>OCZT010003246.1_pt1 | contig 16679 bp, 11 predicted proteins | sample 1539031 | NCBI WGS metagenome assembly OCZT01 (sample SAMEA3539308, study PRJEB22396) | soil metagenome | biome: tundra; feature: field; material: soil | place: USA | collected 2010-05 | depth 0.15 m | reverse complement strand
ATCGAACTTCATTTGTTCAATAAACTCAAGTAATTCATCATGTTCCTTTTCAGTCTCGCCAGGATAACCTGCAATCATTGTTGTTCTTATGGCAATACCAGGAACTTTTTCTCTTATTGTATCAATTAGTTCAATTGTTTTTGCTTTCGTGTTTCCTCTTCTCATAGATTGCAATAATTTATCACTGATATGTTGTAAGGGAATATCGAGATAATTACAAATATTTTTTTGTTCTCTCATTACATCAAGAACATCCATTGGAAATCCTGTTGGGAAAGCATAATGCAACCGAATCCATTCAATTCCTTCAACATCTGACAAACGTTTCAATAACTCAGAAAGTTTTCTTTCCTTATAAATATCAAGACCATAATAAGTTGAATCCTGAGCAATCAACATCAATTCCTTAGTTCCATTTTTGGCAAGATGTTTAGCTTCTTTAACCAAATCATCAATCGGTCTCGAAACATGATTTCCTCGCATTAATGGAATTGCACAAAAAGAACAAGGACGGTCACAACCTTCAGAAATTTTCAGATATGCATAATGAGTAGGAGTAGTTATTAACCTTTCTCCAATTAATTCATGTTTGTAATCAGCACCTAATGTTTTTAAAAGTTTGGGAAGATCATTTGTGCCGAAATAAGCATCAACATTCTTTATTTCCTTTTCCAACTCAGGTTTGTAGCGCTCTGAAAGGCAGCCTGTAACAATCAACTTATCTATTTTACCTTCCTCCTTTTCTTTTGCGTAATGAAGAATGGTATTAATGCTTTCTTGTTTAGCATTATCTATAAAACCACAGGTATTAATAACAATTATATTGGCATCATTTCTTGTTGAGTCATGCGAGACTTCAATATCATTTGCTTTAAGCTGTCCCATCAATACCTCAGAATCAACAATATTCTTGGAGCAACCCAATGTAATTACATTGATCTTGTTATCCTTTGTACTTTTCGTTTTCAAAGAAGGTAATTAATTTTTAAAGAAGGAATCAACAAACTCATATTTATTAAAAACCTGCAAATCATCAATCTTCTCACCTACTCCGATATATTTTACAGGTATTTTAAACTCGTCCGAAATACCAATCACAACTCCACCTTTTGCAGTTCCATCTAATTTTGTCAACGCTAATGCAGTTACTTCAGTGGATTTTGTAAATTGCCTTGCTTGTTCGACTGCATTTTGCCCAGTCGAGGCATCCAATACCAGCAATACTTCATGAGGAGCATCAGGAATAATCTTTTGCATTACACGTTTAATCTTAGATAACTCATTCATCAGGTTTATCTTATTGTGTAAACGACCGGCAGTATCAATAATGACAACATCAATATTATTTTCAACAGCGGCCTTAATAGTATCAAATGCGACCGAGGAAGGATCAGCCTGCATACCCTTCTGAATAATCGGAACATCAACCCTCTTCGCCCATATCACTAATTGGTCAACAGCTGCAGCCCTAAAAGTATCGGCTGCACCAAGCATTACCTTTTTATTTTGTTTTTTAAATTGATGAGCAAGTTTGCCTATTGTTGTTGTTTTCCCTACACCATTAACTCCAACAACCATAATTACATATGGAGAACCATTATTCTCAGGAACAGTAAATTCAGTTAAATCGATAGCATTATTCTCTGAGAGCAACCCCGCAATTTCTTCCTTTAATACTGTGTTTAATTGAGAAGTTCCAACATATTTTTCCTTAGCAATCCGTGCTTCAATTCTTTTTATTATTTTTAATGTTGTATTAACACCAACATCAGAAGTTACTAATATCTCCTCAAGGTTATCCAGAATATCTGCATCAACTGCTGACTTACCAACAATAGCTTTTGTCAGTTTTGAGAATACATTTTCTTTTGTTTTCTCTAAACCTTTGTCCAGACTTTCTTTTTTATCTTTTGAAAAGAAACTAAAGAGTCCCATATTAAAATATGATTATTTAATTGTTTAATTATAAATTAAAAAAGCTTCTCCCTGAAAGGAAAGAAGCTCTTTTATTAATTGAACAAAACTCTTATTTTTCTTTTAAGAATTCTTTTATGTGATCGTTATGTACGATTTCTTCTTTAAAAGAATATGCACCTGTTTTAGGTGATTTTACCATTTTAATAACTCTTGAGAAATCTTTCCCTTTTCCTGATTTTAGTGTAGCAACTGTTTTCTTTGCCATGTTATTTCTATATTAATTGTTATTATTTAATTTCTTTATGAACAGTCATTTTTTTCATGATCTTGTTATACTTCTTCAGCTCTAAACGCTCTGTAGTATTCTTTTTATTTTTTGTGGTGATATACCTTGAAGTACCTGGAAGTCCGGTCGTTTTGTGCTCTGTACATTCCAATATTACCTGGATTCTGTTAAATTTACCTTTTGCCATTTTCTTATTATTATTATATGTTATGCTTTTTCTGCTTCAGTTAGAGGAAGAACTGAAACCCATGAACGATCATCTGATTTCTTTTTATATTCTACTCTTCCGTCAATTAGTGCGAAAAGGGTATGATCTTTACCAATACCTACGTTTTTAGATGGATGATGAACCGTTCCTCTTTGTCTTACAATTATACTTCCGGCTGTCACCAAATGACCACCAAATATTTTTATGCCGAGTCGTTTACTATGCGACTCTCTTCCATTTGATGAACTACCCGCTCCTTTTTTATGTGCCATTATTTATTAAGATTTAAATGTTATTTATCCTTTTATTTCTTCTACCTTGATTTTCGTGAACTGCTGACGATGACCGGATTGTTTCTGATAACCTTTTCTTCTTTTCTTTTTGAAGATGATTACCTTATCACCCTTGGCATGTTCAATAATAGTTGCAGATACTTTGGCATTTTTAACAGTTGGAGTACCAACTTTTATCTTACCATCATTTGCTACCAATAAAACTTCATCAAATTCGAGTTTATCGCCTTCGTTGCCTTCCAATCTATGAACAAACAATGATTGATCTTTTTCTACCTTAAATTGCTGCCCTGCTATCGTTACTATTGCGTACATATTTTTATCTTTTTATATCTATCCCCAAAATCGGGGCTGCAAATGTAATAAAACTTATTGAAAAATAGCATATCCTGATGAAAATAATCTTGAAATATATCTATTATTTCAACTTTAACATTGATATTTAAGGGAAAATGAACCAATTTCAAAATATGAAAGCCTTCCAAATAGAAAATGGAAGGCTTTCATTTATTATTAAATATCCTATTATCTTATTAAAGTAACAATTCCTACTTTGGTGTGTTTATGAAGTTGGGTGTAATCATAAAGCTGATAATCTACCCTATACACATAAGTATCCTGAGGTACAGGATTTCCATTGAAAGTGCCATCCCAGCCTTTGCTGATATCTTCTGAATCGAAAACCTGCTGTCCCCAGCGATTAAATACATACATGTGGAACGCCATTATATTTTCGCCATAAGCCATAAACAAACCGTTCAGGTTGTTTCCATCAGGAGCAAAGGCACTTGGAATATACAAATCGGAAGGACAGAAATCATCTATCCAAATTGATGTTCTCGCAATACAACCATTCGTATCAACAACTGTAATCCCATAAGTTCCGGGTTGGTTGATAATTATAAAGTGAGAGCTCTGTCCGCCTGGAATCCAGAAATAACTTGCATATCCTATTCCTGCGTCAATAGTCATTTGATCTCCGGGACAAATTACAGTATCAGGACCGAGATTTACAGTTAACGGAGGTGCTATAGTTACATTCGCTGTATCAGAACCAATGCAACCATTATTATCTACCTGAACCCAATATGTGCCTGAAGTAGATATTACAATCCTTTGGGAGGTTTCACCATTTGACCAATGATAAGTCATTCCTGCATTTCCTGCATTTAAGGCAGTATCCATACCATTGCATAGAGTTAAATCAGGACCAAGATTGACAATTGGAGAAACATTCGCATTGACAATAATAGTATCTCTTCCGGTGCAGGTGCCATTTTGAACCTGAACATAATAGGTGCCTGCTGCGGAAACACTAATTGTTTGAGTTACTGCACCCGTTGACCATAAATAGGTATCTCCAGGATTACCCGCATTTAATGTTACTGAATTACCATTACATATTGATTGATCGGGTCCTAGATTGACTATAGGTAATGGAGTAAAGTTAATTGTTATTGTATCGGTATCGGTGCAGGTTCCAATTGAGGCTACTACCCAATAATTACCGGATAAAGTCGGGCTGATGGTTTGAGTTACTGCTCCATTTGACCATAAATATGTAGCTCCAGCATTTCCTGCATCTATAGTTATTGGCTGACCAGCACAAAGGGTTGTATCATTGCCGAGATTAACAATCGGTGGTGCCACGAAGGTTACCATAATTGAATCTGTATCGGCGCATGCCCCAACGTTTACATTTACCCAATAATTTCCTGTAGATGTTACATTAATAGTTTGGGTAATTTCTCCTGTTGACCATAAATAGGTTGCACCAGGATTTCCTGCATCCAGGGTCAGATTTTGTCCATTACATAATGTTGTATCATTTCCAAGATTTACTAAAGGAGGTGTTACTATTGTAATTGTTATTTTAATCGTATCTGAACCTGTTGCGCAAGCGCCATTGCTCACGGCAATCAATGTTACTGTATCAGTACCAACCGTTGTGTAAGTATGATTTGGGTTGGCAACAGTATCTGTATTTCCATCACCAAAGTTCCATTGATAAGACGTAGCATTGCTGCTGTTATTAGTGAAGGTAATTGTTCCGGGAAGGCATGCTGTATCGGGAGAAGGGGTGAAAGCTGCTATCACATTTCCATTTGCACCGGCAGGACAAGTTGTATCGGGAACAAATCTCCACATATCATTATAATATCCACCTGCTCCTGCCCATCCGCCAAACATCCAAAGATTACCTGCATTATCAATAAATGCATCCGAACCCATACGGGATGGTGGCATATTTAAAGGACTTGAAACAGTTATAGTTCCAAAATTTCCTGCACCATTCAATGCAGATGTACCGCTCATCAAAGTCCATTTTCCGGTGATAAGGCTATAATCCCATAAATCCTCATTTAAAGTACCGCCTAAGTTAGGACTGCCTCCGAAATTTACAAAATGATCACAACCCCTTGTCCAGCAAGCTCTGTTCTCTGCTCTTGACGAAGGACAATAGTTTGCTGCTGATGCGCATAAAGCACCATAATTACCCAAATCATTAGGGTTATTGGTGCCACTCATCCATGTCCATGTATTTGTTGCAATATTATATCGCCACAAGTCATTCCAAAAAGGAGCGCCTATATTGTAGTTAAGATAGGAGCAACCGCCAAACATCCAAAAATCACCATTTTGCGATTTCCAGGATGCATAACATTCACGTCCGCCGGGAGCGTTATTAATATTCGGAACACCAATAGTTCCCCAGTTTCCGGAAGCATTAATAGTATTTGGTCCTTTTACCCATGTCCATTCTCCGGAAGTGGTATTAAACATCCAGGTATCGCCTAAATCGCCGGAGGTAGAATTAATATCCAATCCCATTCCGCCATATATCCATAGATTATTACTATTATCAACCCATGCCGTATTCGATTCACATCTTCCACCAGGAACATTCCCGGGTGCTGCAATTCCCTGGGTTCCATAAGTTCCGACATTATTTGCAGTGTTATAACCACTTACCCAAGTCCACTCATTGGTGGCGATAGAATATTTCCAAAGATCATCTAACCATCCCATTCCAAATGATCCGTCATAGCCATATCCACCAAACATCCATAAATCTCCGTTATTATCCGTAAATGTGTACATTCCATAATATCTCCCACCTGGATTATTTAATGGAGCAGCTACATTTTGTGTTCCATAAATACCTGCTTGCCCTGTAATTCCAGGACCTTTCATCCAAGCCCACTGGTTAAGAGCGGGTTTGAATTCCCATAAGTCGCTATACAAACCTACTCCTCCGAAAATCCAGAAGTTACCGGCGAGGTCGGTCCATTGGCAGGCTTCATAAAGACTAGGAGGCGTGTTCCCGGGAGCAAAAACTCCTTGCGTTCCGTAAACTCCCGGTTGGCCTGTGATATTGGCACCTTTCATCCAGGTCCATTGTCCTTGTGGCTGTGCAACGAGGAGGGAACTGATGAAGATTAGTGTTAAAGTTAGTGTGATGTAAATTATTTTTTTCATTTTTAGGTTTTTATTATAGTGTAAAATTAAAGATTATTTATCAAACAAAAAAACTTTTGAGAAAAAAAGTGAGATTAATCACTGAATTACCTTTTTGCATGATTGTTATATAAATCAGATTGTAAAGCCACGAAATAAAGGAATCGGGGGAAATGATACCTATATATATAGGAGTGGAAAAACCTCCTTTTTACCCCAAAATCCTGAAAAGGGGGTAAAAAACGAGTACGCTACCTGAACTTTTGTGTACTCGGTATGGAATTCCGAGTGTTCGGAAAACCATTCCGAGTATTCGGGTTGGCGTTCCGAGTACTCAGGCTGGCGTTCCGTATATACGGGTTGGGACTTTGAGTACTCGGGCTGAACTTTTGAGTACTCAAAATGGAATTCCGAGTACTCGGAAAAGTTTTCCGGGTACTCAAATGTTCAGGTAGCGTACTCGGAAAACGCCCCTAAATCGAGTTTTAATGGAATTTTACCTTATAATCGGAATTCAAACTCCGTTTTCTCCTAAATATTTAGAAATGGTACTAAAGAAAACGCTCCCGATAAATTAACTTATCAGGAGCGGTTTTTTGTTTATGGTTGATTTCGATTTTACCTTATCAAAGTCACGCTTCCGACTTTATTGTGCTTATGAACCTGGGTATAATCATAGAGCTGATAATCTATCCTATACACATAAGTATCTTGCGGCGCAGGAGTGCCATTGAAGGTTCCATCCCAGCCTTTGCTGATATCTTCGGACTCGAAAACCAGTTGTCCCCAGCGATTGTAAACATACATGTGGAACTGAACAATGTTGTCGCAATAAGCCATAAACACATTGTTCAGATTGTTTCCATCGGGATCAAATCCGCTTGGAACATATAAATCGGATGGGCAGAAATCATCTACCCAAATAGAAGTGCGGGCAATGCAGCCATTCGAATCAACAACGGTGATTCCGTAAGTTCCGGGTTTGTTGATGATGATAAGATGAGAACTTTCGCCACCCGGAATCCATGCGTAGGATGAATAACCTTTTCCGGCATCAATAACCAACTGGTCGCCCGGACAAATCGTGGTATCAGGACCAAGACTCACGGTTAACGGAGGACCGATGACAACATTTATCGTATCCGAACCTGAGCAGCCATTGTTGGAAACATTTACATAATACGTTCCTGATGAGGAAACATTGATGGTTTGAGTTGTTTCGCCAGATGACCAATGGTAAGTCATTCCGGGATTACCTGCATCAAGAGTTGTGCTTGCACCATTGCAAAGATTTATATCTGGACCAAGATTGACATTTGCTAATAAACCAACTGTGACATTCACGGTATCCGTTCCGATGCAGGTTCCATTTGCCACCTGAACCCAATATTGACCCGCAGTGGAAACAGTGATGGTTTGAGTATTTGCACCCGTTGACCAGGCATAGGTATCGCCAGGATTTCCTGCATTTAAGAGGGCGGTATTTCCGTTACACAATGATTGGTCGGGACCTAAATTGACAATTGGCGAAGGGGTAAAAATTATATTGATGGAATCTGTTGCAACGCAGGCTCCATTGGCAGTAACATGAACCCAATAGGTTCCTGATAGAGTTGGATTAATTGTTTGAGTGATAGCACCATTAGACCACAGATAAGTATCTCCGGGATTTCCTGCATCAAGCGTTATCGGCTGACCGGCACAGAGGGTGGTATCGTTTCCTAAATTCACCACCGGACCCGGAACAAAATTAACAACAATGGTATCGGTATCGGCACATGCACCAATACTGAGATCAACCCAATAAGTACCGTTCGTATTTACATTGATAGTTTGCGTATTTGCGCCCGTTGACCAGAGATATGTAGCTCCTGCATAACCAGCATTCAAGATTAGAGTTTGTCCCTGGCAAAGGGTTGTATCATTTCCAAGATTAACATTCGGAACGCCGATAATGGTGACAGTCGTTGTATCATAAACAGTTGTGGTAACTCCGCAAACTGTATCCCCTGTGATGATGACAGTGTATGTTCCAGGGGCATTAACGGTTATTGATTGAGTGTTTGCACCAGTACTCCATGTATAAGTTGTTCCTCCTGCGCCGGCATTTAAGGTAACCGGACCCGTGCATACAGCGGTATCAAAGGGCAAGCCCACAATGTTGGTTAAAGTATCTGCATTATAAGCATCCACAAAATTCGGAAGTCCTAATCCGCAGGAACCGGAAGTGAGAGTTACAGCATTTGCAGTATATCCACAACCGGCACCTAAAACATTCGGATTATTAATTGCATCAAGGTATGCCTGCGAGCCTTGGCAAACATAAATTTTTCCGTCTTTACCTAATTGTAATGCCATGTGCCCATCCTGGTTGCCAGTATTTACAATATATTGAGAAGCATTTATTGCTGCCTGATTATTTGAGGAGATGTCATATTGATAGATGGTTCCTGAAACTTCACCGGCAATGTAAAGCACTGTATTATTTGGAGAAAACGAAACACCATAAGGATAAACATTGCTATATGGAATGGAAATGCAATTGGAAAGAACTCCTGTGCAATTGTTGAAATCGAATATCTGTGCTGTATCAGTATCATAAGAATTGGCAGCACAAAGTTTTTTCCCGTTTGGCGATGCTTTGAGATAACCAATAGCAGAAACCATTGTGGTTATTGTATTACCAATATTAGTTACTACTGGCACTCCAACACCATTTTGAGTAACTGGATAAGCATAAAATGAATTTCCGGTATAATTATGGACAATAACCCAATAATCTGTTCCATTACTTTTACGGACAGCGCATATCTTTTCACAAGCCGGAGTGAGAATTTGAGCATTTTTTATTGTCACATCACCTAAACCACCATTCAATGTCATGTCAACTTCATTGTAATTAATCCCGTTAGGCATTCCTTCATAATCAGCAGTAAAAATATAATAAATGTTTGCACTATCGGGATGAGGAACAATGACACCCGATTGAGTTGAAGTTTGATCACCAAGCAATCCGAAACCATTTGGCATCTGGTTATTGTTTTTATCCCAAACGGACATTCCATCGGTATAAAATAAAAGGTTTCCTGTTGCTGCATCCGAAATGGTTGCACAACCTTCCCAGGTACCTATTGAACTGCCGGCAACAGATACAGGAGAGCCTGAAGTAAAGGTTAAGGCAGCCCCGGTTCCAAAGTACCAGTTATTGGATTGTTGCTGAGCAAATAGGCTGGAAGTTAAAGTAATCAGGATTAATGATAGTTTTAATAAAATAGATTTTTTCATTTGATTTAGGTTTTAATGTCCTGTAAAATTAAATATAATTTCTGACACAGCAATACTTTATTGAAAATATTTTTGTTCGAATTGGTTTGCACTTTATTAAAACAAAGAAGTCACTTAAAATTTCTAAGTGGCTTTTTTAATTTTATTATCAGATAATTACCTTATCAAAGTTACACTTCCAACTTTGTTGTGTTTATGAATCATGGTATAATCGTGGAGCTGATAATCTATCCGATACACATAAGTATCTTGTGGCGCAGGAGTGCCATTGAAGGTTCCATCCCAGCCTTTACTGATATCTTCGGACTCGAAAACCAATTGCCCCCAGCGATTGTAAACATACATGTGGAACTGAACAATGTTGTCGCAATAAGCCATAAACACATTGTTCAGATTGTTTCCATCGGGATCAAATGCGGTTGGAACATATAAATCGGATGGACAGAATTCATCAATCCAAATAGAAGTTCGTGCAATGCAGCCATTCGAATCAACAACAGTGATTCCGTAAGTTCCTGGTTTGTTGATGATGATAAGATGAGAACTTTCGCCGCCAGGAATCCATGCATAGGATGAATAACCTTTTCCGGCATCAATAACCATCTGGTCGCCCGGACAAATGGTGGTATCAGGACCAAGACTCACGGTGAGCGGAGGACCGATGATAACATTTATCGTATCCGAACCCATACATCCATTGTTGGAAACATTTATATAATACGTTCCTGATGAGGTAACGGTGATGGTTTGAGTTGTTTCGCCCGATGACCAATGATAAGTCATTCCGGGATTACCTGCATCGAGAGTTGTGCTTGCACCATTGCAAAGATTTATATCAGGACCGAGATTGACAGCCGCCGATAAACCCGTTGTGACATTCACGGTATCCGTTCCGGTACAGGTTCCATTCGCCACCTGAACCCAATATTGTCCGGCTGCGGAAACAGTGATGGTTTGAGTATTTGCACCAGTTGACCAGATATAGGTATCCCCCGGATTTCCGGCATCAAAGGTTGCAGTATTTCCATTGCACAAAGATTGGTCGGGACCTAAATTGACAATCGGTGAGGCATTGAAAATGATATTGATGGAATCAGTTGCAACACAAGCACCATTGGCGGTAACATTCACCCAATAAGTTCCTGAAACGGTTGGATTAATTGTTTGGGTGAGAGCACCAGTTGACCAGAAATAAGTATCCCCAGGATTACCTGCATTGAGTGTAATCGGTTGACCAGCGCATAAAGTTGTATCGTTTCCTAAATTCACCACAGGTCCCGGAACGAATGTAACAATGATGGTATCGGTATCGGCACATGCACCAATATTTACATTTACCCAATACGTTCCATTTGCATTTACAGTGATGGTTTGCGTATTTGCACCTGTTGACCAGAGATAGGTATCGCCGGGATTGCCAGCATCCAAAGTTAAATTTTGACCTTGACAGAGAGTTGTATCATTTCCAAGATTAACCAGAGGCATTCCGGTAATTGTTACCGTAACGGTGTCATAAGCAGTTGTAGTAATACCACAAACAGTATCTCCGGTGATGATGACAGAATAAGTTCCGGCAGCGTTTATGGTTATTGCTTCCGTATTTGCACCAGTACTCCAGGTATAGGTTGCGCCGCCAGGACCGGGATCTAAAACAACAGGGGCTGTGCAAACAGTGGTATCCATTGGCAAGCTGACAGTATTTACTGTGACATTTATTGCATCCATGATATTTGGAAGCCCAATCATGGACATACCAGTACCGAGGTTGACAGCATTATTAACATAGTTGCATCCTGCACCAAGAACATTCGGGTTATTTATAACATTGAGAAAATTAGAATTATAATTACAAACATACAATTTTCCATCAGGACCTAATTGCAATGCACCACCGCTTGTATTTAATAGCGTAACGATATATTGCGATGCCTGGATAGTTGCCTGAACATTGGAAGATAAATCATATTGAACAAGATTAGCAGGAGAGTCATCACCGATTTCATAAACCACATTGTTATTTGGCGAAAAGGAAACTCCATAAGCATATTCGGGAGGGACGACAAGGGTTATCGGATTGGAAAAAGAAACCACCCCGGTACAAGGATTGAAATCGAGAATATCCATTAAGTTCTGCTCGAATAATGCAGCTGCAAGTCTTAATCCGTTTGGAGATGCTTTGAGATAGCCAAGCGTTCCGGTATAAACCGTACCTGCACTATATGCAGTGGCTGCGCCCACACCTCCGGCAGAAACCTGGCATACGTAATAGGTATTATTATTTTCACCATGACAGATTACCCAGTAATCAGTTCCATTGGCATGTCTGACAGCAGTAAGTTTTTCGGTAGTTATAGGTTCTACATTAGTAGCAACATTCGAAACCACAGCACCGAATCCGGCATTCAGTGTCATATCCACCAGATACCAGTTTGTTCCGTGACCTCCGGCTAAATCAGTTGTAAAAACATAATATTGAGTGGTGCTGCCCGGTTTAGGGACAATAATTCCGGATTCGGTAGAGGATGAGTTGCCCCATAATCCGCTTCCGTTAGGCATTGGTGTATTTGTTCTGTCCCATACGGTGATACCATCGGTATAAAACAAAAGATTTCCGGCGTTATCAGAAATTGTGGCACAGCCTTCAATAGTGCTCATGGCACATCCTGCAACAGCAACCGGGCTTCCGCTGCTGAAATTAACAGCAGCAGCTGAACCGAAATACCAGTTCCAGTAAGGTTGTAATTGTGCAAATAGATTTGAGGATAGGGTTAAAATGATTAAAATCAATGTAATGTATGTGTACTTCTTCATTTAAGTTTATTTAATTATTGTGTAAAATTAAAAACAATTTCCGAGATAGCAATAAATTGTTGAAAAATATTCTTGTGAAAGAGGATTTAATGTTCAATAAAACAAAGAAGTCACTCAAAATTATTGGGTGGCTTCTATTGATTTATTTTCGGATAATTATCTTATCAGAGTTACCTTACCCGCAAGAGTATGTTTATGAAGAGAAGAATAATCAAATAATTGATAATCTATCCGCCAAACATAAGTATCCTGAGGAGCTTTACTTCCATTGAAAGTACCATCCCAACCTTTGCTTATATCTTCTGATTCGAAAACCTGCTGTCCCCAGCGATTATAAACATACATGTGGAACTGAACCACGTTTTCGCAATAAGCCATAAACACTTCGTTGATGTTATTTCCGGTTGGGGTAAATGCACTTGGAACATACATATCCGATTCGCAGAAATCGGATACCCAGATAGAGGTTCGTGCAACACAACCAAGAGAATCGGTAACAGTAACGCCATAAGTTCCGGGTTTGTCAATGGTTATGGAATGTGAACTTTGTCCGTCAGGAATCCAATAATAGCTTGCATAACCTTTTCCGGCATCAATAATCAATTTATCACCGGGGCAAATTGTCGTATCAGGACCAAGATTCACAGTCAAAGGAGGACGAATAACAATATTCACAGTATCTGAAGCCAAACAACCATTGTTGCTGACAATTACAAAATAAGTTCCTGTAGTTGTGACGGTTATTTTTTGCGCACTCTCACCTGTTGACCAAAGATAATTCATTCCGGGATTACCTGCATCAAGAGTGGCAGTTGCACCATTGCAAAGAAGAATATCAGGACCAAGATTTACGACTGTAGATAAACCTAATGTGATATTAACTGTATCAGACCCTGTACAGGTTCCATTCGATACCTGAACCCAATATTGACCAGCCGTTGAAACAGTTATTGTTTGGGTATTGGCACCCGTTGACCAAGTATAAGTATCTCCTGGATTTCCAGCATCGAGTACAACCGAATCTACATTGCATAAAGATTGGTCAGGACCAAGATTGACAACAGGGGTTGGAAGGATGGTAATTGTTTGTGTAATTGTATCATTGCAAACACCTGCACCATAAGCAATTAATGTAACTGTAAAAACTCCGGCAGTATTATAAGTATGTGCAGGACTTGTGAGATTACTCGTATTTCCATCACCAAAATTCCAGAGATAAGAGACTGCATTAGTACTTGTATTTGCAAAATTCACAGTTAAGCCAATACATCCCGATGTATTATCAGGGGTGAAAACTGCAACCGGACCCGGACTTACTACAATATAATTTATCCGAATAGTAGTATCGGCACTTGCACCAGTGCAAGCAGAGTTTGGAATAGAAACGATTAAAGTAACGGTATAAGTTCCGGGGGTTGTATAAGTATGAACGGGATTATAAAGTGTACTTGTGTTTCCATCGCCGAAATCCCAGAGATAATTACAGCCAAGTGTACTGGAATCAACAAAGGTAACTGTTAATGGAACACAACCACTTAACGGACTGGCAGAAAATCCACTTACAGCAGTGGTATCGGGAGGTGCTACACATAATGAAACATCATCTAAAACTAATTCTGTGCAACTTGAACAGATATGTCCCCAGTTAGTCCATATAAGGGTATCTGTAGTACTGATTGCCTTAAATTCAATAACATATCTTGTTCCGATGCCGGTATTGGGAGGGGTTTGATTTGTCCAGAGCATAAGCTGTCCAAATCCGCATTGAAGACCAAATACTCCGGGTTGCATAAATGATTCTTCGCCGCCAGTCCAGAATTGCAGGATATAATTTTGACCCACCGTTAAACCATTTACCACCTGGTACAAACTCAATCCTATGCCACCTCCATACTGTGCAGAATTTTGAGGGTATCCGGGAGGGAAACCTGTAACAGTACATCCTCCGTTTATCAAACAGGAAATATCATCATTAGTTTGGGAACATGTCAGGCAAAATGAATTGCCGAAATAAACGGCATCAAGACCGGCTCCTACATTCGACCAGCCACTATTGTCAACAATGCAGCAATAGGTCGAACTTCCTCCACCCATAGAAGTCCAGTTTGGAATATCACATCCGTAGGCTGCCGAATTTGGGCACCAGGTGCAGGAGGAGAATGCATCAGGAATGCAGGGTGAGTTTTCGAAACTTCCGTTTAATACCAGGTTAGGACCTGTTAATGGAAAGGAAGCATTTTGCTGATAACAGTTGATACATAAGATTTGTGCAGTTGAATAGCTCCAGCAAAATATGGAGATAATTGCGACAAGTAAATACTTTTTCATTTTGGTTTTTGTTTAATTTAAACGTAAAATTAAACATAATTTTTGAATCTGCAATACTTTGTTGAAAAAAAATTTATGATTGAGGATTTTCCCCATTCCTAATTCGTAATTAATTTCCCTGTTGCCACCATTTCATTTTTATTGCTGATGATTTTATAGAAATACATCCCATCGGGCAGGTTATCTCTGTTTTATTATTTATTTATCATCTTACTAATGAATTCTGTATAATCAGGATCATCAATGTCCTTCAAGATTCATTCCGAATTCAAGATCATTTGCCTTTAGAAATGCTTGTAATTCATTCATTGATTTTATCCCGAAATTACGATAAAGTAACAATTCTCTTGGAGTAATTTCAACTATATCCTGAACAATTTCAATATCTGCAGCTTTCAAACAATTCATTAACCTGGCTGAAAAATTATAGTTTTTAACTTCTGTTTTCAAAATTTTGCGTACGGAATCCGGAAGAAGTGGTGCAAAATTAGGGGGTGCTATCGTTTCTACTAGTTTTTGATGAAAAACCTTAGTTTCATTTTCTTCTTTAATTATCTTATTTAAATATAAAATATGGTTTTCAAGTTTTATAATATGATCCTTATAATTTTCATCAATTTTCTTTATAACATCACTGTATGAAGCACGATCTGCATTTTTCTTAAATAACGGTATAATATTTCCAATTAAATTTTCAAATCTCCTCATCGCCCCCTCAAAAATGATCCTGACGCGTTCGCTTGATAAATCATAGACTTCACCAATCTCAACATAATTCAATTTATCAACATACACTTTTTTTAATATATCTGCTTCCCGAGGTGTTAAAATCTTTTTTAAAATTTCAACATGTTCATCCGAAAGGATAAGCTTAATCAATTTGTTTTCTTTTATCGCCGGCAATGGCTTTCTTATAAATTCAATCTCGACATCGTATTCCTCAATCTCCCTTTTTAAATAAAACCTTTTTGATTGAAATCCTGCTAATTTTATTTCCGTAAATATTCCTTTTGAAATGGCAACTTTAAAACCAGGTGCCATTTTTCCAAGGATTCTTCTTGCTTCCTCAAAAGATACCAGGACTTCATCCAGATTCTTTAAACCCATTGCCTCCACAACTGCATCTCTTGAAAAATACAATATTCCATCCCTTTCAGAAACAGGTTTGGGTAAAATTCCTTTTTCAATATAACTTTTTATCGTCCTTTGTGAACAGGATAATAGTTTTGCAATATTTATTTCACTGGCATCAGGATTTATTTTTTCGCTCTTATCACTTCCTTCAATCGGTAATATTATTTCTTCCATTGTTTGTTATTTAATCAGATTGTAAAAGTAGTGAAAAATTGGGTTGCTATATATATAAGGAGTGGAAAAATCCATTTTTATCCTTAAAAGCCTCCTTTTCAACAGGAAAAATGATGAAATCAACCTAAATCAAAAAAACGCAAGGAGACATTAATCGGGGACTAATATGTGTAAGTAGGATGAAAGTATGTATTTGTAGGATGAAAATATATACTTGTAGGATGAAAATATATATTTGTATGATGAAAATATATACTTGCAGGGGTACTAATGTGTACTTGTAGGGGTACTAACATGTATTTGTACGATTAAAGTATGTATTAGTATAGGTACTAATATGTGTTAGCAGGATAAAAATATGTATTACCGGTAAAAAATAGTCTTTTTGGTTGAAAACTAATAAAAACAGCCACCAGATATTTTTAATCCGATGGCTGTAAATGCCTTTAAGAGTTAACCTATTTTATTTTGCCCGCACTGTTATTATCTGACTTTCTGATATAATCTTTCCATGATGAACAATGACTTGAGAAAGTTGTTGAGCAGAACCCGGCACAAATCCGCCTATGGTTAAATGTGTAATGTCGAATGGCTGCGAATAAACAAAACTTGTTCTGTCAGAATTATAAATTTTGATGCCATAACTACAACCATCCGGTCCGACAAGTAAAATCAAATCAATTTCCCCGGCAAGTGTGCCTTCTTCGCCTTCAAACTCCTGTGCATGATTTCCTCCCATTCCTTTTACGTGAAATTTATAGTAGGCACACACAATTGCGGCATC
>OCZT010003245.1_pt1 | contig 16681 bp, 19 predicted proteins | sample 1539031 | NCBI WGS metagenome assembly OCZT01 (sample SAMEA3539308, study PRJEB22396) | soil metagenome | biome: tundra; feature: field; material: soil | place: USA | collected 2010-05 | depth 0.15 m | reverse complement strand
GGGGAAAAACCAAGGCATGGCACGCAAAGGGGCTAAGCTCGCAAAGAAGAAGGAGATAAAAATCTACTTTTCGAGAATTACGATGGCCATGGCCTGGACGGAGGTGTGGGTCATCGATAGGGAGATGTTCTCGACGGCCAGTTTTTTTGCGTACTCGGCGGCTTTGCCGTGGAACTGGAGGGTGGGGCGGCCGGAGGGGAGGTTGGTTACTTCGAAATCGCGCCAGGCGACGCCGCCTCGCCAGCCGGTGCCGAGCGCTTTCATACCCGCTTCCTTGGCGGCGAAGCGCGCGGCGTAGCGCTCATAGAGATTCGCTTTGTTCTGGGCGTAGGCGATTTCGCGGTCGGTATAGATGCGGTCGACGAACCGGCGGCCATAGCGCGCGATGGCGTCCTTGATGCGCTGGACCTCGCACAGATCGACGCCGGAGCCGACAATCACGCTCCCGCCTCAGGCGAGGTGATGGTGAGGCGGCCGTGCATCACGCCCTTGGTGGAGATCAGCGCATCGGCCATTTTCTGGACGGCGCCGGCCTTGCCTTTGAGGATCAGAACTTCGAGACAGTTGTGATGGTCCAGGTGCACGTGCAACGTGGACAGGACAAGATGAAAACGATCGTGCTGCATGGCGGTGAGGCGGTCCGACAACAGGCGCACGTGATGATGGTAGACCAGGGTGAGAGTGCCGACGACCAGGCTGTCCGGTTTCTCGGCGGTCCTCTCGATGAGGGCTTCGCGGATGAGGTCGCGAAAGGCTTCGGAACGGTTGGTGTATCCGCGTTCTTGGATGTGTTCGCCGAATTTGGCAAGCAGGTCGGAATCGATGGCTACGCCGATACGGCTGAGGTCGCTCATTTGATTTGAGATTAGCATCGACGCCGGCTGAAGCCGGCGCTCGAAGCTGAAGCTCGCGCCACCTAACTGGTTTCGACGAGAAGGGTTACTGGGCCGTCGTTGACCAGGGAGACGGACATGTGGGCCTGAAAAACTCCGGTTTCGACGCGGACGCTGCGGCGGGCTATGGCGACGAAGTGTTCGTACAAGGCGCGGGCCTGTTCGGCGGGCGCGGCGTCGTCGAAACTGGGGCGGCGTCCTTTGCGGCAATCGCCATAGAGGGTGAATTGCGAGACGACCAGCATCGCGCCGCCGGTATCGAGCAGGCTGCGGTTCATTTTGCCGTGTTCATCCTCGAAGATGCGAAGGTTCAGGACCTTTTGTGCGACGAATTCGGCGTCAGCTTCGGTATCGAGTTTCGACACGCCCAGCAGGACGAGGAGGCCGGCGCCGATTTCGCCGACGATGGCCCGATCGACAAAGACACGCGCTTCGGTTACGCGCTGTAGTAACGCTCGCATACAGTAGTATAGCGATATGATCGAAACCTACGCGTACGCGCGGGCCGGGCTATTGGGGAACCCGAGCGACGGATATTTCGGGAAAACGATTGCCTTTCTGGTGCGGAATTTCCGCGCCCGCGTGCTGCTGTATCCCAGCGCGCGTCTCGAGATCACCGCGTCGAAGGCCGATATGCCGGTGTTCGAAAGCCTGGAGGACCTGCACACCAGCACGCGCTGGCGAGGCTACTACGGAGGCATCCGCATCATTCAGGCGCTGGTGGTGCGCTTCATGGATTATTGCCGGGAGCAGGGGATCGAGCTGCCGAACCGGAATTTTACGATCGAGTACGAGTCGACTATTCCGCTGCGCCTGGGCATGGGCGGGTCGAGCGCGATCATTATCGCGGCGCTGCGCGCGCTGTGCCAATACTATTCGGTGGAAATTCCTCCGGCCGTCGAGGCCAAACTGGCGCTTGAAACCGAGACCAAGGAACTGGGCGTGCCGGCCGGTCCGCAGGACCGCGTGATCCAGGTCTACGAAGGGCTGGTGTACATGGATTTCGCGAAGAACCTGATGGATTCGCGCGGCTATGGCGAGTACGAACGGCTGGACCCGGCGCTGCTGCCGAACGTCTACCTGGCCTATCGAACCAGTCTGAGCGAAGGCACGGAGGTCTTTCACACTAACGTCCGGGAGCGATGGAATTCGGGAGACGCGCAAGTGCGCGGCGCGATGGAGGAGTGGGCGAGCTATGCCGAGCGCGGGCGGCAGGCGCTGATCGAGGGCGACGTGGCGGCGCTGGGCAAATTGATCGACGCAAATTTCGATTTGCGGGCCAAAATTTACTCGATCAGCAAGGGCAATCTGGAGATGATCGAGACGGCGCGCGCGGTGGGAGCGACGTCGAATTTTTCGGGATCCGGCGGCGCGGTGACGGGCACATTTGCGGACGACCGGATGTTCCAAAAGCTGGAAGAATCCTACGCTCCGCTCGGGATCAAAGTAATCCGGCCTAAGGTCAATCCCTGATCGAAAAATCGGCGGTACCGGGCCATCATGGGGGAAAGCCCCATGATCTACGGCAGACGCAAAAAACACACGCACATTCCCGGCGGATTTTTCCACCTGGAAGAAGAAGGCACGAAAACTCGCGTGTTCGGCTTCGGTCACGGCGACTCCATCAAGCTGAAGGACGAGTACGGAAACGTGTGGCTGGGATCGGCGACCAGGAGCGACGATAATTCCGTGCAATACCGTTTTCGCGACGGCAAGGGGCGCACGCTGTCCGGCGTTTCGGACAACGTGACGGTGACGCTGCGGGACGGAAAAGGGAAAACCTGGAAGGGGTTTATCGATTAGCCGGCGCTGACCGCTCCCGGTGGTCGCGGTTCTAAAAGGCCGGCGCGGTCCGGCTCTATCCAACGCGCACGCGCTTCGCTGGATTGGAGCAGCTCGGGCGAATAATAACGATTCAACAGATTTTTGTCGAGCAGGTGCGGATGGGCGGCCAGCATGGATTCGAAATCTTCCGCTAGCGCAGCGGACACCAAGTGGATCCAGGCCTGGGTGATGGTTTCGTGATATTTTTCCGCCCCGTTTCCGGCGGCGGCGTAACGAAGAATCGCCGGACCGAGGCGCTGCCGCGTCTCCGCTTCGCCGAACTGGCGGAGATAGAGAAATGTCACGCGCAGATGGTCGCGATGATGGAAGGGTTCGAGCGTGGTGTCTTCGAAGGCGCGCAGGAATTCAGTATCGGTCACTGTCCGGCGCCGGCGATTTCGAGGACGATCTGCCATAGCAGCTCGACGCCGTCTTCCAGATTTTTCGGAGAAATGCGTTCGTCGTTCCCGTGGGCGCGCGTATCGCCGGCGTCGCGCACAAAAACCGGCACGCCATAAACCGGCATGCCGTGGGCGCGCAAAAAACTGCTGTCGGTGGCGCCGCGAGCCATGGACGGAACGACGACGTCCCGCGGATAGGAGCGGCCTATGGCGCGTCCCATGGCAAGAAACAGCGGGGTCGACATGGAACTTGGATCGGGGGCGGGAACTTGCGGTCCGGGGGCGAGCGCGATCTCGACCGCGGGGTCGTTAATGATCTGGCGGAATCGCGCCAGCAGATCTTCCTTCGTCTCGTTGGGAAGGCGGCGCGCGTCCACTTGCGCTGCCGCCGTATTGGGGATGACGTTGTTTTTCGCTCCCGCTTGCAGCGCCGTCGTCACGACCGTGGTGCGCAGCATGGCGTCGAGCTCCGGATCCTTCGCGCGGATTTGGCTGGCGGCGGCCTGCTGGATGGCGGCGTTCGGATTATCGAGACTCCGGATGAGCGGGGCCAGCCAGGAATACTCGCCGATTTTAGAAATTTCGCGCAGGTAGCGGCGGGTGGTGAAGCTGAGCTTCACGGGCTGCTCCGTTTCCGTCAGCTTCAGCAGAGCGCGGTTCAGATGGGTGATGGGATTGTCGGCGCGCGGGAGCGAACTGTCGGCGGCCGTACCCTTCGCGTTCAGGATGATCCGGGTCGGAATTTTCTCCGTGGTCTCCACTTCGAAAATTTTCGGGCCGTCTTTCGTTTCGAGGATGGAGCCGCCTTCGTTCAGCGCGAACTCGGCGTCGATCTTCGGGTAGGCGTGCTGCAGGACCCACTGAATGCCGGTGGAGCTGCCCTCATCGTCCGCCTCAGAAAGCAGGATCACGTCGCGGCCGAGCTTGATGTTACGGCGCTTGATCTCCACCATCACGGCGATTTCGGCGGCCAGCAGCGACTTATCGTCCTGCGTGCCTCGGCCATAGATAAATCCGTTGCGATTCTCGCCACTGAACGGATCGAGGGTCCACTGCGCGCGATCCACGGGGACAACGTCGCTATGCGCGACCAGCAGCAGAGGCTTTCCATGTCCCGAGCCTTTGAGGCGCGCGACAAAATTCAGGCGCTTAGTGTCGTTGCCCATCAGCTCGCAGGAGATGGCGTGCGAATCCGCTACCTGTTTAAGGTATTGGGCAACCGCGGTTTCATTTCCCGGCGGGTTGGAGGTGTCGATCTTCACCAGATCAATCAGATACTGGCGCGTTCGATCTGGAAGAGACCGGTTGTCGTCAGCCACCCCGATGGCCGCGAGACAGAACAAGGCGCATAAACGCCGCATTGAATCATAATATTATCACGTCGAGTCCGTATAGAATGGTTGCCATGCACAGATTGTCGACCATGTCGTTGGCGCTCTCGATGGCAATTGGCGCAGCGGATCTGCCGGAATCCAAACAATGGCCGCAATTCCGGGGCCCCGGTTCGACGGGCGTGGCCGACGATCCGGCGCTGCCCGACAAATGGTCGCAAACCGAAAACGTCGCCTGGAAAACCGCGATCCCCGGCGTCGGCTGGTCCTCTCCCATTATATGGGGCGACCGGATTTTCGTGACCACCGTCATCAGCAGCGCCGACGTCGAGAAGCCGAAAAAGGGCCTCTATTTCGGCGGAGAGCGCAAGGCTCCCACCGACGAGCATCGCTGGATGGTTTACGCGGTCGATTTCAAGACCGGTAAAATCGTTTGGGAGCGCGAAGCCCATCGCGGCGTTCCCGCGTCGAAGCATCTGAAAAACAGCTACGCGTCGGAGACTCCAGTGACCGACGGCCAGCGCGTCTACGTCTACTTCGGCAACGTCGGGCTGTTCTGTTACGATTTTTTGGGCAAGCTGCTTTGGTCGCAGCCGGTGAAGCCGGTCGCGAGGCGCAATGGATGGGGCAGCGCGGCGTCGCCGGTGCTGGATCAGGGCCGTTTGTACATCGTGAACGATAACGACGATCATTCGTATCTCCAGGCGCTGGACGCCAAAACCGGAAAGGCGATCTGGAGCGTCGATCGCGACGAAAAAACCAACTGGGCAACTCCCTACATCTGGTCGCATGACGGGAAAAAAGAAATCGTGACGCCGGGCACGGGCCGCGTGCGCTCCTACGACCTGGACGGCAAACTGCTGTGGGAGTTCGGAGGCATGTCGTCGATCTCGATTCCCACTCCGTTTTCGAGTCATGGGCTGTTGTACATCTCATCTGGCTACGTGCTCGATTCGATCCGGCCGGTTTACGCGGTGAAGCCGGGGGCGCATGGCGACATTAGTTTGGCCAAGGGGGAAACCAGCAGTTCCGCGATCGCCTGGTACCAGCCGCAGGGGGGCTCCTACAATCCTTCGCCTCTGGTTTATGGCGATTATTACTACACATTGTTCGATCAAGGCTTTCTTACTTGTCACGATGCGGCGACGGGCAAGCTGATTTACGGCAAGCAGCGGATGGACAAGGAGGCGGGTGCGTTCACCGCGTCGCCTTGGGCGGCCAACGGGAAACTGTTCCTGTTGAGCGAGGACGGCGACACCTTTGTGGTTCAGGCGGGGCCGGAATACAAACTCATCGGGAAAAATTCGCTGGATGAGATGTGTATGGCGACCCCTGCCATCGCTCGCGGTAGTTTAGTCATTCGCACGGCGTCGAACCTGTATCGGATCGCAAAGGAGCGCTGATCCCCTCCATCACTGTCGGGGTTCCATGGGAGTCGATACGGAACCCCGACAGTAATGGAGGGGATGTCCTTAGAAGTTCAGCCAGTTCTGCCAGTTCGACCAGTTGAGCCAGGACGCGACTTCGAGTTGCGCGTAAGGCAACTTGGTGATGGCTTCGAGTCCGCCCAGATCCTTCGCCTCGGCGACGCGGTTGGGAATCGTTACTGCGGCGTGGGCCTGCGTTCCGAAGAGTCCGCCGGCCATCAGGAGAGAGCATACTGTCTTTTTCATTTTCTGGCTCCTCGCTTTCACTTCTACCGGACGCGAGGATTGCAGGGATATTAGTTGGCTCTCTGTGCTAGATTGCAAATATCATGGCAAGCCGTAGTGTGAATAAAGTGATTCTGATCGGCCGTCTGGGTAAGGACGCCGAGTTGGCGTATACCGCCGCGCAGATCGCCATCGTCAAGTTTTCAGTGGCGACGAGCATGCGCTGGAAAGACAAGCAGACGGGCGACTGGAAGGAAGAAACCAATTGGTCCGACGTGGTGTTCTGGCGCGGCGAAAACGTCGCGCCGTACTTGCTGAAGGGCACGCAGGTCTACATCGAGGGCCGTCTCCATACGCGTAGCTACGACGACAAGGACGGCAAGAAAGTCTGGAAAACCGAGGTGGTGGCGGAGGACGTGATCCTGCTGGGCGGACGCGGCGATAGCGCTCCGAGCGGAGGCGGCGGCGAGGAGTACTCGCAACAGGAGCCGATGAAGAGCGCGCCCAGAGGCCGGCAGGCTCCGGCGGCGCCAGCGCATGCCGCGCCGATGAGCGGGGGAGTGGACGAGGACGACGTTCCGTTTTAACGGCTGTTCAGCACGCTATCGATGAACGGATCGATTTCTTTATCTCGAACCTCGTTCGGGATGTGGTGGCCGAAATTGGGGTAGATGATCGCACGCGCCTTGCCGCCGTGAGACGTAACCTCATTGGCGAGGCGCTGGGCTTGCGCCGGGTCCGTGCGGTCGTCTTTCGCGCCGTTGAGGATCAGCGCCGCGGCTTTGATGTCTTGCGCGAAAAAAAGGACGGAGCGCGCCCGCATGGCCTCGGTGCTTCCGCCGGTTTCCGCCACCAGAGCCTTCGCGATTTGGGCGTAGTTCGGGCTGGCGGCGAACTGCGGCAAGTCGTACAGGCCGGAGATGAGCACGACGCCGGCGATGGATGGATCGTACGTCGCGATCATGCCGCCGACCAGCGCGCCGCGGCTGATGCCTTCCATCAGGATTTTGTGGGGAGCGATGAGGCCGTCAGCTTTCAGCTTCGCGAGGACGGCCGAGACGGCGTGCTGGGTGAACGGGCCGCAAAAATCCGCCGGACCCGACGATTTTCCATAGCCGGGCTGGGAAACGGCGACGGCCAGGTAGCCTCGTTTGGCGAAGCGGTCGAGTTCGCCCCACGTGACGAAGTCCTTGCCGCCGTAGCTGGGCCATTCCTGGTGGCCGTGGAGGAAAACAATGGTGGGCCAAGGGCCGTTTCCGGCGGGCTTTTGCAAAAATGCCTCGACCCTTTTGCCTGGGTCGTCGGGATGACGGATGAAGAGTGTGTCGGCGGCGAGGGTTTTAGGGGCGCATGCGCATAGGGTCAGGATGAGAGACAGGAGAATTGGCGAAGGCCGCGTCATAGAGAGCCTTAGTAACGATACCGGGCCTGCAAGAACACGATCTCGGATTCGCCCACCCGATAAACCAACCTGTGCTCGCGCGCGATGCGGCGCGAGCAGGCGCCCGCCAGTACGTTCTTCAGCGGCTCGGGCTTGCCGATTCCAATAAAAGGATCCTGCATTATGGCTTCCACCAAGTCCATCGTCCGAAGCGCGGTTTTGCGATCGGTCTCAATCCAGTAGACAAGATCCTGGCGAAACCCTGCATGAAAAACAGCTCGGCGGTCAACGCGGCCGCGCAAGCCCGATTTCCTTGCGGAACGCCTCCACGGTTTGAGGTTTTCCGGTTCCACGCTCAGCGTCGCAAAGGGCGCGAATCAGCCGCTGGGCATTGCGCGGCGAGCGCAGAAGGTGCGCCGTCTCCAGCAGGCTTGAAAGTTCGTCGGCGTCGATAAGAGCCACATCTTTCCCCTTGCGCCGCTTCACGACGACTACCTCGCGGTCGTCGCTAACGCGGTCGAGAAAGGACGCGAGTTCTTCTCTCAGCTTGGAGTATGTGGTCTCGACTGCCATAAGTTTATTGTACAGGTTTCCTGTACTGAAGGCTACGCCTGATGCCGGCGGCGGCGGCGGAGGAGACGCTTGTTGCGCTTGCGCTCCACTGTCGGCGGGGCGAAGGCTTCTTCGATCAGTTGGGCCTGTTCCTGAATGTGGCGTTTCAGCGATCCGGGCGCCGGGCTGGCGCTTTCCGGACGGCCTGCGTAGCCGATAGTGCGGCCCTGGCGGTCGAGGAACGGCTGGATGTAGCCGCGCACGAAGGCCCACGCGCCCATGTTGCGAGGCTCTTCCTGCACCCAGACTACCTGGCTCGCCAGAGGATACCGGTGCAGGACCTGGTTGAACTCGGCTTCCGGACACGGATAGAGCTGTTCCATGCGCACGATGGCCGTATCGGTGAGTTTCTTCGCATCGCGCGCGCCCAGCAGCTCGTAGTAAATCTTGCCGGAGCAGACCAGGATTTTGTGCACCTGCGACGGGTCGGCGACGGTCGAATCGGCCAGCACCGGATGGAACACGGTGCCTCCAGTCAACTCCTCGACCGACGAAATTACTTTGGGATTTCGCAGCAGGCTCTTCGGCGTCATCACTACAAGAGGCTTGCGCGCCGGGTTCTTCATCTGGCGGCGCAGGGCGTGGAAATACTGCGCGGGGGTGGTCAAGCAGACCACCTGCATATTGTTCTCGCCGCAAAGCTGCAGGTATCGTTCCAGGCGGGCGCTGGAATGCTCCGGCCCGCCGCCTTCCTGGCCGTGCGGCAAAAGCAGCACCAGGGCCGAGGATTGATTCCACTTCGATTCGGCCGACGAGATGAACTGATCGGTAACGATCTGGCCGCCGTTCGAAAAATCGCCGTACTGCGCTTCCCACGCAACCAGCGCGTTCAGGTTCGCGGTGCTGTATCCGAACTCAAAACCCATCACCGCGTACTCGCTCAAAGGGCTGTTGTACACCTCGAACGGCCCCACTTGCGAAAGAGGCGTGAAGACGCGGTCCGTTTCGTAATCGTGATATTCGGAGTGGCGCTGGCTGAACGTGCCGCGGCCGGAATCCTGGCCGGACAGGCGTACAGGATGGCCTTCCATTGCCAGGCTGCCGAAGGCGAGCAGTTCGGCCATGGCCCAATCGACGGGTGCGCCTTCCATCATCGCGCGGCGCTTGGCGATCAGGCCGGCGAGCTTCGGATGCAGATGAAAATCGGCGGGGAACGTGGTTATCGCGTCGACCACTCGATCCACCGCGGAGCGTTCGATCCCGGTTTCCGGCTGCACCACGACCGCGGGTTCGTGTGGCATCGATACGACCTGCACTTCCAGAGCGTCTTTGTTCTTTTGCGCCTCATCGTAGATGGCATAGAGGCGCGTCTTCTGCGCTTCATACCACCCGGTCACTTCTTCCGGATTGGTCAGGCCTTCGTGCTCCAAACGCCGGGCGTAAATCGAGGCCACCGGTTTCTGCTCTTTGATTTTGCGATACATCAGAGGCTGGGTGTAGCTGGGATCGTCGCCCTCGTTGTGGCCGTTTTTGCGGTAGCAGATCAGGTCGATCACCGCGTCCTTATGGAAACGATGCCGGTAATCGGCGGCGATCTGCGTGGCGCGGATGCACGCTTCGGGGTCGTCTCCGTTGACGTGAAACACGGGGGCCTGGACCGAGAGGGCGACATCGGAGCAGTAGGTCGACGAGCGGCCCGCGCCGGCGTTGGTGGTGAAACCGATCTGGTTGTTGATCACCAGGTGAATCGTGCCACCGGTTTCATACCCTGGAATCTGCGAATAATTGAACACTTCGGCGACAATGCCCTGCCCGGCCATGGCCGCATCGCCGTGAATGACGAGCGGAATCACTTTGTCGCGCCGGGTGTCCTTCAACATGTCCTGTTCCGCGCGGACCATGCCTTCAAGCACCGGATTCACCGCTTCCAGATGGCTGGGATTGAAGGCGATGGTGACCTTGATTTTCTTGCCCGAGGCCAACTCCCGCTCCTGCGACGCGCCCAGGTGATACTTCACGTCGCCCGAGCCTTCGATGGAATCGGGATCGATCTCGTCTTCGAATTCGGCGAACAGCAGCACCATGCTCTTGCCCGCAACATTGCACAACACCGCGAGGCGTCCGCGATGCGCCATGGCGATGGCCACCTCGACGGCTCCCGCATTCGCGGCGCGGTCCAGCACTTCCTCGATCATGGCGACGGCCGCTTCGCCGCCTTCCAGGCCAAAGCGCTTGTGTCCTTTAAATCGCGTATCGAGAAAATTTTCGAAGCTTTCGGCGCCGATGATGTCGTGCAGCACGCGCCGTTTCAGCGAAGGTTCCAAAGGCCACTGGTTGAGCGTCGGCTCCATGCGCTGCTCCAGCCAGTTGCGCTCCTCGATGTTGTCGATGTGCATCCACTGCACGCCGATTTTGCCAGCGTAGGTGATGCGCAGGCGGTCGATCAGCGCGCGCAGAGTCATGACTCCGAAGGAACCGGCGTGGAAACTGCGGTCCAGATCCCAAATCGTCAGTCCGTGCGTCGACGGTTCCAGGTCCGGATGCGAAACGCGGGGCGCGCCCAGCGGATCGAGGTCGGCGACTAAATGTCCACGCTCGCGCCACGCTTGAATGAGGCGCGCGACGGCGGCCTGCTTCATCGGATCGGCATTGATCACCGGCGCGGCGGACTGGTCCGGCTCCCAACGCATCGCCCGCATGGGAATGCCGAGGCTCGCGAAAATCGCGTCGTAAAACCCGTCTTCTCCTTCGAGCAGCGATTGCAACTGGCCGAGGAACAGGCCCGATTCCGCGCCCTGGATCACGCGATGATCGTAGGTGCAGGTGACGGTCATGACCTTGCTCAGGCCGAGCGAGGTGCGCGTATCCTCGGGAACGCCGCGATATTCGGGCGGATAATCGATGGCGCCGGTGGCGACGATCGCGCCCTGGCCGGGCATCAGACGCGGCGTGGATCCCATGGTGCCGACTGTGCCGGGATTGGTGAGCGAAATCGTGGTGCCTTCAAAATCGGCTAAAACCAGCTTATTGGCGCGCGCGCGAGCCACTAAATCGTCAAAAGCGGCCAGAAATTGCCCAAAATCCATCGTCTGCGCAGCCTTAATCGACGGCACTTTCAGCGATCGCGCGCCGTCTTTGCCGGCCACGTCCACTGCGATTCCCAGGTTCAGGTTCTGGTGCGTGATGCGGAAGCTCTCGTCGCCGTTCTCCGAATAGGCCTGATTGAGCGCGGGCACTTTTTCGACGGCCTTGACGATGGCCCAGGCGACGATGTGGGTGTAAGAAATTTTGCTCTTGCCCGCAAGCTGGCGGCGTTCGTTGATCAGCCGCCGGTTCTCGTCGATCACCTTGACGGGCATCGCGCGCTGGCTGGATGCGACCGGCATGGTGAGGCTGGCCGTCATGTTCTCGGCGATGCGCAGCGCGGGGCCGCGCAGAGGAACCAGTTCATCGCCCGGGGCGATCGGGGGCGCGATAGGCGTTACGAGCGTTTTCGGAGCGACGGCGACGACCGTATTTCCATTGGCTGGAACGGTGTGGCCGTTGGAATCGAAGATTTGCTTCCAGTCTGCGTCCACGGTTTGCCGGTCGTGCAGATACTGGTGGTACAGCTCGTCTTCGAGCCAGCTGTTAATACTGGGTTTGGGGGACTCAGGCATGCGGATCAACTTCTTTTATTATGATAACTGATGCCTCGCGCGCTCATTTTCTCGGACATCCATAGCGACTCCAGGGCGCTGGAGAAATTAATGGATATTGAGGCCGATTACTACTTCGCCGCGGGCGACCTGGTGAACTTCGGCCGGGGCCTCGATTCGATGGGCGAGATCATGAAGAAGCGCGAAGGGAAGATGTACGTGATTCCGGGCAATCATGAATCGAGGACCGACATCGCGTCGCTGTGCGCACGCTTCGGGTTCGTGAATTTTCACGAAAAGACGATGAAGATTGGGGACTGGAACGTCGCCGGGCTCGGCTATTCCAATCCGACGCCGTTCGACACGCCGGGCGAATATTCAGAAAAGGAAATCGCCGAGCGGCTGGCGAAGTTCGTCGATTTGAAGCCGCTGGTCCTAATCTGCCACGCGCCTCCGTTCAATACGGCGCTCGACCGTGTTAAGGATGGGCTGCACGCCGGCAGCAGGTCGGTGCGCGAGTTCATCGAGAAACAGCAGCCGGAGTATTTCTTCTGCGGCCACATTCACGAAGCCGCGGGCGCGGTTATGCAGATGGGTTCGACGCGCGCACAGAACGTCGGCAAGAAGGGCTATCTATTGGAGTTGGCCTGACGTCTTATCCCCTCCATTACTGTCGGGGTTCACTGCTATCCAGCATGGGATCCCAGATCACGACAGATCCAAAGCTGTCCCGCAAATAAAAGTTCACTGAGTACCCTTCTTCCGTAAGAAGCCTGAGATTTTTCCTGATGGGCAACTCGCCCACCACCGTGCCCTCGATCTTTTTGGCGCCGGGTGTCCAGTTGGCTCCATGATGCTCGTGATCTTCAGGATTCTCCTCGTAGATCTCGAGATCATACTCCGCGATATCCACAAGCTCTGTTCCCAGGAACACATTACCGATCCCGGCAATCTTGCGGACAGGTCGGAATGACATCGGGAAAAGAATACACCCTAGTCAGCCGAATGGCAAGTTGATTTAACCCAGGCTGGTCGGCCACCGTTCCGCTACTTGGTTGTCGAAGGGTTCGCCGTCAACCGGGCGCAATTCCCCAAAGCCAAGCGGCGACCAAGTCCCCTCACCATACCCGATATGCAGCGAGGAGGTTCCAGGCCCGAGGCGCACCTCACTTCAACAAAGCCAGAATCGCTTTGATGAGCAGCTTGCCATACTGGCTCTCGGGCGCCAGGATGTCGAAATGTCCAGCACCTTCCAGTCTTAGTACGGTGACAGAGTCTCCATTGGCCGTCGCCGACGCTTCATAGCTGCTGACCGGATCATAAGCGCCTTGCAGCAGTCTGCCCGCAACAATTGTCTGCGGAACTCCGATCGGGAAGACGGTCCACCCAACATCCCCCGTGTCCCAATATGACGACGGGATGCGGCCCCTTCATTTTCGGTAAGCGCAACTCGCCGAACTGTAGGACGTCCTTGCCATACGCCAGTTCGCGATCGGCCGCCGCAACAGACTGCTTCCACAAGTCGGCGGGTTGGATCCGTTGTGCGGCGATCATAGTGCAGCCAGCGAGGGAAAGGAGCGTTAGCCTCGTCAAAGTCATGCGAATCATTGTACGCGGAATCTCAACTCCCGAATCGTCGGCCACCCTTCCGCTATTTTTGCGGATCGTCGGCGACGGATAGTGGAAGGATGCGCCGTTATACAGGGCTTGAGCGTCCAGAGGCCACCACCGGCATAGCTCCGGTCATAGAGTGAGTCTCAATGGCCCGATGCCGTTCCTGCACCGCCGAAAACCCCGACTGGAACCATTTCTGCGGAGTTTGTGGCGCGGCGCTGGGATCGGCATCCCAGGTGCCCACCGAAGCGATGCCGCCAGCGACGACGGCTATGGCCTCCAGCGCGTCTGACGAAGGCCGATTCCCGCCGGCACCGTGCTCGCCGAGCGCTACCGCATCATCGGACTCGTCGGGCAGGGCGGCATGGGCGAAGTTTATCGCGCGAGCGACCTGAAGCTGGTTCCTGCCCGACTGCTCGCGCGCTCCCACGCCGAAGTGCGCATCGCGCGCCAGATTTCGCATCCCAACGTCTGCCGCGTTTACGATATCGGCGAAGTCGACGGCTCCACGTTCCTTTCGATGGAATATGTGGATGGGGAAGACCTCCGCAGCCTGCTGCTCCGCATCGGACGCCTGCCCGGAGACAAAGCGATCGAGATCGCGCGCAAATTGTGCGCGGGACTTGCCGCGGCACACGACAAGGGCGTGCTGCATCGCGACCAGCCAACATCATGATCGACCGCAGGCGTCGCGTACTCGCGACGCGCGCCGCGGAGGCAGGAATGCCCGTGGCGACGTTGGCAACCATCTTGGGCCATGGTGCCTCCGGAGTGTCACGAAGTATGTTCATGTTCGCCAGGAGGCTGAGGACAGGGCGATGGAAGCGTTCGATCAGGCCCGAAACATTTCTGAAGATAAATGTTCGTCCAGTCGATAGCGCTGAAAGCGGGATAGCGCGGGATGCCCCGGGAAGACCTAAATGATAGAAAAATCAACTAAGTTGTTGGAGGCGCGGATCGGAGTCGAACCGACGAATAAAGGTTTGCAGACCTTTCGCTCCCGCCGCTAACCAGCGCAGATTCAACAGCCAATTCGCAATCGCCGGATTTCCGTCCGGTTTCCGTCCGGTCTGCCCTTCCGAATGCGCCTGGCGTGTTGGCGGAGTCGCCCATGACGCCTGGCCAACCGTTCAACCTTTACCGGAAGTTCAAGAACTTCGTCATTATTCCGATCGCGGTCGTGGAATCGGACCGGATATCGATGGGAGCCAAGATCGCTTACGGCCGCCTGGCTTGCCACAAGGCGACAGATTCCACCGACTGCTTCGTGAAGCGCGAGACCCTGGCCGCCGAGTTGAAGGTTTCGGTCGACACCATTGACCGGTATTTGAAGGAACTGACGAAGCTGAGACTGATCAGGCCGATCCGGCGCGGACCGCAGCAAAGTGCGTATCAATTTCTAGGCCATGAAATGCTGGCGCCATCATTAAAAGAGTCCGCATATTTGCGGAGTCATGAAACCGGACAGAGTGGGCAGATTTGCGGCCATGAGTCCGCAGATTTACGGATAAGAGTGGGCAGATCTGCGGAGCGCTATAAGGAAGAAAAGGGTTTTGAAAAGGGTTATGAAAAGGAATCGTCGTCGAAGCAGTTGACCGCGACGCGCGAACCGGAAGCGACGACAACGACGGCCGCTCCGCCTGATCAACGGCCAACACTGGAACACAGTCGCGTCCTTCGTGCTTGTGAGATCCGGGTGCAGGAGCTTTATCCCTTCCGGGAGCGAATGATGGTTCTCATTGGTTTCAAAAAGCTGCCGGTGATGAGCCTCGCCAGGTATGTGATCCGGACGGCCGGTGGTGCGCGCGCCTCTGTTGAATTCCTCGATGACATGGCCAGGGAACTGGAGACTCGCCGCGGGATGAGGCCTCGGCAGTGGGCATGGTTCCGAATCGCCGTGCGCTCCTGGGCAGAGCGACGGTCCGCCGATCCTCAACGACGGGCCGCGAGCGTGCCGCAAACGAAGCGGAATGTCGCCGCGGACGTCCCGAAGCCATCTAGCCACCCTCGAGCGCTCCAGATCGTTACAGCGCGTTCCCGTCCGGCCTGGTGGACAGCAGCGGAATTACTGGAAGTCCGCGAGGCGATGGCGGCACACCGGCGAACTGGTCCGCCAGATCCACAAATTACGGCGCAGATCCTTCAGCACTTCGCCGGCATGGAGGAGTTTCGCTGCTGGTTTACCGAACTCACGCACCGGTTCCCCGGATCGCGTGTGCAGAGCTTCGGATTCTACGAAGCCGACGCGCGCAATAATTGGCCCAGTCGACGGAAGGATCTGGAAGCGCAACAGAAGGCCGCGGCTGCGCGCGGCGAAGCTCTGAACCGCGAGGCGGCCGGCGACGGCAAAGGTGAAGAGGAATGTCGCGCCTTAGAGCAGGAGCAGCGGGCGAAGCGCGATCGCGCGGCCGTGATCGAAGTTGCCGCGGCAAGAGGCTGGAAGCGATTGCACCCGGATTCGGACTGCAACCACTGCCTCGGATTCGGGCGGGACGCTGGAACAGAACAGCTCTGCAGCTGCCGAGCAGGGAGCGAACTGACACGGCAGCTGGAACACTGCCCGGCCTGTGATGATGGCGGCCTGCGAGAAACCCCGGAAGGAGTTTGGGAGTGGTGCACGTGTCCGCATGCGGCGCGCCTGCGCGTGCGCCAGCCTCGCTCAGTGGAGGAATCGAATGCAGTGGTGATGAAGCTCCGTAAGTCCGGGGCTGTTCCCCGTCTCGCAATTATGTGAAACACCGGTCCCGCCGATTCGCCATGCGAGCTGTTCTGGAAATTAAACACTTGCGCCCGCGGACGGGAGCTGTTCGAATAAAGTATCGATGTCGGTGGACCGGGTAGCCCTGATGACTCAATAGGTCCGCTTTGTCATGCAACGGGACCGTGACATGACGGCCTTTGGCCTTTTCCCTGGCGAAACACAGCCCTACAAAACGGGAAAGAATGGGTGGACAAAACGCCGGGAGTTACTTTTGTTTCTTCTTCGCCTGGCGCGCAGCGACGGCCGCGGTGGACGCCTTCTTCGCGCGGGCCGAGCGTTCGGCCGATGTCATCGCCGCGGCGGCCATCTTACCTCCAGCGCTACCACCGAGTTTTCCACCCTTCGCGCCCTGCTTGCGAAAGAACTCCAGAACCTCAGGTGGAAGTTTTTTCTTCGCCATCAATTCATTTTAAACCGGGTCTTAGCGGATTAGCAAACGATTTCTCTTTACCTAACACCGAGTCTTAGGTATAATCAACTCATGAAGGCGATAGGATACGTCAGAGTGAGCACAGAGAAACAGGCGGACTTCGGCGTTTCGCTCGAAGCGCAGGCGGAGAAGGTTCGCGCTATGGCGGTGGTTCAAGGCGCGGAACTGGTGGACGTGATTGTGGACGCGGGCGAATCCGCAAAG
>OCZT010003244.1_pt1 | contig 16682 bp, 12 predicted proteins | sample 1539031 | NCBI WGS metagenome assembly OCZT01 (sample SAMEA3539308, study PRJEB22396) | soil metagenome | biome: tundra; feature: field; material: soil | place: USA | collected 2010-05 | depth 0.15 m | reverse complement strand
GTACTCATTTAAAACTTCCGCCGGCAAAAAGTTCTATTACGTTAATGCTGCAACCAGGTCAAAACAGTTAATGTTTGAAAGTAAATACATGGCTGCGGAATTGCATAAGCTGACCCATCATCCATATAATGATCTGGATCTTCCTATTAAGGACATAAAATTTGAAAAGAAGAGTACGACAAAATTTTCTTTTGTCGTGGATTCGATGAGATTCAATTTTGATATATCATCGCAGAAACTGACCATAAAAGATTCGATATGGAAGGAAAAAAAGAAACCGGAGTGGCCAACATACTCATCTGACAGTATATGGATTGCTTATGCTAAAAACTATAACCTGTACATGATGAAAGCAAAAGATAAGGATAGTATTGAAATGCAGCTTAGTACAGACGGCGAACGTTATTATAGCTATGCATCAAATTCAGAAGACACAACCAAAAATAAAAAAGTAAAAGCTAATGTAACCTGGTTCAGGAATTCCAGTAAGCTCTATGTTGAGAAGCAGGATGAGAGGAAAGTGAAAGATCTGTTTGTTGTTGATGTTCTTGCACAACCCAGACCAAAGCTTCAGACTTACAGGTATTCATTGCCCGGAGAGCCATTCGTACCTCAGACAGAGCTGGTAATTTTTGAGGTGGCAACTAAAAAACGCACTGATGTGGATCTGAAGAAATGGAAAGATCAGACCGTAAACGTTGAATGGGCATCCCTGAAAAATGCTGATAAATTAATTCTTATCCGTAAAGACAGACCTTTGAAGAAGCTGGATGTTTGTCTTGTAGATGCTGAAACAGGTGCTCTCTCTGTTCTCTTCAGCGAGGAAACCTGGCCTTATTTTAATAATGAATATTCAAGGCTATCGGTTCTTAATGAAGGGAATGATATTATTTGGTGGTCGGAAAGGACCGGATGGGGCCAGCTTTATCATTATGATGGGAAGGGTAACCTTAAAAATCAGATCACTGACGGTTATTTTGTTACCGGAAGGGTTGAAAGGATCGATACTCTTGGAAGGAATTTGTATTTTGAGGCGTTTGGAAGAGAAGAAGGGGTGCATCCATATTACAGCATGAAGTATAAAGCTTCTATTGACAAAGGCGGTACCACCCTGATAACAAAAGAAGGAGCCAACCATTCTTTCAATATGTCAAAATCGAACAGGTATTTTGTTGATACTTACTCTACTGTTGACAGAATTCCGGAAGCCGTTTTGCGGGATAATACCGGAAACATAATACTCAGACTTGAAAAGGCCGATCTTTCACAGCTCTTTAAAACCGGATGGAAAATGCCGGAAACAATTATTTTAAAGGCAAAAGATGGTGTCACTGACCTGTATGGTGTTATGTACAAACCATTTAATTTCGACTCAACAAGGAAATACCCTGTGATCTCATATGTATATCCAGGTCCTCAGACAGAATCAGTCCAATACTCATTTACTGTAACCGGCGGCAAAAATGTGGCACTGGCGCAACTTGGTTTTATTGTTGTAAACTTTGGCCATAGGGGAGGGAGCCCGATGAGAAATAACTATTATCATACTTTTGGTTACAACGATCTCAGGAATTATCCTCTTGCCGATGACAAATACGGGATCGAGCAGCTTGCAGATAAATATAAATTCATTGACATAAACAGGGTTGGGATATTTGGACATTCGGGCGGAGGATTTATGTCAACTGCCGCGATCCTTTCATATCCTGATTTTTACAAAGTTGCCGTCTCATCATCGGGCAATCACGATAATAACATCTATAACCAGTGGTGGGGTGAAACTCATAACGGAGTTGCCGAGGTGGAAAAACCTGTTTCAAAAAAAGGCGAAGTAAAAGACAGCCCTGAATAAAAAGCAAGAGGTGGTAATATCTTTTAAAGCGACTGTTGAAAAGAATCAGGATATAGCGAAAAACCTTAAAGGTTATTTACTGCTCGTTACCGGGGATGTGGATGATAATGTGCATCCGGGAAACACTCTGAGGGTGGTAGATGCATTAATTAAGGCAAATAAGCGTTTTGATTTTATGATGCTGCCGGGTCAAAAGCATGCCTATGGTAATGACACTCCATATTTTGACAGGCTTATGTGGTACTATTTTGCAGAACATCTTCTTGGCGATTACAGGACAAATGTAGATCTGCTTGACTTTTAACAGCGGCTCAATGGCTCAACGGCATAACGGCATAACGGCATAACGGCATAACGGTATAACACCATAACACCATAACGGCATAACACCATAACACCATAACACCATAACACCATAACACCATAACACCATAACACCACAATGAAGAATGATTCGGACTTAAAAGCGGAGAAATTTCTTTCCGTATCATCTCAGTATAAACTAGGAAAACTTGTAACAGAATCATCTCATCCTTCTACAAGAGACCTTTCATATCTTGCATTTAATAACCTGCCTGAGGCTATAGTAAAGCTGAAAGAGCTCGACGATTCGACTGTTAAAGTCTTATCAGAAAAATTACCTGAGATTTGCTATTTGAAGGCTATCATCAGTGATACCCTAAAATGTAGGAATAATGTCTATTTCTGTGGATGCGGGGCTACAGGAAGGCTATCGCTTACTATTGAAACTCTCTGGCGTCAGGTGCATCTGGGTGATAAAATTGAGAACAGGGTATTTAGTTTTATGGCAGGAGGAGATGTTGCCCTGATCCGCTCCATAGAGAACTTTGAAGACTATCCTGAATATGGAGCCAGACAACTGCTTGAAGCCGGATTTAAAGACGGTGATCTTTTAATAGGAACCACGGAAGGCGGAGAAACCCCGTTTGTTATCGGAGCAGTTGAAAAGGCGGCTCAGATTTCAAAAAGGAAACCATTTTTTCTTTATTGTAATCCTGATGATCTGCTGTGTGAGGTTGCTGAAAGATCCAGGAGGGTAATAGAAAATACAGATATCGAAAAGATAAATCTTACTGTAGGACCGATGGCCGTTACCGGAAGTACGAGAATGCAATCTTCAACAATTCTCCTTGCGGTAGCAGGCATAGCACTCTTTTATTATAACTCGCCTAATGAAACAATAGAAAATGAGATAAATGCCTTTTTTAACTTCTGGGTTTCTGCAGATATCTCCTTTATCCGGAAATTTATTGCCAGGGAAACTGACTGCTATGAGAACAAGGAGTATCTGCTATATGAGACAGATAATGAATTGGCCATAACTGTTATTACAGATACGACTGAGAGGTCACCAACCTTCAGCTTATACCCTTTTGAAAATGCCAGGGAAGATGAAAAGAATCTTTCGCTCTGTTATCTGTATATGCCTGAATCTAATTCGAGCGGGGAGGCCTGGGAAAAATTGTTATGGAGGTCTCCGAGAACCCTTGAATGGCCCGAAATTAACGGGATAGCCTCAGGAGAGCGATTATTGGGTTTTGATTTCAGCAGGAACCTGCTTCCAAGGAGAGCTTCTCAGCTTGGTTCAATAAAGCAGCACCGGTTTAAAATTTTTGACCACAGAGAGGGAATTAATTTTATTATGGAGGATGAAACCCATTTCTTTCTGACCCCTTTTTCTACTCCATTGTTTAAGCATCTGGTACTTAAGATGATCCTGAATACTCATTCAACACTTATAATGGGACGAATGGGAAGGTATGAAGGAAACGTTATGACGTATTTAAGAGCCAGTAATAATAAATTGATAGACAGAGCTATAAGATATATCGATATGATTCTTAACAGAAAAGATGTTTTTCTTTCATATAGTGAAATTTGCCATAAGCTTTTCGAGATGCTTGAAGTGACACCTTCTGATAAGTCTATAGTTATGGCTACAGTATCTGAAATTGAACAACATTTTAAAAAACAATAGGGACATACCAATGTATGTCCCCGGGGAAAAGCAGCGATCATTTCTTCCACAACGAAATAATCAACCCTGTCATTCTTCATCCTTAGCCTGATCCTTTCCTGATCTGAGCAGCAGAAGATCATTGAGCACAATTTCGGTAATGTTTTTAGTTAAACCTTTTTTATCTTCATAACTCCGGTAGACGATACGTCCCTCGACTGCAACTTCCTTGCCTTTTTTAAGATATTTGTCGGCAATATCAGCCAGCCCGTTCCATGCAACAATATTATGCCAGGTTGTTTCGCTTATCTTCTGGCCGTCAGCATTTTTATAGCCATCATTAGTGGCCATTGTAAAATGGGTCACTTTTTTCCCTGTTTCAGTTGTTTTTGTCTCGGGATCCTGACCAAGATTCCCGATCAGTGTTACTCTGTTTTTCAGTGAGTTCATGATTTTAAGTTTTAATTGTTATTAATTTGTGATTACTCAGCAAACTTAGGCCATCGCCTGATAATGATTCGGTTTGTAATCATTTATAGTCGTTTGTATTCGTTTGAAAACGTTTTTTTGTATCTATATCAGGTTTATAGACATCATTTGAATTTTTTATATCTTTATCAAAACATTGTGCTGTGGAAAAGAAATGTCTCGATTGCGGTGACTCTATACGAGGCCGTACCGATAAAAAATTCTGTTCTGATCAGTGCCGGAATAACTACAATAACAGGCTGAATCGCGACTCAAACAATTTTGTCAGGAATGTTCATGGGTTGCTGAGAAAGAACAGAAGAATCCTCTCTGATCTTTATTCTGAGGGTAGAGTGAAAGTTCATAAAGATGCTCTATTTGCCCTGGGGTATAACTTCAGCTTTTTTACCCATATGATTGAAACCTCGCAGGGCTATAAATATCACTATTGCTTTGAATATGGCTATTGCGAAACCGGAGACGATTTCCTAGAATTAAACCAGAATAGTCAATATATTGAATATCAGTAATTAACTCCCTTAGTGCCCCAATTGAAGGATTGGGAGTAAAAATATCTTCAGATCGGATTCCCCAGCTGTGTTTCGGGATTTGTTGTATCAGGTATCGGTACCAGGTAGCCTGAATAGCTTACGTTGTCAATTTTAAGACTTGAAACAGATATGGTGCAGGAGCCATTCTTGCTCACTTTTACATAGACATCGAACGTATTTGAACCAGTATTATTTACCTTCATCTTTATATCATACGAGCCTTTTGATAAATTATCGGTTACCGCATAATCCATAGATTTACCACGAATGTTTATAGCAGCAATAGTTTTTATATCATATTGTCTGCCCTGATAGGCTGTGCTGAGAATAGCTCTCTCTCTATCCACGATCAGGAAATTAGCTCTTGGAAAAAGTATTCTTATTCCTCCGTAATTAACATACATCTTATCGAACTTGATTATATATCTTTTTGATTCAATGGCACTCTTGACCAATTCCTGGTTCAGTAGCTTTTTCTCCTTCCTCGCTTCAGCTTTGGAAGAATTTGCTTCTTTGGTAGTCGAACAAGCTGACATCACCAACAGAGAAAATAATATCATTAATAGCTTTTTCATGGCATATACTTTATTGAATACAATTCAAATATCATGCCACATTACAGACTTAACTTACCTGTTACTTTTTTAAGAAAGGAAAATAGTAAGCCATGTTTTCTTTCGTAAGCCTGGCTCCGTAACCGGAATCCTCAAAAGCTTCGCAGTATTTTATTTTTGCACCTCTTTCAGGGCCATAAATTTCTATCAGTTTCTGCCGGTAGGGAGTGGCATCAAACTCGCCTTTTCTGGTTTTTCCCAGCCATATCCTCCGATCGGCATCAGATGTTGGAACCTGATCAAGAATACCCTGATTGAATGGCAACCACTCATACATTTGCGATTTATGCTGATGATACATATCCATTTTCTTTTCTATGACATCATCTATATCAATTGCTACATCGGCTTTAAAGGGTTCAGGATGCTGAAATCCATCGCTCATAAACAGAAACATTGGATTTTTCTTGAGATAGGGGACATTCGGAAGAATCGTGGGAACAGTGACCATATATGCTGCGTCAAGCACGAGTACACCGGTGTACCTGTGATCGGGATGATAATCGTATGGCCGGGGAAAGATAACTATATCAGCCTTTTGTTCCCTGATGAGTTTTATGACCTGCAACCTGTTTTCATAAGTAGGCATTAACTGTCCGTCATGATTATCAAGTGTTATATATCTCACTCCGATAACTTCCCCTGCCTTTCTTGCCTCTTCGCGGCGAATTTTTGCCAGTTTTTCTGCAGGGATCGACTGATGCCCGGCATCCCCATTGGTCAGGGAAACCATTAAAACATCACAACCAAGCTGTGCCCACTTATATGCTACACCTCCTGCTCCGTCTGCATCATCCGGGTGAGCACCGATTATGATAACATGAAGTTTCTGTTCGTTCTTTTGCTGAGCCTGTAATTTTGGAACCAGGGCCACCAGCAATGCGATTTGAATTAATATAATTGATTTCATATTAAAAATTATTTAAGGTTTTTGAGTTGTATATAAAATTTATTTCCCTTGTCCCGATATTGAATCCCCGCGAGCGCATTGGCTTCACCGGGCTCGTAACCTCGGTTCTCCGTTGCTTGCTGTGAAGAACTTCAATTTACTAAGGTAATTATTTATTATAATTTTGATTATATAATTTGTTATTCGTAACAAATAAATTATTTTTTCCTCTGCAAAAAAGTGGGCCATGTGAAACCTTTTCATCTTTATTTGCGTTATAATATGCTGTTTGTTTCTCTAATTTTAGTGATAATTGTAATTTGTTGATATCATAAACTTAAAATTTGTAACCATGAAAAAATCAATTGCAATAGTATTTGTAATTCTTGTTTCACTGCCTGTATTCTCACAGATCAACTTTGGCCTTAAAGCCGGAGTCAGCACTACTTCGTTAGATATGCCGACAATTAAAACAATTACATCAGGGACAACCTCCTTTAGTGTTAATGGTATAAGTACTGCAAAGTATGGGTTTCACGGAGGATTATTTATGCGCGTTACACTTTTTGGTTTCTATGTTCAACCTGAGCTGCTTTTTTCAACCAGGACTGATTCGTACACTATAACCAATCTTCAAACAACTACTGGAATTATTGCTACACAGAACTTTAATAAGCTTGATATCCCTGTAATGCTGGGCTTTAAACTTGGTCCGCTTCGCCTTAATGCAGGTCCGACCGGCTCACTTCTTTTAAATTCACCAAAGAATCTGATAAGTAATCCTGATTTTAAAAATAATTACAGCAGAATGACATTCGGCTACCAGGCAGGATTGGGATTTGATCTGTTAAATTTTCTTACGTTTGATTTGAGGTATGAAGGCAGCCTTTTGAAATATCAGAACCAGATCCAAAATCTTGTCGGAACCAAATATAATCTTGATGACAGACCCAATGCCTTCCTGTTCAGCGTGGGTATAATGTTTTGAAAATATCTGATAAAATATGAATGAAGGAACATGCCATGGCATGTCCTTGCTATTTCGATAACAACATCCTTGCAGCAACCAGAAGAAGAAGAACCCCGAATATTTTCTTCAGGGCAGCCTGAGGAAGATTCAATGCAAATTTAGAACCGAAATATGAGCCTGCCAGGAAGCAGACAGCAAGGATAATTGCGAATTTTATATTTACATGACCTGCCTTATAATAATTGTAGGCAGCAATTATTCCGACCGGAGGCAACATAACTGCAAGGCTGGTTCCCTGGGCAGTTTGCTGGCTAATCCCCAGTAAAAATACAAGCGCCGGTATCATTATTATTGCACCGCCTATTCCCAGTATTCCTGCCATTACACCGGTTATGATCCCTACTATAATAAGAATCAGAAGCATAGTTGTTGACATTTTCATTTAATGTTAGTTTTTTAATTTCCATCACAAAATTATTAATTATATCGGAACATTAAAGACTTCAAGACTTCAGGACCGCAAGACTTAAAGACTGCAAGACGGCAAGACACCTGGCAGAATTTTTTACTTTCAACAATATCTTTAAATTTGTGCTGAATGTGAAAAGTGATGAAACATAAGAAAACTATTTATTATTTAAGCGGGATTTTATTTGTTGCTTTAATTTTAAGCATTTTATTTTACAGGAACCTGTTCGGAATAAATATATCCTCAAATAAGAAGAATCAGGTTATACTTATTCCTACCGGTGCAACTTACAATCAGGTGATGGATACGCTTGAATCAAAACTGACAATAAAAAGCCGGAAGGCTTTTGATTGGTTTGCCAGAAAGAAAAAATACCCGTCTTCAGTTAAACCGGGCAGATATATAATCGACCATAGCTTTACTTATAACAGTTTGATAAACCTGCTGAGATCAGGAAAACAAACTCCTGTTGATATTACTTTTAATAATGTAAGGAACTTAGACCAGCTTGCAGGCAGGATAGGAGGGCAGATCGAAGCAGATTCATTAAAAATAATCAGTTTTTTGGATGATGATTCAAATTTTGCAGGTGACGGATTTAATAAGGAAAATATAATTTCTGTATTTATTCCGAATACTTACAGATTTTACTGGAACACCAGTGCAAGAGGGCTATATGCAAGAATGCTTAAAGAGTACAGATCATTCTGGAATGATCAGAGGCTTTCGAAAGCAAAAGAAAAGGGACTTACTCTGACAGAGGTCTCAATTCTTGCTTCAATAATTGATGAAGAGTCTTCAAAACAGGACGAGAAACCCCGCATCGCCGGCGTTTATCTTAACAGATTGAAAAGAGGCATTCCTTTGCAGGCTGATCCCACAATATTATTTGCTTTAAATGACAACTCGATTACCAGGATATTAAAAAAACAACTGACTATAGATTCTCCTTACAACACTTATGTTCATTCCGGTTTACCTCCGGGACCAATAGGATGCTCAAGCATAGAATCTATTGATGCGGTACTGAATGCTGAAAAACACGAATGGCTGTATTTTGCTGCAAAGGCTGACTTTTCAGGATACCATAACTTCTCCAGAACTCTGGCAGAGCATAACAGGTATGCTTTATTATATCAGAAAGAACTGGATAAGAGGAAGATTTTTAAATAGCTCCAACCACTTCAACTTCCCTTTCCAGGTCTATGTCAAATTTTTCACTGACACTTTTTTTGATGTCTTCCGAAAGGTTATATATTTCCTTGCCTGTGGCTTTCCCATAGTTTACAAGAACCAGGGCCTGCTTATCATGAACACCTGCATCACCGCTTCTTTTTCCCTTCCATCCGCACTTATCAATAAGCCAGCCTGATGCAAGTTTCATGTAACCTTCATGGTCTGCGAATACGGGCAAATCGGGATACATGATTTTAAGGTTTTCTGCTACAGACATTTTTACAACGGGATTCTTAAAAAAACTACCAGCATTACCTATTATTCCAGGATCAGGTAGCTTGCTTCTTCTGATATTAATAACTGCCTGTCTTGTGTTTTGCAGGGTCTCTGTTCCCAGCTTATTCACTTCCTCTTTCAGAGAAAAGTACCTGAGGTTCAGCTGAGGGTTTGTAGCGAGTCTGTAATAAACCCTGGTAATAAAGTATCTTCCTTTTTCGCTCTTTTTAAAAATGCTGTTCCTGTAACCAAATTCACACTCATTATTTTCAAAAACCCGGATTGTGCCATCATTAACATCCAAAGTTCTTACATTGACAATCTGATCTTTGACTTCCACCCCATAAGCTCCGATGTTTTGAACAGGTGTCGCTCCAACCTTCCCCGGGATTAAAGAAAGATTTTCAAGACCTCCAAACCCATTTTCAACTGTCCATGCAACAAAATCATCCCAGATTATTCCGGCACCTGCAGAGACTATCACTTTGCCTTTGTTCAAATCCTGTTCTTCTATTTTTATTCCCGATATTTCAGGGTACAGAATTGTTCTTGTAAAATCGCTGGTAAAGAGAATATTGCTGCCACTCCCCAGTATCAGAAACGGTTTATTCCAGTCAATATTCCCATTGAAGAGTTCAATTGCTTCCTGTTCATTTTTTACATGAATCATGCAATCAGCCTCATAATCGAGACCAAAAGTATTGTAATTCTTCAACGACACATTTTTATAAATCATCATCGGGATATTTTCTATAAAAATAATTTAATTTACCTTTCCTTTAAAAAGTTATGGAACTGTATGTGAAAACCAGGGAGGAATGGCGAACGTGGCTCGAAGAAAACCATGATTCAGCTCAGGGAGTCTGGCTCATATACTATAAAAAACCATCAGGAAAACCCCGGATCCCATATAATGAGGCTTTAGATGAAGCCCTTTGTTTCGGCTGGATTGACGGGAAAATCAAAAGGGTAAATGAGGATTATTATATTCAGTGGTTCACTTCCAGACGAAAAGGCAGCAGGTGGTCGGAATTAAATATGAGCAAGGTCAGGAACCTGATTAAGGAGGGCAGGATGAGACCTGCCGGACTGCTGGCATATAAAGCTGCGATTAAAAAACCTGCTTTGATCTACAATACAAAGAAGGAAGAGAATCTGATTGTTCCGGATGATCTTTTGGTTGCTTTGAAAAATAGTGATGAGGCTTATAATAATTTCATAAATTTTCCGCCTTCAAGCCGAAGGTTGTATGTGTTCTGGTTGAATGACGCAAAAAGAGAGGATACCCGAAAATCGAGAATCGTTAAAATTGTAGAGAATTCGGGGAATAATATTAAACCCGGTTTTTAAACTCTGTGTTCTTTGTGTCTCTCTGTGAACCCTTTGTCAATTCTTATTTTTTTGTTAAACAAAGATCCACAGATGTGGCAAAGAGGAGCACGGCGTAAAAAATCTTATGACCTGTATATGGATTTCATTACAAATAAAATATTAATTTGCGGTAATTAATTTTATTGAATAATCAGAAAATAAATATATCATGACTACCAATCGTCGCAATTTCCTGAAAACAGCAACATTTGCAGGTGCCGGAGCAATGGCCGGTACAATGGCCGGTGGTTTGATTTCTGGCTGTGCTCCGCAAAAACCTGAATCGCAACTGGCATCAATATTGGATTCTGTCAAAAAAACTCATAGCCAGAAGTTTAATATGTCGGGTTATGCAGCACCTGCGATCGCGGTTGTTCGTGTCGGGATAATCGGCTTGGGTGACAGGGGAAGTGATGCTTTTGAAAGATTGTCCTATATCGACGGTGTTGAAATCAAAGCGCTTGGCGATAAAAGAGAGGTTTGTGTAAAAGAATCGCAGAAATACCTTGCAAGGATTGGCAGACCTGCAGCAAAGGAATTTTATGGAGATGAGAATATCTGGAAAAAGCTAGTTGAACTTCCCGATCTCGATCTCATTTATACCTGCACACCATGGATATTGCATACTCTGATTTCAGTATATTCAATGGAGCATGGAAAACACGTTGCATGTGAAGTTCCTATTGCGCGTACCATTGATGAAGCATGGCAACTGGTTGAAACTTCGGAAAGGACCAGAAAACATTGTATGATGCTTGAAAACTGCTGTTATGATTTCTTTGAATTGTTAACACTTAATATGGCCCGGCAGGGCATGTTTGGGGAGATAATTCATGGTGAAGGTGCTTATATCCATAACCTTATGGGTTATAATTTCAAGAAACCAGAAGACGATAAACAGGTTGACGGAGCTTATACCGATATGTGGAGGTTGAAAGAAAATGCTACAAGAAACGGAGATCTCTATCCTACGCATGGCTTAGGGCCAGTGTGCCAGGCAATGAACATTAACCGGGGCGATAAATTTGAATATTTGTCTTCAATGTCAACGCTAGATTATACAATGGGACCCAGGGAAAAGGAATTGGCAGCAAAGGATCCTTTTTATGCTCCATGGAAGGATTCAAAGTTCAGGGGCAATATGAATACCACTCTTATAAAGACAACGCTGGGAAAGACTATAATGGTACAACATGATGTATCTTCAATGCATCCTTATTCAAGAATTCATCTTCTCCAGGGTACGACAGGAAAAGTGGTCAAGTATCCGAAAGAATTAATTGCTCTTGGCGAAGAATGGGCCGATGATGCTAAAATGAAGGAACTTTACGAAAAGTACTCTCCTGAAATTGTTAAAAGAGTGGGCGAAATGGCTAAAAAAGTAGGAGGGCATGGTGGAATGGACTTTATTATGGACTGGCGCCTGATGGATTGTCTGCGAAATGGTCTTCCTCTCGATCAGAATGTTTATGATGGCGCACTCTGGAGCTCCGTGGCCCCGCTAAGTGAATGGTCGGTAGCCAACAGGTCACAATCAATTGATGTTCCCGATTTCACGGGAGGTTCGTGGAAAACCAACAAACCTCACGGGATAAATCTTGAAACAGGAGGAACAACTAAAGTACTTGATCTCCCGGAACCTAAGAAATAGAAATAATCTCAGGTGCGCGGTACATTTAAAATGCAACATGTTAATCCTTTAACAGGGCTCTTGCCTTTGCAAAATCAGGATGAGTAATTGCTTGTTCCTCAAATAAATTGATGACATAATTATAGACATCCTTATACGTTTTGAAATAATCGATACCAATCAGTGATTTATTTCTAAATTCTTTAATTATTAATTCTGCTTTATCATATTGATTGTTAAATATATAAACTATTGGAAGAATAGCCTGCATCTCTTTATTGGTACTGTCTGAAATTTGAGATATTTGAATTACCTGAAGAGCTTGAGGGAATTCTTTTTTCTGAATAAAATCGGGTGCAATATGTGAACACCAACTGCTAACATTCTTCCTCTCAGCCTCAGTCAGCTCAGGGTGATTCAATAATTTTCTGCAAATTTCCATGAAGCATTCGGGAATATTTAGCTGGTTAATTGTCTTATCATTCTTGAAACAGATTAAAAGGTAAGTATAAGCAGATAGAGTAAGGTCTTCAAGGGAAGTGAAATCTAGAATTTGTTCATTTAGTTTTTCTATTTCTTTCTTAGTCTGATCAGTCGGGTTTGTTATGTAACTATAAATGCTTGTCCTTAAGAGATTGAACAGGTATTCTTTTTTACCAGGATCTTCTTTTAGTAGCTTGTTATACAAATCTATTGCATTATTCAGGTACTTACTTTTTTCAGTGTTGTCACTTTGTATAGCTTCATTTACGTAATAATCAGAAGCTTGCAGAATTACGCTTTCATTTTCAGAACTTTTTATTTTATTGATATCAGTTATATTATATAATAGTTTATCAAATGAATTCAGTTTTTCATATTTATCTTTTTTGTAAAAACTCTGAAAAGGCATTTTTACCGGATACAACCGTACATTGCCATTGTCCAGCCCTATTAGAATATGCTGTCCCTCAGGAGAAAAAACAACAGATCTTACATAGGATCTGTCTCCTGAGAAAACCTGATCAATATTTCCATGAATGTCCCAAAGGATAGCAGTCTGGTCGGCTGATCCTGCAAGAATTTTTTTTCCATCGGGCGAAAAAGCAACTGAGAATATTGAAGTTGTATGCCCCTTATAGACTTCTAATAAATTTCCTTTTAGATCCCAAAGTCTGGCACATGGATCTGATCCAAATGACCCGGTTAAGAAGCTTTGCCCGTCGGGAGAGAATACTACAGAATTAATCCTGCTCAATTGTCCTTTTAATATTGTCAGAACATTTCCATTGAGATCCCATAGCCGGGCAGAATAATCGCTTCCTCCGGTCAGGATTGTTTTACCATCAGGTGAAAATGCAACGGAATTGACAGATGTATTATGTCCCCTGAAAATCATAAGTGTTTGCCCACTTATATTCCAAAGACGGGCAGTTGCATCGCTTGACCCTGTGAGTATTTTTTGACCATCGGGTGAAAAAGCAACACTCATTATGCCCAAATTATGACCCGTAAATATCTTTATTACATTTCCCTGCAGATCCCATAGCCTTGCTGTACCATCATCAGACCCTGTCAATACTTTTTTACCATCGGGTGAAAATGCAACATCATTAATGCCATTTCTATGTCCTTTGAAAATTTTAATTGTATTTCCGCTGAGATCCCATAGCCGGGCTGTTTGATCGGAAGAGCTGGTGAGAAATTCTTTGCCGTCACTTGAGAATTTAACTGAAGTAATTTTTCCGGTATGCCCATTATATACCTGCGATATATTTTCGCTCAAATCCCAAAGTTTTGCCGTGCAATCAGCTGAACCTGTTGCTATTTTAGTACCATCAGGTGAAAAAGCAACTGCTTTTATCAGTAAAGTATGCCCTTTGAATTCTTTTATCTCATTTCCATTCAGATCCAGGAGCATAGCAAAACCAGCGCTTGCACCAACCAGAATTTTATCCCCATCCGGAGAAAAAACCACGTCATTTACTTCTCCAGTATATCCCGTGAATATTCTCTTGAGATTTCCATCCAGATCAAGAAGTTTTACTGTTTTGTCATTCGATCCCACAAGTATTTTTTGTCCGTCAGGTGAAAAAGCAACTGTGGTGACAATATCAAGATTTTTGCTTAAGACTTTTAATTGTTTCCCTTTTATATTCCAAAGTCTGGCAGTTGAATCAGACGACCCGGTAACAATATGTTGACCATCATTTGAAAATGCAACAGCAAATATTGGGGAGTTATGTCCTTTAAATACCTGAATTACATTACCTTTCAAATCCCAAAGACGGGCAGTTCTGTCGTTCGCTCCTGTAAGAATTTCTTTACCATCTGGAGAAAAAGCTACAGAATTAACAGCCATGCCATGCCCTTTAAAATCCATAATTGCCTTCCCACTAATATCCCAGAGACGGGCAGAGCGATCAGATGAACCCGTAAGAATTGTCTGTCCGTCGGGGGAGAAAGCGACCGAATTAACAAATCCTGAATGGCCAATAAACACTTTAATCATTTTACCATTCAGGTCCCAAAGTCTTGCCGTACCATCCCCTGATCCGGTAAGAATAAATTTACTATCAGGAGAGAATGTTAATGCACGAATTGCGTCTTCCTCTTTTGCAAATGCATCGTCCTGTTTAGCAATTAAGGTATATAGAACATTATCTGAATAGATTCTTTTAATATTGGTCAGAATACCCTGGTTAGCTGTATCTAGGGAATAAGCATATTCAGCAATTCTTAAACCCTTTGTCGGATCGTGTATGGCAATATTTGATGCCAGCAGATTATATTTTTCGGCTAGTACTTTAGTATTAAGACCCTCTGCTCTATTGCGTTCTTTTAATGCCCATACGGAAAAGGCAGAGAGCAAAAAAATTATCACAATGCCTCCTGAAACAAGGATTTTTCTTCTTCTGTTCCTGATCCTGCTGAATTTCTCTCTGCTTAATTCTATGAGACTAGTAAGGTCTTCAGAGAGTGATAACCTTTTCTCGAATTGACCAATATATTTGAGGTCATCTTCAGAGAGCAATACTCCGTGTTTCTTCCAGAAGTAATACGCACTTTCAATAAACTGCCGGACCTCAAGAATTTCGATTTCGTCAGAAGATATCTTTTCAAAGATCTTTGCAGCCAGAGAATCATGCCGTAGTTCATAAAACCCGTTCTCATTCTTATCGTGCAATATTCTTAAATTAACGAGGGATCTGATTATTTCAAGTACATCTTTCTCTTTGACATATTCCCCAAGAGTACTTGCATAATCTTTAACTTCAGCCAGATTAAGCATTCGTCTGGTACCTTTATATGAGACGAAGGATTTCAATATCGCAAGTGCCGTATCTGGTTTGGCTGATAATGAGATCTGGTCATCGAGAAAACTACCCAGTAAATCAGTAACATCACCTGTTTTTTCAACTAAAGCTGTTGTGAAAAAAAGAGGCTTATTACTGCTTTTATCATACTTTTCGTCGTAAACAGCCAGATTGAAGATCCTGTCAAGAAAAATCTGCAGCCAGGTGAGCTCTATTCCGGGGCTGTCAGGATTGAGTTTTTTAAGAATGTTTTCCGCAAATCCTTCCTCAAACTGAATGTCATTAACATTGCATGATCCTTTTATAGTCGCAATGGCGTTTGTTCTATCCATTCTCTCAATTCGCATCCTGTTAGACAGAAAACTTGGAATATATTTCTCAAACTCCGCCACATTTGAAAAATACTCCTCACGTAAAATGAATATAAATCTGCAAGTCAGATCTGATTCGGTCAGGGCTTTCAGAACCTGTATAAGGCTCTGCTTTTCTTCTTTTGTACCGAAAATAAATAATTCTTCGAATTGGTCAAAAATGAATATTAGTTCTTTTTGTATGTCGTCTGAAACCTCTCTTACTGTTTTTTTGAACAGAAGAGCCGTAAGCAATTGCCGGGGAGAAGATTCTTTAAGCAGAATCTGCATAGCTGCCGACAGACTCTCAAGTATATTGTCGGAGCGGCGAATATTAACCTGGAGATATTCAGTGTCACTAAGTTTATTGACTAATCCGCAATTGACTAGAGATGACTTACCTGTTCCGGATTCTCCGTAAACAAGCAATATTTTGCTTTCAAAAAGGCGCCGGTATAATTCTTCTATTTCCTTTTCACGTCCGAAAAATATTTCGCGGTCTTCTTTCGTATAGGAATCAAGGAATTTGAATGGTGATTTCATTGAAAATAGGATAGGGACAACCTTAAATTTTATATGAGCATAATTAATGAAAATAATGGAGAAATACAATGATTGAACTGTTATTAGAATGCTTAATAATCATGAAGATTATAAGATATCCCGCTTATTTTTTATTTAAGGAATTCGTAATATTGTCTTGTTATTACTTTGAATCCCCGCGATCGCATTGGCTTCGCCGGGCTCGTAAACTCGATTCTTCGTAGCTTGCTGCGAAGTGCTTCAATTGAC
>OCZT010003243.1_pt1 | contig 16682 bp, 13 predicted proteins | sample 1539031 | NCBI WGS metagenome assembly OCZT01 (sample SAMEA3539308, study PRJEB22396) | soil metagenome | biome: tundra; feature: field; material: soil | place: USA | collected 2010-05 | depth 0.15 m | reverse complement strand
TAGACCGGAACCAGAGTAACTGTGTCCTGTTTGGTTTTGTGCAGGGTCGTCACTCCCTGATGGTCGCGCCGACTTGAAGGTTGTGCTTTCGGGATACATCGACTCTGGTTCCGGTATAGGGGCGCGTGTCACACCGCTGGGCCGCGCTGATTGAGCTTAGATTTTTTGGGAGAAGTGTAGCGATGGGTCTTCCTATACCTCGGCTACGGAAGCGCCTGTTGCTGACTGCGACCTTGTTCATGCTCTGCGCGACTGGCGGCTGTAAACAGGGTCCCTGGACACTTTGGGACGCCTATTCCGCGCGCTTTATCGACGCCCAGGGGCGTGTGATCGACCCCCAGGGCGGTGGGCGGACCACGTCTGAAGGGCAGGCTTACGCGCTTTTCTTCGCCCTGGCCGACAATGACCGCGCCTGCTTTGACCGCGTGCTCAACTGGACCCAGGCCAATCTGGCCGGGGGCGATTTAGGGACCCATCTGCCCGCGTGGCTGTGGGGAAAGAACAAGGATGGGGAATGGAAGACGATCGATCCCAATCCGGCTTCCGATGCCGATCTGTGGCTTGCTTATTCACTGATTGAAGCCGGCCGCCTGTGGAAGCAACCTGACTACATCAATCTTGGCCGCAAGGTTTTGGCGCAAATCGCCAAAGGCGAGGTGGCCGATCTGCCCGGCCTTGGTCCCATGCTGTTGCCGGGGCCGGTCGGCTTTGTCCACGAGAAGACGTGGACGCTGAATCCCAGCTATATGCCGTTGTTCGTCATCGAGCGGCTGGCGGTGGTTGACCCGTCGGGGCCTTGGCAGCACATCGCTTTGGGAATTCCGCGGCTGCTCCGGCAGAGCGCCCGCCACGGCTTTGTGATGGATTGGGTGGACTATGTTCCCGGCGACGGTTTTTATCCCGCTCCTCAGCATCCGGGCAAAGATGCCGAGGCGCCCGTGGGAAGCTACGACGCCATCCGCGTTTATTTGTGGGTGGGCATGTTGGATGGCCGCGGAAGGGAGCGCGCCGACTTGCTCGATGCAATTCCCGCCATGAGCGCATACCTTGCCAATCATGATGCCCCCCCGGAAAAGGTAAGTGACCAGGGGATTCCGTTAGCGCAAGATGGACCTATCGGATTCTCTGCAGCGGTTTTGCCTTACCTTAGGGCCTTCTCGAACATGGAGAGGCCCAGTGCGGCGCAGACCATTCGCATGAGCAAGCAGAGGGATGCGGCAACCGGATTGTATGGCAAGGACCTGACATATTACGATCAGAATCTTGCCTTGTTCGCCACCGGCTATCTGGATGGTAGATTTAGGTTTGGGCCGGGTGGAGAGCTGAAAGTGGAATGGACACGTTCATGAGGCTTGTGTGCAGGGCTTGGAATAGCAGATTGATCGTTGCGGTCTGCCTGGGTATGGCGGTCCAGACGGGCCTTGCTCAAAAGAAGCCTGTCGTGGGCACGCCGGACCAGACACGCCTGATTCTGGTGGAGAAAGCGCGAGCGCTTGAGGCGCGCGGCCGGCCGGACATGGCCATCCAACTTTGGCAGCAGATTCTCCTCTCCGATCCCAAAAACACTGAAGCCCTGGCCGGAATGGCCAAAGATTACAAACTGATCGGTTCCAAAGCCCAGTCGGACGAGGCCCTCGACCGCCTGCGCCAAGTCAATCCCAACGACCCCAACATCGCCAAAATCGCCGCGCTCACCAGCACGCGAATTCAAAGCGACCGGCTTCGCGAAGCAGGCGAACTGGCTCGCCAGGGCAAGACTGAAGCGGCGATGAATATCTACCGCGAGCTATACGGTGATCATCCCCCGGACGGCGATATCGCTTTGGCCTATTACCAGACCCTGTACGGCACGCCGCTGGGCAAAGAAACCGCGGTCGCAGCGATGCGCGCGCTCGCCGCACGCAATCCCGGCGACACGCGCTTCGCCATCGAGTTGGGCCGCATGCTGACCTATGACTCCAAGACCCGCCCTGAAGGCATCAAGATCCTCAAGGAGTTTCCAAAGGACTCGATTGCCCAGGCAGCATTGCGCCAGGGCCTGGTTTGGGGTTCTGCGAATCCAAGTTCGTCCGAGGAACTGCGTCTCTTCCTGAGAGATCACCCCCAGGATGTCGAGATTGCCAAGGCACTCAAAGAGAATGAATCCAAGCTGGCGCAGATGAACTCCGGCATCGCCCGCACGCCGGCAGAGCGCGCCGCTTTTGCGGCCTTGAACGCGCACCGTCTTGACGAAGCGCAGACGCGTTTTACCGAAATCCTTCAGCAGGAGCCCAACAACGGCCGCGTGGCTGCCGGCATGGGCTTTCTGCGCATGCAGCAGAGTAACTTCGGCGGCGCAATCAGCTACCTCACGCAGGCGGAGCAGAACGGCTATAGTGCAAGGGCCGTCGAGGATGCGTTGGTCACCTCGCGGTTCTGGTACACCATGGGCGAGGCCACGCAGGCCTTCGACGAAAATGAACTCGACGCGGCCACGGCCAAGTTCCGCGCTGCACTTGCCATACGTCCCCGCTCTCCGGAGGCGCTCAACGGCCTGGCCGGCCTCTATACCAAGGAGCAGCAGTACCCCGCCGCTGCCGGAATTTATGAGCAGTTGATCAAGCTCCAACCGCACTCCCTTGATGCCTGGCGCGGCCTCTTCCTGGCTTACGCGCGTGATGGCCAAAACCAGAAAGCGCTGGCCATTTCGACCCGATTCCCGGCGCCGGTAAAAGCCTCGCTGGCAAAGGACCCGGAGTACCTGCGAACGCTGGCAACCATCTACCACGCCCAGAATCGCAACGCCGAGGCTCAGCGCGCACTTGCCCAGGCATTGGCCCTGCCATTCCCTGAGAATGGGGCAAATCTCAAGACGGATACTCGGCTGCAGTACGCCGGTGTTCTGATGGAGGCCAAGCGCTTCGAGCAGGCCGCGGAACTGTACACGCAGATTCTGAATGACGATGCCGGCAGCCTTCCGGCGTGGATGGGATTGGTCAGCGCGCATCACGAACTGGGCCAGGAAAACGAGGCCATCGCCGAAGTGCAGAAGATGCCGCCGGCCACCTACGAGGCGGCTCTCACCGATCCCGGGTTCCTCTCCATGTTGGGTTCCATCTACGCCCAGGCCAACCAGTTTGAGATTGCCCAGGGATTGCTGGAGCGCTCGGTCAAGATTCAGATTGCAGCCGGAGGGCAGCCCAGCGTGCCTCTCCAACTGCAAATCGCTGCCATCTATCTGCAACGCAACAATACCGCCCAGGCATACGAAATCTATCGTCAGGTGCTCGAGACGCACCCTGAACGTACCGATGCGTGGAAGGGCCTGATTGCCGCCCTGATGGCCACCAACCGTAACTCCGAGGCGCTGGCTGAGATTGCCCTGATTCCCCCGCAGGTGCGCAAGCAACTCGATACGGATATCGAATTTGTACAGAGCGAAGCCAGCCTCTATGCAGCTACCGGCGACAACGCTCACGCGATCGAATATATGAATCGCGTCACCAGCCGTTACGCCACGCTCAAGACCCAGGCACCTGCAGCCGTTGAGGTCCAGAGTGCATGGCTGCTCTTCAATACGGGCAATGACCGCGCCCTTTATCCGGCCCTGATGCGCCTGGGCGGACGGCAGGATCTGACCGCAGTGCAGCGTGAAGCGGTCCAGAACATATGGGCCAACTGGAGCGTTCGCCGATCCGCTGCCGCCATGGAAAACGGCAATCCCTCCCGAGCGGTAGACATATTGGATGCCGCCTCCCAGGCCTTTCCTGACAGCATGACCGTGCGCAAGGCAGTTGCCGGCGGATATCAGCGGGTTGGCCGCGCCAAGGAGTCATTGGCTCTCTTTCAAGACCGTCCCCATGCAGGACGCAACCGTGGGCGACTTCCAGGGAGCCATCAGTGCGGCCCTGGCCGCCAACGACAAGGCACAGGCCGAAGTCTGGCTCCGCCAGGCGCTGGATCGCTATCCGCGAAGCCCCGCAATTCTGGCCCTTGCGGCCAGGTTTGAACAAGCCCGCGGAGACAATCAGCGGGCCGCGGAATACTGGCGGGCTTCTCTCGCAGCAATGCCCCAGGCCTCACCCGCCGACCGACTGGCTCACACGCTGGTCTATCCCGATCAGGACATGAAGGCTCACCGCGCCATGACCGCGGCAGACCTTCAGCAATTGCTTGATCCAAACTATGAGCCTTTCCCCAAGACCACCAAGGTGCCGCCGCTTCCGGCCTATGGCAAAGACCCCTATACACCGGGCGCTCCCATTGACCTCTCACAATCGCGACCGGTGCAGCAGACCTATCAAGCAGCGCCACAGGATCAGACCGTGCAGCCGAATGAATCGGCGCCGCAGGGATTGACTCCGCAAGACCAGGCGCCGCCGCAGCCGAGTTTCTGGTTCAACTCACCGCCGGCCGCGCAAACTCCGGCGGGCAATTCGCCCGGAACGGCCTATTCGCCGGCCCCTGAAACAACGGCGCCGGCTGCGCAGTACCAAGCCGCGCAACCCAATTATGACCGGCAGGCGACGGCGCAGATTGCACAGAGTGAGCAGGCAGCGCCCGCTCAGGCCCCCGGTTCCAAGAAGTCGCGGAAGTCAAAAAACCAGCTCACATTCGAGGGCAAAATGAACCTGCCCGCCAGCGGCCCGACTCCACCCCCGCAGTCACGGCTGGAGCAGGCGCTTGCCCCCGGGCAGGGGAATGGGCAGACTGCGCAGATTCTTCCGCCGGTCGTCCACTCCGACGTCGGCGACGCATGGAAGGGCCTGATCTTCTCGTTGCAGGCAGCAAGCGCACCGCGGAGGCATTCCAGCAGATCGCGCAGATTCCGGCGGACTTGCGCCAGCAGCTTGAAGGCGATGTCGATTTCATGCTGGTTGTGGCAAGCCTGTACGTGGCCAACGGCGACATTCCGCATGCCACCGAGTACCTGAATCGGGTAGAGAACTATTACATGCTGCGTCGGCTCGCGCCGCCTCCGGGCGTGGATGTGCAAAATGCCTGGCTGCTGTTGAACACCGGCAACGAACACGACCTCTATCCGGCCCTCAAGAGCCTTGATGCCCGCCGCGATCTCACTGCCGCGCAGCGCCAGGAGGTTCAACAGATATGGGCAGATTGGAGCCTGCGCCGCGCAACCGCGGAGATGGACGCCGGAAACACCCAGCGCGCGATTGAGATTCTTGAGGCTGCCGAGCGCAGCTACCCTAATGATTTGAATGTTCGCAGAGCCATTGCTGGAAGCTACGTCAAGGTGGGCCGGGCCAGCGACTCCCTGGCCATGTTCAAGGCCATCTCAATGCAGGACGCCGTATCGGGCGATTTTCAGGCTGCCATCGGAGCCGCCCTCGTTGCCAAAGACATGACCAAGGCAGAGGCATGGCTGCGGCTGGCGCTTGACCGTTTCCCGTCTGACCCCGCAATCCTTGCCACCGCCGCTCGCTACGAACAGGCACGCGGCAATTCAGAGCGTGCCACGGACTACTGGCGTGCATCGCTGGCGGCCATGCCCGCCGGAGCGTCGGCCCAGTCACTGGAAGACGTTGCGAATTATCCTCCGCAAAGCAGAGGCCCCCGGCGCGCATTGCCGGCTGGCGATCTGAAGCAAATGCTCGATCCCGCCAACCAGACTGCGCCAACGGCTCCAAGGCGGTCTCAGTTGCCCGCCTATCACGCTGGCCCCGGGATTGGAATCACCCCCAGCGCTCCGGCACGGCAGGCTCCGGCTCCGCAACAGATCCAGCAGCCGAACCCATATTACCCAGGCCCCTCGACAAAGCTGGCTCCGCTGCCCGCCGCGCCGTCTTCCACCCTCGTTTCCCGGCCTGCGCCAAGCGCACAGACGACGACGCCCGGTAGCGCGCCGGTCTATATTCCTCTCTCCGGAAACCCGGGAACATCGCCCAGCCAGCCCGCATTTATCGAGCAGAGCGCCTCGCAGGCTGCGGAGATCAAGCCCGCCGACAACAAATCCAAGCTGGGCAAGCAAGCCCGTAACGCACCGAAGAATGGAACTTCAGGGAACGGGAATTCGCCGAATCAGAACGGTTATTCGGGACAGGTGCAGTTGCCTCCCTCTGAAGAGAACATCGACACGACCGATCCGGCGTCTTCCGGCGGCCCGGGTCAGAGTCAAGTCCAGAATGGTTTGCCCGGCACCCAGAAGTGGCAGGTTCAGACCGGCATCGGTGGGCACGATGCCAATCCCAGTACTAGGCTGAGAATCACTTCGCTGCCGCCGGATACGCCTGCCGCGCGCGCCCAGACACTGTTTGCCGAGCAGACTGACAGCCAGCTAAGGCAGGACTCCAATCCCGCGATCCACCCCCTGCCCGGCGTACCCGCCAGTTCTTCGGCAGCACTTAGCGCCGCTCCTGCCGGCACAACGCAGTACAAGACCGCGCAATACACGCCTTCAGCCCAGGAGGCGGCCACCGGCGCTTACTCGGCTCCCCGGCAGCAGACTACTCCACAGATCCCCGAGGCGCAGGCGCAGCAACCCGTTCCGCAACTGACGCCGCGAAAGACCAAGCCCGGCAAAAGAGCCCGAAGAGCCACCCACCGTAATGCTCCGGCAACATTGGACAACGCACCAACCGCGCCAGTGAATCCGGAGCAGCCACAGGTTACGGATGTCCCCGCGGCTACCCAGTCCACCACCGGCACGGGGCTGAGCGACGAGGAACTGGAACAGCGCAACCTGCCGCCGCTGCGCGGGCCCTGGGTGCGGATCCAGCGCCAGGAGCGCACCACCAGCCCCCGCGATGAGGCGGAGATGCAGTTGCGCTCCATCGAGAGCGGATACAGCGGCTGGCTGGGCGGCACGGGGCTCATCAACTACCGCTCCGGCAGCCTCGGCTTCGACCACCTCGCCGCCCTGGAAGCTCCGTTTGAGTTCTCAGCTCCGCTCGGCTTCCATACGCGCTTCACAATCGTTGCCAAGCCTGTCTTTCTTGACTCCGGACAGGCGGACGGCAACGCCGTTATGCAGGTGACCACGCTTGGCCAGACTGCGCTGACCCAGATTCCGCAGCCTCTGGGCACGCTGCTGACCACCGACAGCACTCCGCCTCCGCAGCAGAACGCCGCCGGCATTGGCGGAGAACTGCAACTGAGCTTCCCGCACCTGGCGATTGCAGGCGGGTATACGCCTGCCGGTTTCCTGGTGTCCACCTTTACAGCGCGCGCCCAGTGGAAGCCCGGCAACGGTCCCTTCACCTTCTCGGCGGTCCGCGACTCGGTGAAAGACACGCAGCTCTCTTACGGCGGATTGCGCGATCCCGGCACGCCCTCGCTCAGCTTCCCCGGCAACATCTGGGGCGGCGTGGTAGCCAACCAGGGCAACGTTCAGTACTCACGCGGCGACGCGGAGTCGGGCTTCTACGTCGGCGTCGGCGGGCAATACATCACAGGCTACAACGTGGAAAGCAACGTCCGCCTGGACGGCACCGGCGGAGCCTACTGGCGCCTGCGCACCTTGCCGGAATACGGTAACCTCTCCATCGGCGTGAATTTCTTCGCCATGTACTACTCGCACAACGAGCAGGCCTTCACCTACGGAATGGGTGGGTATTTCAGCCCTGTGGCCTACTTCCTGGGCAACGTGCCCTTCACCTGGGTTGGCCACTCAGGAACCCGCTGGCACTACAACGTCATGGGCAGTTTAGGCGTGCAGGCATTCCAGCAGGATCTGGCCAGGCTGTTCCCGCTTGCCTCGCAAGAGTCGCTTGAAGTCTCCTCCGGCAACCTGGCGCTGCCGGCAATGACCAGCGTCGGTCCCAACTACGATATCCGCGCCAACGTGGCCTACCAGATCGGGCCGCACTGGTTTGCCGGTGGATTCACGGGCGCCAACAACTCCCGGAACTACACGAGCGCCTCAGCCGGATTCTTTGTGCGCTATCTCTTCCGTTCGCAGCCTTCGACAGTCACCACGCCTACCGGCCTCTTCCCGTCCGACGGTCTTCGCCCATTCACAGTGCCATAACCTTCGTTTGTTGCTGGATTTATGGGGAGGAGATGCCAACATCTCCTCTCTTTTTTGTGGCCTGAAAGACCGAGGCTCCCCCAACCCCCGGGGATCGCATCGGCCTGGCCAATGGACATAAGAATTCAATCCAATTTTACTTATTAATTGAAAAACTTAATAAAATACATTGACAACATTAACTAAATTTACTATTGTTCCTCTTGTAATTAAGAAACGGGGCCGCTCCGAATGACTCCACCGACAAAACCCGCTTCTGACTGGCAGGAACTGCTACGGATCGCCCAGGGTTGTTCGCTGGTGGTCGAGCGCGTCCGGCTGCCGGAAAAGCAGATGGTTATCGAAGGGGAGTTCACTTTGCCCGAACTGGCCCGCCTGACCATGGAAGACCAGGTTTTCATCACGGCATTTCTGCGCTCCCACGGCTCCATCAAGGAGATGGAGCAGGTGTTTGGTGTCAGCTATCCCACCATCAAGGCGCGGCTGAACCGCATCGCCGGCCAACTGGAGTTTGTGGACACCAACCCGTCTCCATCCCGCGCGGAAGTGCTGGAGCGGCTGAAGAACGGCGAAATTGACGCCACCGAGGCCATCCGCGCGCTGGAGGCTCTGAAATGACTCCCAACATTGCCATTGTGCACGTTTCAATCCCGCATTGGCGGTCGATCAAGTTGTGGCTTCCGTTGTTCCTGCTGTGGATTCCGCTGATTCTGCTCTCGCCGCTTATTCTGCTGATCATTTTGGTCACATGTTGGCTCGGCCTGATCAATTTCCTCCGGGCCATTGGGGCCTTCTGGGCCATCTCGTGCGCGCTGCCGGGCACCGATGTCCGCGTAAGTTCGGAAGGCAACAACGTCCTGGTTCGGATTCTGTAGGAGCCGCCATGAACAGTCATCGTCGCGCCATTCTTCAACTTGTCGCCATGGGACGCGTCATGGTCGCCGAGGCAGAGCGCCTGCTGATCGCCTCGGACCACGTGCAAGAGGCCCTTTGGACACTGATTGCCTGCATTGCCCTGGTATGCCTGGCGCCGCACTATCTGCGCCAGTGTTTGCCTCACCTGCACCACATTGCCCATTCGCTCATGTCTCGGAGCTTGATCTCCCTGCATCATGCACATTCACTTTCTACCCATTTGTTCGGAGGAATGCTATGAACGAGAATCGCCGTCAAATTTTTGAAATGCTGGCCGCGGGCAAGATCACCGCGGACGAAGCCGAGCGGCTGATTGCCGCGCTGGAAGACACACCGTCTGCCAACAACGGCACCGGCGTTCCCCAACAAAAGGCAAAGGCAAAGTACATCCGTGTGCTCGTTGAAGCCAACGAACCGGGTGGCCCGATGACAGTGAATGTGCGGGTGCCAATGCAGTTGCTGCGCGCTGGGGTCCGCTTGGCCAGTTTGATTCCAGCTCAGGCTCACGATCAGTTTGACAAAGCCATGAGTAGCCATGGCGTACCGCTGACCCTTTCGCAAATCAAGCCTGAGAACCTCGAGGAACTGATCGACCACCTGGAAGACCTGACGGTAGATGTCGATGGAAAGGACGACATCGCCAAGGTGCGGGTCTTCTGCGAATAGCTCCACGGGCTTAAAGCGACTTTGGATTCAACTTCTCATTCAACCGAGACTGAGGGGAGCGCGCAATGACAACTCTTGCTATGCCCAAGCCCCATCGTGATCGGGGCATCGGAGGCCTGGCGGCCAAGTGGTATGCGGCCAATACGGGCGAGATGATGAAGGAGTACGTCGAGCTGGCGCGCCGCATCTCCGCTGATCTCCCGCAAGGCAGCGCAGTGCTCGAAGTCGCGCCGGGGCCGGGCTATCTCTGCATTGAACTCGCGAAGCTCGGTTCCTATGCCATTACCGGGCTCGACATCAGTCAGGCTATGGTGAAGATTGCAGCGAAGAAGTCCGCCGAATCCGGGTTCAAGGTGGACTTCAAGCAAGGCTCGGCTTCGAACCTGCCGTTTCCGAAGGACAGTTTCGACTTTCTTGTCTGCCGCGCGGCTTTCAAGAACTTCGCTCAGCCAGTTGCCGCCTTGCAGGAGATGTGCCGCGTGCTCAAACCCGGGGGCCGCGCCATGATTATCGATCTGCGTGGAGACGCATCGCCGGGCGATGTGAGCAGTTACGTGGATGGGATGGGACTTTCGCGCTTCAACCGATTCATGACCAAGGCCGCCTTCCGGTGGGTACTGATCAAGAGCGCTTACACCAAAGAGCAGTTCGAGCAGATGCTGGCACAGGCTGGATTCAACAGCGTTGAAATCCTCGAAGCCGAAATCGGTTTTGAAATTACGATGACCAAGTAGCCCTTCAGAAGGAACCGTTACGCCTTGCGGAGCGGCTTCTGCATGGGCACAATCTGCACGGAGACGTCACGGACTTCAGAGAGGAAGCGGTTGAGCACAGAGCCGCGCAGCAGGAGGTCCCAACGCGACCGTGTCGACTGGCCGAAGATCACATGGGAGATGTTCTCCTGCTGGGCAAAGCGAATGAGGGCGTCAGAGACGTTGCGGTCTGTGAGCATGACCACCTTCGCTCCCAGATCGCGAGCCATGCGCTGGTACTCTTCAAGACGGTTGAAGGCTTCGGGATCGCCGTGACCCTTGTCGTCGTCCGGGCGGGAGACGTAAACGGCGTACCAGTTGGTGGCCAACCGCCCGGCCACGCGGGCGCCAATGCGGATCAGCCGCTCGGTTCCCGGCCTGGTACTGAGGCACACCATAACCTTTTCCGGAATGGGCGCCTGCTCAAGCCCCTGCGTGCGGCGATATTCCGCGGCCCTGCTGCTTACCTGCTCGGCGGTGGTGCGCAGAGCCAGCTCGCGCAGCATGTTCAGGTTGCCCTTGCGGAAGAAGTTGGCCAGGGACTGCTCCACTTTTTCCGCCGCGTAGATCTTGCCTGAGCGCAGGCGCGTGCGCAGCTCATCCACCGTGATGTCGATGTTGAGCACTTCGTCGGCACGTTTGAAGAAGTTGTCCGGAACAGTTTCACGGATGACGGTGTTGGCGGAGCGGTTTACGGCGTCGTTGAGCGTCTCAAGGTGCTGGATGTTGACCGCGGTCATCACGTTGACGCCTGCGTCCAGCAGTTCCAAGACGTCTTCATAGCGCTTCTTGTTTTTGCTGCCGGGAACGTTGGTGTGGGCCAGCTCGTCCACGATTACCGTCTGGGGATGGCGGGCGAGAATGGCGTCCACATCCATCTCTTTCAGGGTGACGCCCTTGTAGGGAATTTCGCGCAGCGGCACAATTTCGAGATCCCGAATTCGCACCTCTGTATCTTTGCGCCCGTGCGGCTCTACCAGGCCAATCACTACGTCCACGCCCTGTTGGTGTTTCATCATGTAGGCGTCGTTGAGCATGTGGTAGGTCTTGCCTACCCCCGGCGCCGCTCCAATGTAGATCCGAAGCTTGGCAAGTTCCGGCTTCTTCTCCAGTACGATCTCTGCCATCTCTTAACCCGCCTCGACGGGATGATGCAATAGTTCAAACGCCGCCATGGGCAGGGTAAACTTGAAGGTGGTTCCGTGGCCCAGCCTGCTCTCGACGGCGATCTGGCCTCCCAGCGACTCGACGAGCCGCCGTACCAACGCCAGGCCCAGCCCCGAGCCGCTTTCTGAAAACGGATTGAAGCGGTCAAAGATGGTGGTCAACCGCTCCGCCTCAATGCCACGGCCTGTGTCGCGCACCGTGAACTGGACAAACTCCTTGATCTCTTCGGCCGCCATCAGGATCTCGCCATCTTCCGGCGTAAATTTGATCGCGTTCGACAACAGGTTGTCCAGGATGGATCGGAGCGCACGGCGGTCGGCCTGGACGACAGAGAGGTCGGCGTAAGCCTGCACGTCTACTCGAATGTGTTTTTGCGCGGCCGCATCGCAATAGCGGTCCCGGGCCTCGCCAAGCGCCTGCAGCGGCCGCAGCCGCTCCAGCTTGATTTCGCGCTTGCCCGTATCCAGCTCCGCCACCTCAATGAGGTCGGCCATTAGGTCGTCCAGTTTTTCCGACTCAATGCTGGCTTCCGCCACCAACTCGGTTTGCAGCCCGTGCAACTCGCCGCCAAAACCCTGGCTCAGCGCGTACAAGCCGCGGCGCAACTGCGTCAGCGGGTCGCGGAGCTTGCGGCTGGCAACGGCAATGAATTGTGTCTTGAAGCGGTCAGTATCCTGCAGGCTGGTCACGTCTTCCAGCGTCGTCACCGTGCCCAGCAGCCGTCCCTCGGAGTCGCGCATGGGCGTGGTGCGCAGCCGATAGCTCCGCTCCTTCTTGCCGATTCGCAAAGGCAGCATGGCCGCATCATCTTCAGCGGCTACGGCTTTCTGCATAGAGACGGCGTCGCGAATGGCGCTGAGAATCTTGTCGCCGCCCGGCGTGTTGGCCAGCGCCATGCGGTCGGTGGCGGCTTCGCCCAGCAGTTCCACTGCGGCCTGGTTCACCTTCAGCAGGTGGCCCTTGGCGTCGGTTACGATAATGGGCTCAAAGATAGACTGCAGCACAGCGTCGGAGAGTTGGTACTCCATCTGGCGGCGCCCGGCCTCGGAGTCGCGCAACTCGCGCAGCCGCACCACGATCCGGTTCACCTCTGCCGCAATCTGCCCAAAGGCGTCGTGGCTGCTCCATGCAACCCTGTGCTCCAGGTTGCCCTGGGCGATCAGGCGGGTGTCGCGCGCTAGCCGCCTGATGGGCCGAAGGACCCACACGATGGTCCCCACCTCGACCAGCACCGCGGCCGCCACGAACAGGGAAGCGAGCTTCAACTGGCCCGCCGCCGCCAGGGCGTTGTGCGTGACGAGCACCAGGCCTACGGTGAGGCCGGTCAACAGCACACAGCCGAGAATCAATCGCTGAGTAAGATTGAGCATGGCCCCGGTCTCCGTACCGGAAAAGGGTGATACTCCCATTCTGGGGGAAACTACCCCAAACGTGCAAAAGCAGGGAACAGGGAACAGGGAACAGGGAACAGGGAATAGGGAACAGGACGGGTGCAGTCGGGTTGGCGACTTTGGTCTCCCACCCTTACGCTCGACCACCCCAAGGACGAGGACCTGTCCGCGGGGATCCCGGCAAGACGCAACGATAGGGCGCGGAACATTCGTCGGCGCGGTCGGTTTTTCTATTCCCTGTTCCCTACTCCCTATTCCCTGCTTTTACGGCACCCGGCACACGGACACCGCGCTGTTGTGCCAGCGGCAGTCCAGCCCCTGGGGCGGGCGATGAGAAATGACCACCCAGTTCACTCCAAACGCTGTCTTCAGCCGTTCGAAGTCCGCCAGTTTGAACTGGCGGTACTCACTCTCTTCCGCCAGCTGGCGGTACCACTCCGGGCCCAGCGCCGGAAAGAGCCCTACCACGGCGGTATCTTTTATGGCGTCGGCCAACTGGCTTCGCTCTGCAAGCGCACGGAATCCGTGAAAGTCCTCGCCCGGCGCCGCGAGATAGTCAGGGTCCAGGGCAAAGTAGGCGTCCACAGGCGTGTTCAGGCGAATCCATGCAAATGCCTCTAACCACGGATTGGCCGATGGCCTGCCCGGCAGTTCCAGATGTTCGCTCCCACTGAATTGATATCTCTGCGCGGCAAACATCCCGAGGTTGAACACAAGAATGAAAACAGCCCATCGCCAGGCACTGGCCTTCAACAGGTACTTGCCGATCAGGCACCCTCCCATCAACGCCATGAACAGGTAGACCAGGTGAAGAAAGCGCATGGGTTGAAGGGGTGTCAGGCGCACCAATGCCGGCGTACCCCAGACGATGAGCGCCAGGGTTTCGTGGAACACCCCGAAAAGAAGGACCGCAAGGGCAAACCGGGCCAGCCGGTCTTCGCCGCGCCTGCTTGCCACACGCCATAGCAGCCAGAAAAGCAGCAGTGGCGCCACAGCGCCCAACCACTCATACCAGGCCCATTGCTCGAGAATGAGGTAATGGCGCGTATCCATAGCCTTTTGCCACAAGGCAGTCGGCGGGTCAAAGAGCCAACCAAAAGGAACAAATGCGGCCATCCCAAGTCCGCGTCGCGATCTGATCAGTTTCCCCAGCTGCTCGTAAACGGGTTCCCTCAGGGCCATGGCGAGGAAGAAGCAAAACGAAGCACCAAACAGCGCCATGATGGGATGCAGAAAGAGCGACAGCACGAGAACGGGGACTGTCAAAAGCCGCTTTCCGGCCAGCACAAGCCACACAGCCACCAGGATCAGCGCAGTGGCCAATGTACGCGGATGCAAATGCTGATCCACCAGGAACAGCGCCGTTCCCCCTACGGGAAGCGTAAACATGGCCCCGACCATGGCCACGCCGGCCCACTGCGCCCACTCTTCCTGGAACAACTGTCGCGCGATACCCCGGCAACAGAAGAGAATCCATGCAATTGCGATCCCCTGCCATAGCAACTCCGCGACAGCTACGGGAATGCTTGTCAAGCGGATAAACGCGGCCATCCACTTGTCGAAATATGTGGCCTGCATCTGGATGAGAAAGAAGATGCTGTCGTGCGGGTAAAGCGAGGGGTTCAACCTGTATTTCACCGCGGCAAGATAGAGGCCGTCGTCTTCCACGCCGGGGTGGTACCCCATCACCGCGAAGGAGAGGATTGAAAAGATCAACAGCAATAGACTATTGCGTTTACGGGAATCTATCACGAGGTTCAGTTCTGCACCTTATTCGACGCCTGTCTCGGCGGCTTGGAAATCCAGTTCGGATTGTAGTGGACATGGGGTCGCAATGTCTGCACGTTCAAGACGGCCTGAATTCAGCTGGTTGGCGCACCGTGCGTGCGGAACCTTATACTCTTGCTTGGCATCTAGCCAGCGATGTTCTTGAGCAATGATTGAAACACTCGATACTCCGGCCGGCGCTCAGTTGGATACTTCGTCCTCACCGGCAGCAGGCGAGGGCTCGCAGCAGAAACTGGCCCTCGTCATTCCCACCCTGCGGGAGGCGGAGAATATTCGCGGAGTGCTCGATCAGGTGCGCTCTGCGCTCGATCCCCTCGAGGTTACCTACGAGATTCTGGTCGTTGACGATGACAGCCGCGATGGAACCGACGCCATTGTCACCGAGGTCTCCGCACAGGATCCGCGCGTGCGCCTGCTGGTTCGCAAGGGCGAGAAAGGCCTGTCGGGAGCTGTCCTGTATGGCTGGGAGCGCACCGATGCCGCGATCCTGGGAGTGATTGACGCCGATTTGCAGCATCCCCCGGAACTCCTGCCGCAGTTGCTCGCGGCCATGCAGGAGGGTTGCGATCTGGCCATCGGCAGCAGGTATACAAAGGGCGGCCAGTTAGGCGAATGGAATCCTGCGAGGAAGTTTCTCTCGGCTGCCGCCATATGGGTTACATGGCCGCTGCAATCCGGGCATTCTCGCGCCAGGGACCCCATGTCGGGGTTTTTCATGGTCCGTCGTAGCTGCCTGCGTCTGGGCGCGTTTCAAAAGACAGGCTTCAAGCTGCTGCTTGAAGTCCTGGTGCGTGGACAAATCAAGTCGGTGAAAGAGATCCCGTATGCCTTTGGCCTGCGCCACAAAGGCGCGAGCAAGGCTAACCTCAAGGTGGGGTGGGACTATGCGCTGCTTCTGGCCAGGCTCTATGCGGCTAAATTTGGATTCTGGCGCCGAGGCTGAGGCTGTTCACTCAGTGTGAGTTCTAAAGCGCCGGCAACATTGTCCGCAGCAGCAGAAACCCCGCCACACCGGCGAAAAACACCAGTGCCATCCGGATGCCGGGCTCGCGGTTCACCTCGGGAACCAGGTCGGTTGCTCCCACATAGAGAGCCACTCCCGCAGAGATGGGCAATCCGTACAGCACCAGTTCCGGCGCAAGCCCAATCACCAGCACGCCGGCCAACGTTGCTGCTGCCAGGGCCACGGCCGAATAAATCGCCGCAGCCCGGCTTCGTCCGCTGGCCAGCATCACACTGGCCATGGTGAATCCCTCCGGCGCCTTATGAAGCAGGATGGCCAGAAAGATCAGCCAACCCAGCCACTCGCGCAATGCAAATCCCGAGCCGATGGCGACGCCGTCAAACAGCGCATGAACGCTCAGGCCAACCAGCACAGAGTTACCCGTATGCCTGGAGATAAACTCGCCGTGGTGGGTCTCTTCGCCGTAGTGGAAGTGAGCGTTGATGGTGTGCTCCAGCAGGTGCACCACGCAATACCCGCCCATGATGAGAACCGGTCCCAGCTTCGGACTCAGGCGCAGGCCCTCAGGCATCATCTCCAGCAAGGCAGTGGCGATCAGGAACCCCGCGCCCAGCGCCACAAAATAGCGCAGATAGCGCTCCACGCCCTTGGCGCGCACCAAGACAAAGCCGCCGGCCACATCGGCCAGCGCGGCTATGGCGCCGAGTAATAGAGATAGCTTGAGCATCCGGTCTTACCCGCTGTGCCGGATGTGCACCACGTCGCCATCCTGCACCACATATTCCTTGCCTTCCAGGCGCAGTGTCCCTTTGGCCCTCGCCGCCGACTCTGAACCCGCGGCCAGCAGGTTGTCCCAACGGATAGTCTCCGCGCGAATAAAGTGATGTTCGAGATCCGAGTGGATGGCTCCGGCGGCCTGCGGTGCCTTGGAGCCCACAGGCACCGTCCATGCCCGGCACTCATCCTCTCCCGCCGTGAAGAAGCTGATCAGGCCCAGCAACTCGTAGCTCTTGCGGATGAGGCGTAAGATCGGAAGAGCACACGTCTGAACTCCAGTCACGCCAATATCTCGT
>OCZT010003242.1_pt1 | contig 16686 bp, 13 predicted proteins | sample 1539031 | NCBI WGS metagenome assembly OCZT01 (sample SAMEA3539308, study PRJEB22396) | soil metagenome | biome: tundra; feature: field; material: soil | place: USA | collected 2010-05 | depth 0.15 m | reverse complement strand
CCCATATTGCTTGTATTCGGGGAAACCTTCACTACGATTATGCCCAAAGCTATGATCATGCCCCACGAACAAAGTTTGAACATTAAATTCTTCTTTCAAAACTGTTTTGAGAAAATCATGAGCCGATAGATCAGCCATTTCTTCGCTAAATTCTAATACTACACATGTATCGATGCCCGTCGTCGCGAGCTGTCCTATTTTCTCGTCAAGCGTATTGAGCAGTTCTGGATGAAAATCTGCACTCAGAATACTGCGGGGATGTTTGGCAAAAGTAATCACTACGCTTTGAAGATGCTGCTGTTTAGCCGAAGCTTTCACCTGGTCTATCAAAAAGCGATGACCAATGTGTACTCCATCAAAAATACCTACAGTTGCTACACATGGCAGTAGGTTGGCAGTGTCATTATGATAAATTACATTCATAAATCTATTTGTGCGTATAAAAAGTGTAATCTACAAATGTTAGTTGATATTCGTCAAAAGGAAGCTCAAGTCTTCATTCGGGTCTACAAAATAAGTCTGGAAGCCTAATTTATGGGCTTGCTCAATGTTTTTAGGACCATCATCCAACAGTAAACAGCGATTGGCTGCTACTTGTTCCTGACTAAGTATAGCTTCAAAAATCTCCGTATCCGGTTTCGCCATTTTCATATCGTACGATCGGTAGCATTTGTCGAAATATTCATTGATGCTTCTATTTTTATAACTAAAGAAAGTTTGTTCTGCGTATGGAAAATGAATGACGTTTGTGTTACTAAGCATAATTACGCGATATTTTTTTCGCAACTCATACACGATGTCCAGTTTTTCAGACGGAATTCTTACCAAAAAAGCATTCCATGCATCGTTAATCTCTGAGTCCGTAATCGTGTTCGGGGTCATTTTTCGGATTTCAGACCTGAATTCCTCGGCACTAATTTCACCTTTTTCCAATTGCATAAAGAAACCCGATTGTCCAAAATTACTAAGATATTTCTCTACATTTTCAATGCCTAATTTCTTGAAATTGAGAATGGACTGGTTCATATCTAGGTCAATTAGTACGCCTCCAAAATCGAAAATAAGTGTAGAGATATTACTGAAATGTTTCATTTATACTCAAAAAAGTGTTGGATAATTTTTGCGGGTTCGTAAATTTTACTACTTTTGCATTCGCTTTGCAAAGATACTAAAATTTTCGCAAATGTGGGGCCTATAGCTCAGTTGGTTAGTAGCACCTGACTCATAATCAGGGGGTCACTGGTTCAAGCCCAGTTGGGCCCACTCTTTGGAAATCAAGCACTTGCAGACATGTTCTGCAAGTGCTTTTTTGATTCTATTGCACACGATTTGCACACAGCTATGAGAAATGGAGGATCACACTCAACTCATCCAAAAAATCGACACTCAACAGAGTACGATGACATGACTGACCGCCTCTGATTACGGTAACTTTCCAATAAACGATAATAACCCGACAGCTCTTCCGTCTCTGGATTCTTGCGTATGGAGATTCTGAAGTAAGTAGCAGGAAAGATTGTATCGTCCTGAAATTTGTTTACAGTTTCATCATCATTTTGAATTCGACCTCTCCCTAAATCCCTCTCCCAATGAGAGAGACTTTGCAGAGTGCAAGGCAGAAAATTATACGACATTATTTACGTCCACTTACTTAGTTGACAATAAATCAACAAATTCTTTGAAAACAATAAGAAATTGTGTATTTTTGAATACTAAATAATTGTAAGACATAGCGATGTCAATAGCAGTCAAGATGAAGTCTAAAAATCTGAGCCGAATTCGTAATAGATAATTTTACAATAAACTCAACGTATTGATATGTAGGAATAAAACTTGAAAAGGTTCACGTACCTCTCTTAATTAGGCACGAAGTTGCCAAACCACACTGAATATCTCCAGATCAAGCTATCACATCTTAAAGGTTTGGATGATTGATCCGGGAGTGGTGATACAAAAAATTATGATAAACACTGGAGGGCTAAAACCGAGTTATCTGGGAGTGCCAGAAAGCTATAGTAATTTCAAATAACATCATTGATCATGACTTACAAACGAAGTTTTTTTTACAACGCCTTTTTCTACATATTCCGCTCTTTCCGTTATTTATTTTTAGCAGCAGGCATGTTGGTAGTACTGCTCAGTTCGTGCAGCACGTTGAATTTGAATAATTCCAACTCGTCAAAAAAATGGGTTGGCACCTGGAGTACTGCACCACAGCTCGTAGAACCCGGGAATGTGCCTCCTGCACCGGGATTGACTAACAATTCATTGCGACAAATTGTCCGCGTTTCACTCGGTAGTGATAGTCTGCGCATACGGTTTTCAAATGTATTCAGCAGTAGTGCTGTTACACTGAAAGCAGTGAAAATTGCAGTATCAACAGGTGGAAATACCATAGATGCAGCAACCAGTAAAGAATTGAAGTTTAATGGAAATACGGAAGTTACGATGAATTCGGGTGCTATGATTACTTCAGATCCAATTTCGTTCGATTTAAAATCGAGAATGGATCTAGCAATTACCATCTACTTTGGTGAAACATGTCCGAATATAACCGGTCATCCCGGCTCTCGTACCACTTCTTACCTACTGGCCGGCAATACTACTTCGGTCAACGATTTTACGGGTTCCATTCCAACAGATCACTGGTATATTATCAATGGTATTGAGGTTAAAGCACCGAAATCAGGAGCTGCGGTGGCTATTCTGGGTAACTCCATTACCGATGGACGCGGTTCGGGCACCAACAAGCAAAACCGCTGGCCGGATATATTGTCCGAGCGTCTTTTGAAAAATGCAGGTACACAACAAGTCGGTGTTCTTAATCTTGGCATTGGCGGTAACTGTGTCCTTAAAAATTGTTTAGGACCTTCAGGTATTAGTCGGTTCAGCAGAGACATCCTTAAACAACAGGGAATCCGTTGGTTTATCATTGCCGAAGGCATTAATGATATTGGTCAGATTCCCGACTTGGCTACTGCCGATCAGATTGCTAAAGATTTGATTGGAGCTTACAAACAAATGATTGCTGATGCTCATGCTCAAGGTATCAAGGTTTACGGTGCCACCATTATGCCTTTCAAAAAATCGTTTTACGATGCCGAATACCGTCAAACAGCCCGAAATACCGTCAATGAATGGATTCGCAACAGTGGCAACTTCGATGAGGTTATTGATTTTGACAAAGCAATGCGTGACCCGAATGATACGCTGACTATTTTGCCTACAGCTCATTCCGGTGATTTCCTTCATCCTAACGAAGCAGGATACAAACTAATGGGCGAAGCCATGGATCTCAAATTATTTGAATGATATTCAACTATCTATGATTAGCTAATAAAAATATTGTAGAAAAAAACTTTGTATTAAAATAACGCGAGTTCGATATAAGCAAATCATTCAGAATCAAGTGTTTGAATTTTAGAATCCTTACAGACTTAGAAACCAGTGGTTATAAGTTGTAAGTCTCATATCGAACAAGTATCAATATTAAACAATTCATGATAAAAAAGGCTTTACACAAAAAAAAGACACTCCTAAAAATGTCTTTTTAATAACTAAACAATCTTTTTTACAATAAAACGCAAACTAGCTATCCGATCAACCTTTAACCTTAAAAAGCATTTCTCCTGCATTTAGTTTCTTCAATCTGAGTAATGCTTCAATATAATAATAATCTGCATAAATAATCGATGCATCTATTTCTGAATTATTCGGCCAATGACCGGTAGAATGTAGCAGATAAGATGGGTTACTTTGCCCACTTAAATACGCCGAAGAACTTAATGCTCTAAGCATTTTCACAGCATCATTCTTATATTTTAGTCCTGAATCACCATCAAGATAAGTCGACATTTCAAGCAAAGCTGAAGCTACTACACAAGCTGCGGAGGCATCGCGTGGAGCATTAGGTATTTGTGGAGCATCGAAATCCCAATAAGGCACTTCATCCTGCGGTAATCGTTTTAAGTAGGCATCAGCTACTTTTTGAGCAAAATCAAGGTATTTCTCATCATGCGTTTCACGGTAACAAACTGTAAACCCATAGATAGACCATGCCTGCCCACGCGCCCACATGGATTTATCACTATAGCCCTGGTGAGTTATTCCCTTAATAAACTTACCCGTAATTGTATCATAGAGCGCTACATGATAGCAGGAGTAATCAGGTTTGAATTGATTTTTCATGGTATGATCGGCATGAGAAACAGCAATATCATACAGTCTTTTACCTCCACCATTTTTTGCTGCCCAAAACAATAGTTCCAGATTTATCATATTGTCAATGATAGTATTGTATGGCCAATCGTTTAATTCAATCTGGCGAGGCCACGACAGAATGGTTCCTACTTTCGGGTTATACAGTGTGGCAAGTGTATCAGCCGTATTCAGCAATACTTGCTTATAAGCAGGATTGCCTGTCAGACGGTAGCCATTGCCAAAACATGTGAATACCAGGAATCCTAAATCATGATCATATGCTGAAGTATGCGACAAAAACTCTAACGATTGTGTATATTTCTCAGCCTCCAGTTTAATTTGGGGATCCTTTGTATTTTCGAAATCGTACCATAATACACCCGGCCAAAAGCCGGAAGTCCACTCTTCTTTTGTAGCTTTACGGCAACTCCACGTATTCGAACCTTTGAGGATATTCCTTGGCATCATGGTATAATCAATAGCCGAATCTCCCTTCAATTGAGTCAACGTCCGTTGGGTTTGCGACGCACAATAATCAAGCGATTTTGTTACATCAAACGATTCAACTTTTAATGAGTTACATGATACTAACAACATGAAACTCAAACCAACAATAATCTTATTCATAAACATTTAATTATTTTGCCATTTTCAAAAAGAAAGCGCAATAAGTTAGATAAAGTGCACTTATCAAAATTACAATTACAGAACCAACCTGAGAATGGAAAGTATCGGACAAAATCCCCATAAAAAATGGAATAACTGCTCCACCAAACACTCCGGTAATCATCAAACCTGAAATTTCATTTGCCTTGTCGGGGCGTACCTGAATGGCTTTTGCATAAATGATTGGAAAAACATTGGCAATGGTAAATCCAACTACCGCAAACAAAGCGAAAATGGCTATTTTACCCGGAATGAATAATAAAGCAGCTATTGCCAAAACTGCAATCAAAATATTGATTTTAAAGTACTTTTCGGACGAGAATTTAGCTAATAGAATGGCTCCGATAAATGCTCCGGCTGTACGAAATGCAAAATAAGCACTCGGACCATAACCAGCATCGGCTGCAGAAAGACCACAACGTTCCATCAAAATTTTGGGGGCAGCAGTATTTAAACCCACATCAACTCCTACTACGAAAAGGATTCCCAGAAACAGTTGAAAAATGCGTATATCTGCCAACAAACCGAGCACTTCACCAAAGGTCGATGCTTTGCCAACAATCGGTTCTTCTTCGATTGGGGTAGCCATCAACCAAATAGTTGAAAGCACTGTGATAACAGCATAAATAGGGAAAATCAATTGCCAGCTTCCCAATTGATTGGCCGCAAAAATGGCTATAAATGGACCACAAAATGACGATATTGCCTTTACAAACTGACCTGCAGTAAGACTACTCGTCAGTTTATCACCTTTTACCACATTTGTCAGCAATGGGTTTAATGAAACCTGAAGTATGGTGTTTGCAATACCCAACAGTGCAAATGCAATGAGCGACATAACGAATGTGTAACCGATTAAAGGCAGAAACATGGCTACCACTGTAATTACATTGCTTAGCAAAACTGTTTTTTTACGTCCTATTTTATTCATCAAAATTCCCGTAGGAACAGAGAATAGCAGGAACATAGAGAACAGTGCCACCGGAATCATATTCGACATAGTATCACTCAAGCCAAAATCGGCTTTTACATGTGTAGAAGTAATCCCCACTACATCGCAAAATCCCATAATGAAAAAGCCAAACAGTACTGGAAGAATTTTTAAAATTGAATTTTCGTTTTTCATGTTTATATTATTCTTAAGTAATTCAGAATATTTAATAATATGTTTTTTCAAAGCAATATTCAGATAAGCAGACTCGTAACTATTTACTTGGGACTACTTATTATCTTTATTTCAATGCAAAACCAGTCAAATTTGGTATAGCTACAAGTTTCACTCATCTTTGTATCTACAATCTATTTTACAAAATAAGCCGACCTTGCAGATAATACGAAAGGAATGCTGCTTACACTCAATCCACAATAAAATAAATTGTCAATATAAATGTGAATGGCTCTTTGCAAATTCGAATACAGCTTTTGTAAACTCCTCGGGCTGCTCTATGCACGAAAAATGCCCGGCACCGATAATCGTAACTACTTTGCTATTGGGGATGAATGAAGCTAATTCGCTGATTGCTTTTTTAGTGCCATTAAAGTCGCATTCACCCACAATAAACAATACCGGCAGCTTTAGCTTGTTACTTTGATAAAAATCACGGGCAGCTGTGCCCAAAAACACTTTCGATGATTCACGATGAGCAACTTGCCACATGCACCAATCGTCAATTAATGACATTAGAAAAGGGGAATCGCTACACAAACCTTGTCGCATTGATTTCTTCCAATTTTCCTTATAACTTTTCAAATCTTTCTCCGGGTCTCGGGGCTGTAGATTGAAGGTGAGTGCACCTGCTGCAAGTACTGCCGACCTAACACGCTCCGGATGGACAGTCATAAAATCTGAAATAACCATGGCACCCAACGATAAGCCTACCAAATGAGCTTTGTCTATTTTCATTACATCCATGAACTTCTTTAAATCCTCACAGGCTGTAAAATCTTTTCCTTCAACAGGCATCGACGAAAGTCCGTAACCGCGCAGATCGTAACGAATAACGCGATAATATTTCCCTAGCTCATCAAACTGTTTATCCCACATTCTCCTGTCTACACTATGTGCATGAAGCAAAATTATCGGTTCACCCATTCCTTTTTCTTCATAGAAAAGCATGGCATCACCAATATTGGCAAATCCTTGTTTTACTCCATGAGATTGAATAATGGTAGATGTAAGTTTAGAAATGATCGGTGCATCATAAAACGGTGAGAACCCATTGTTGCGTGCCGCACTACCCTGTACATGGGTAATGAAGAATCCGTAAACGCTGTCCTTTTTGTTTATCCACGGATAAGTTCCCGCCCAACCCGGACTGCTAATTTGGTAAGCAATACCGTTGCTATCCACCTTCTCTCGCCATTCGCCAAGCCCGTAAATACCCGTATGAAATGCTCCCAATGCTTTTTCAATATATTCACCCGATAGTACATTTGCATTTCCAATCTGATTGGATTGCATCTCGGTCACTGTCACTTTTTTTAATATCTGTTTACCTTTGTAGTTTCCATCATGAAAAATCATATTCAGGAAACGCATGTAATCATTCAGTGTGGTTTGCAATCCGCCACCCAGCATAGGTGCATGTCCGCCATCAAGATTGATTGGAACAAAATGTGAGTTGTTCATCCCCAATGGTCGGGCAATTTCCTTTTCGAAAATAGCTTCAAAGTCTTTTTTATATGCCACCTCCGCCATCCGTCCGGCTATCTGCATAGCCAGTCCTCCGTATTGGAAACGACTTCCGGCTCTGAATGTAGTATCTAATTTAAGGATTCTTGTTACTGATTTTTTTAATATCGCAAACGTATCTATTTCTGGATTGGGCAAATAATCTCTAACCCCTGAAGTATGCGAAAGCAGTTGGCGGAGTTTTATGTTCCCTTGTGGATTTCCTCTGAACTCAGGCAACCACTTCTCTACCGTATCGTCCCAGTCTAGTTTTGTTTTATCCACTACTGCTGCAATGGTAGCAGCAGCCACCCACTTCCCCGCCGAAGCCACATACACTTTGGTGTCGGGGGTATAGTTACCATAAGATTGCTGAAATACAACCTGATTATTTCGGACAATACACACTGAAGCCCTGGGATAATAACCCTTTTGAATCCAACTTCCTACAAGTTGATCCAAAGGAGAAAAATCATATTTCTTCTGAGCCTGAATTGTTATTAAGGCAAAGAGTAAAACCGGGATAAGTAGTGTATTTCGCTTAATCATTGATGTTCGCAATTTGGAGTATTTATATAAAATACGAAGCGGATTAAGTTTTCACCTAATCCGCTTCGTATTTACTACTGAGAATTTTATATTTTTCAGTTTTTATTTGTTTCCACAATATATAAAGCCACTCCCCCACTCGCTTTCAAGCTGAAACTCATCATCTCACCACCTTTTATTCTTCGCTCAATAATGCCCACTTTGGTACGCGTTTGCACCTTGTCATCGTCCTGATATATTTTTACAGAATACTTTTTACCTTTTTCCAAAAAGTTAGTAGGAATGGTAATTTTGCGAGCCTGCGTGTTAGTTATAGAACCCACAAACCAGTCATCTCCGCTTCTGCGTGCAACCGTGATGTACTCGCCCACTTCACCATTCAAAATTTTGGTATCGTCCCAAACGGTTTTTACCTTATCGAAGAATTCAATCTCCGGTTCGCCCTGGTATGCCGAAGGCTGATCGTACCAATACATAAACTGAATGGGGCTGTAATAAATCACCGATAGTGCCAACTGATGAGCATGTGTGTTTTTCACCCGCGTATTGTAATAACAAATGGTATAATCGGCAGGACCAGCCAAATAGCGAGTAAATGGCAAAACAGTGTTGTGATCTGCATCCGGCATTTCCTCGTTGCCACGCACGCCTTCCTGTGTCATCAGGTTGGGATAAGTTCGGCTGAATCCGGTAGGGCGGTATTCGTCATGAATATCCACCATCATCCCATACTCAGCACATTTCTTTACAGCTTCGTGCAACCATGTTGTCCAGCGTTGGTTGCCCACCTGCACAAATCCAAATTTGATTCCTTTTATTCCCCATTTTTTATACAATGGAAGAATGGAATCTAGCTGCTGAATTAATGCGCGTTGGTTGACATATACCCACAGACCGATGCCTTTGGTAGCGGCATAAGCAGTAAGTTCAGGAATATTCAGATCTTTAGTGTCGCTCACTTTAGTGGCCTGCGAACTCATTTTCATTTCAGGGCCGTACCATCCGGCATCGAGGTGAATGTATTGCAAGCCACGTTCGGCAGCAAAATTCACATTCTTTTTAGCATCTTCCTGCGTTACTTTAGCAACACGAATGGCTTTCCCCGGTTTAATCCACGAAACATCTTTCAACTTATTTTCGGGATTCAAATTGAAGATAATGTCTTTGTTTGTAATCAAATCTACCGGTTTTTCGGCTATCATAATTACCCGCCAGGGTGTAGAATAGGCAGGAATAACATCCACGCTGCTGTAAATAGTAGCTTGTAGTGTGTTGGGTTTTGTGATGTTGAGACTCAACTTCATGCGGGCATAGTCCGTCATTTGGGCTTCGGCTATTGCGACAGTCAATCCATTGGTCAACTTCATTGTCAATGGTCGTTCACTTTGTCCTTTCCAGTCTTTGAGGGGCAACAATGAATACGGTCCTTGCGCCCATGGCTCATAATATGCTAATGTTCCTTCGGGCATTGTGAATTGAGTTTGCTCACCTACGATATGTAGAAACAGACCGTTGCTTGGCTCGGGGAAATGATAGCGCACCGCAACTCCCTCGTTGTACACACGAACAATAAGGTTCATATAGTAACTTTTGTTCTTGTCATATCCAGCGCCCGTTGGTTGAATTGGTGTTTCCCCTTTACGGAACGAAACAGTCATCTCGTTGTAGTTATTACGAATGGTAGTATGCTCTCCATACACAGGTTTCCATGTTTCGTCGAACGAAGTGCGCTGAATGCCGGTATAGTTGAGGTTTTCGCCCCACACCTTACAGGTATCGTTGGGAACAGCCAGCGCTGATTCGAAGGTTTTATTTTCAATCAATACCCCCAGTTCCGATTCCTCAACAACCGATCTTCCTTTGTAGGAAAGTGTATAATACATCTGCTTTTCGCCAACAGCTATTTGCTTTTGGTAAAAGCTAAACTCATAAGCACCGTCGGGCGATGAGAGTTTATGCAGTGTTTCTTTGATGATGGATTGAGCATTAACTCCAAATGGCAAAAACAACAGTATTATTCCTGTTATGATTATATTGAAAGTATTTCTTTTCATTTAAAACAACTTAAAGTTTATTATATAGAAATACGAACGGACTTTTAATAGCACTTAATCAAATTTGAATACAATTCAGTTTTTTTGCGATCGCCGTTATTGAAATTATAAAAATATTTTCAGTAGTTGGAAGTCCTAGACCCGGTAAAGAAAAAGGCTTGAATTCATTTCGGAATTCAAGCCTTTCTCTTTGTGAGGTCGACATTTCTATTTCTGCTCTACAGACGAGGATTTATAAATAAGACCATCGACATACAGTCCTTCGTAGAACCGGGCATAGTCCGAATATAGCATATACCCTGGTTTATTAAGCTTTGGTGAAATTTCGGTGCCATTTATTTTCAAGCCTTCGAAAACGATATTCTTAATACTACGCTCGGGCGAATAGCCTTCGATAATGGAGAGGTTGGCGTTTTTACCGTTGTAGGATACATTCTTGAAATAGACATTCTCGATGCCTCGTCCGGGTGCCAGTGCGTATTTTTTATTGAAGGTTACACGCAGGTTCAGCAGTTGCCCTTGCTCGAAATCTTCCACACGTATGTTTTCGAAAACAATGTTTCGGGCCAGATTCTCGTCCGAGACATTAATGCTCATGCAGCCCTGATAGTTGACTTGCTTTTCGTCGTGGTTGAGAATATCAATGTTTTCAAATTTCATATTTTCAAGCACTTCCGATTTACCTGGTTCCGGGTTACCGTGTGTACCAATCAATATAGGGTGAGCCACATCGGCCCAAAGGGTGGAATTGCGCACCAACACGTTTCGACAGTCGCCATAGAATTTCCAACGATGCCCGTAAATGGCAATGCAATCGTCGGAGTTCCGCATAAAGACGCCTTCAATCAGCACATTATTGTTGCAAAACAAGTCGATACCATCGCCCCAGCCTTTGGCACTGAAGGAGCGAATATTCTTTATCCTGACGTTAGTAGACTGACCGCTACAAACGGTATAGTGCGACGGATTTAGAAAAATGAGATCTTCAATCTGAACATTGTCTGAGAAATTCGCCCCTACTCCATCATTCGCGTTGTAAACAATACCGCGGCCACAAATGCGCACATCCTTTACGCTATCGCAACTAATGGAAGCATTCAGCACGGCACCGCCCGCCAGATAAAGCGTTTTGCCGCTTGTAACGTGGAGGATATTGTTCTTTACCGTATGAAAGCCCGGCCCGAAATACATCACGGAGCTGTCGTTGGGATTGGGCTTGTAGGTCTCAGGCGCGTTGGTAAAAATCTGCAAGTTATGAAAGATATCACCGTTCACTTCCAGCGAAAGATTACAGGGTTTGGAAAGCGAAAAGCTAAGCGTGTTGCCTTTTATCTTCGGCTCAAAGCCATAAGACAACGGACGAATGCGAGCCGTCTGAACTTTGCCACGATTGTACATTACCGAAAACTCCACGGTTCCCGTAAAGTCGAAATTGACCATAGAACTGCTGGTTACATGGTGCATATCCACCAATGCTTCGTATTCATACAAGTCCTGCCACTGCCCACCGGGAATGCGCACCTTCACCGTAAAATCGTTATTGTGAGGAATACTATCCGAAACAGGGAAAGTAATGATTTGCTGGGCATTTAAACAAAAGCTAATGCTCAACAGAAAGAAGACAACTGTTTTTTTCATCATAATAAAATTAAATTGCATAATACGAAAGTACGAATAAAGAGCTGAATGCACTCAACTATTTCAAAAGAAATACCATGCATAAACGTTGAATGATCCAAACAAAAAAATTGCAAATCCTCATAATTTTATAACTTTGCAGTTCTATTTAAGGAGTTATGACAGACGATACAATCATTCTCCCGCAAATAATACAGCAAGATCAGGAAAAAGAAAAATCCGAAGGGGGATAGAGGTTGGGAGAGGGATTTAGGGAGAGGTCGAAATTAGAAATGCGACATTATATCTTTCCTACTACTTATATATCCGCGAGGACAAGGGAAACAAAAAAAACAACTCATTTCTGAATTGTTTTTTTTGTGAATGAGGGTGAGATATGAACTCTCCTTCAACGAATTTTGCTATTTGTTCTGGAAGTATTTGTACCAGAATCAACAATTTTGCAGTTTATCTTCCCCTGATAACTCTAAACAGAATGGATATGATTGCAATGATCAACAGGATATGAATGACACCCCCAAGGTTGTATGCAAAGAAGCCAATGGCCCAGAATATAACAAGGATTAATGCGATTAAATAAAGTAGATTGCTCATACGATTGTGGTTTTAAATTTTTGTTTTGTTTGTTTTGTTAGTTGTGTTTGTGATATTTAATTTACCGGGACAGACAAATAGAAATTGACAACGCCATTGCTAGCATTGGGTATGATGTACGAATTATCTAACAAGGTTCTTTCTTTCCCAATTTTGGTCAATCCGTAACTATAACGAACTCCCATGTTCATCGAATGGACCTCTACGCCCATGCCTAAGATAAGTCCTGCATCAATGCGATTATAATTGGAGGCATCAATGTTTTGTTCGAAATTAAAGAGGTGAATGTTGGCCATGTTAGTGACTTTGCCAGCAATTAAATAGGACACGTAAGGTCCAAACTGAAGATTAATATGATCTGATACTTTTAGCAAACTAAGCACAGGTAACTCCAAATAAGTGAGATTGAAGTTGGCAGTGCCATCTACTAAAAGACTGTTGTATGTAACCGATGCACCTTTTTTGGTTAAAAATAATTCCGGTTGAATAGACAAGATAGCAGCTGTTGGTATTTTTGCAAAAACACCAAGATTAAATCCGAAAATCATATCAGCTGTTGAAGCATCTTTAGTGTAGAGATTCGAAAAGTTTATGCCTCCAATTACACCAAACTTTGTTGGCACAATTTTTTGCGCCTGACATGGGATAACCATTGTAGCAGTGAACAGCAGCAGAAACATAGTTTTTTTAATTCGCTTTTTCATGAGTCTGTTTTGTAATTGTAGCTCTAATGGATTTCAGTTGAATCTGATGGTAAATTAAAACTACTGTTTGTATTTTCTACAAATCTTTATTTCGACTTTGAGTTCACTATTTTAGTTATCGATCGCCCTAAATCATCCATGTCGCGATTAAAATCTTGTTTGAATTTAGTCCAGTCGCTATGGGTTTTTTCGTAATCACTTACGCGGGTTTTCAGGTTTTTATTTTTGATCTCGATCGAATCAATCTTCCTGGCATATACTTCGTCAAGCGCACTCCCCGACTTGTTCATTTTCAGTTTTAATGCGGCAATACTTACCTCATTATTCTTAATCTTTAATTCCGATTCCAGTTTGAAGGTTTTGAATTCTTCTTCGGTAGCCGCTTTTTGTTCAACGATAGCGGCATTGACTTTTACTTTATCTAAATTTGCCTGAGCTGAATCGACTTGCGCTTGTGCAGCCTCTTTTTTTTGATTGTCAGACATGCAAGCAGTGAGAAAACTTCCCGCCAGGCAGATAACTGCCAGAGAGATAGGTAGGGTTATCCTTTTCATTTTGTATTATGTTTTTGAATGCATGAATGCCCAGCTTCTGTTTTACAAAGCCAATGCTTTTAGAGTGATGATATAATCTTGTGTAATTCCTCTTTTGTTTTGCCAAGTTTTATTTGTATCCGGCCCAACATTTCTTCTTTCTTGCCTTCGGAAAACATCAAATCATTATCTGTCAATTCTGCAAATTTTTGTTTTAGTTTGCCTTTTTGTTCTTCCCAGGTTCCTTTTAGTTCAGTTGTGTTCATTGTAGTTTTGTATTTGTGGTGAAAGTAGTATCACTTCACAAAGGTGGAACATTTCTATTAGGTTTGTCTTACATAATTTAGGAAAAGAGTTACATTATTCACACGTTGGGAGAAGAGGCAAGAGGTAAGAAAGAAGTAAAGAAAAAAAGACAGAGATCTCCTCTAAAGATCTCTGTCTTACCAGAAAATGTAAACAATCGGAGATAAATTATTTTTTTGCTACAATATCAATAATAACCGTACGGTTATAATATCGTTCTTCAGGGAATTTATTATCAAACGGTGACTTGGCAACATCTTCGCCATATCCGTTTACTTCAAAGCTGACGTCCGAGCGTCCTGCTTTCCTTAAACTGTTTTGCATAATTGTCTTCACATCATTCGCACGATCCAACGACAATTGTTGATTATGGACTTCACTACCTGTGATATCGGCATGACCGTGAATAATAACTAACCCGTTCATTGGAATTTTAGGAACGACTACATCGTTGATATATCTTTCGTACATCTTGATGGTTTTCGATCTGTTGAATTCATAGATAACACTGAAACGTGTTGCTTCGTCGGTAGTTGATGGTGCCCATAGTACCAGGTGAGCAGTAGTTTCTTTTCTCAAAGTCTTACCACTTTTAGTTTGACCAACTAAGGTTACTTTATAGTCACCTTCGGGACGGGTTCCTAAGACTGTGTTGCCCGGGATACTGATTTTATCTTTAGTATAAGGGCCAAAGTTTTGTACTGCACCTTGTTCGTCTTTAAATTCTACCGACCATGAAGTATAAGCTTCAGTTCCTCCGTCAGCATTGATAAATACATAACTATCAAGTGGGGCCACTTGTCCCGAAACGATTTCAACCGGCCTCATAGCATTTTCGCCGCTATAGAATTCAGTGAGTAGTTCGGGTGAATTGCTTTCGATGGTTACACGACGATCGCCTTCTTGCAAAAGGACTAAATCAACAGTACCACCCACCTGTACCGATGCGATCAATGGTTTTGTGCGACCTTCGGTTACAATTCTGTCAGGAGCAATTCCAAATACATTTACCAGATATGCTTTTGTATTTTCAGCCATTTCACGACCATCTTTAGGTCCTTGTTCTGAAGAACCAATCATTCTGATAGTAGAATTAGGACTCTTTACCATACGATCGCCAATAATATTCAACACATTGTAATAAACAATCATTTGACGACTTGAGCGACCCGAGAAATTGTCGGGAGTAGTAAGTTCTACCTGATCTTGTCTGAAATCTTTGACCTGATCTTTTTGAAGCAATACATATCGTTTTGGAATCTCTGTTGATCCTAAATCGAAATACACATAGTTACCAAGTGGGAATACTTCCCTTACATTGGTTACTGCTACAGTATTTTTGGCAGGACTGATATAGAATTTCACTTCCGGTTCTACTACCACAGGAGCAGCAAATGCTTCTTCTTTTACTTTAGATTCGATTTTATGACCGCTTCCTAATTTTAAAGCTGCACCAACTCTTAGGGTTGTCAGGTTCCATGTTTCAATGCTACGTGGATTTTGTCCGAAGTAAGGTTGAAAAGAAACAAAAGGCGACAGCACAAACTGAGTGCGATGGTTTTGCGATGAAAGTGGAATATCGTATCCAGCACCCACCTGCATAGAGATAAGACTGTTGTTGACGTCGCTAAAATCGCCTTCCACTGCGGGTGTAACAGCTTGATTGGGGATAGCAGGATTCAATCCTAGCTGATAGGTATATGATTTCGACATATTAAATGCAAAACGAGGGCCTGCATACATGTAGAAATTAGATTTGAACGGAGCAAAACGAAGACTTGGTTCAATGGTAATGTATCCAAGGTCGGTTTTTAAATCGGCCGGACAGTTACAAGGTGTTTTTACCTGATCAAATTTACCTCCACGGTTATCATAACCAGCCTGAAGCATAATACCCCAGTGCGAAGTACCCGGACGATACTCGATAAGTGGAGCAACAAAAAGACCTACACCACTACCATCCTGAAACCGGGTTGGAACAATTAGATCGGCATCCAACTGTTGGGTAGAGCCACGGTGAAAATTTACATTAGCGCCGGCGGCAACTCCAAAAAACCATGCAGGTTTAGTGTATTGAACCGAATCTTGTGTCTGGGCAGAAACTGTTTGAACTCCCAGTAAAGCAAAAGCAATCAGAGCAATATTTTTTATGCTCTTGGCATAAGGGAACCGCGCCAGGCGCGATTCCTTGTTATACATATTATTTGTTTTCATATATATTTTTTTATTGTAATTAGTTTACTTGTATATTGGTCAACCGGTAATTGGTCAACTTGCTTTACAGGAATAAATTACGGTTTATTGATAATGTTTGTACTGGTCATAACTACAGCTCCATTGCGGGCTAGCATCCTGCCGGTAGCCACTGCATACGAATCCATGGTGATAGATTGTAAAGCCAATATACTACCATAAAAAGTGGTATAAGTACCTATAGTTGCGGAACTACCAGTTTGCCAAAATATGTTCTTAGCTTGTGCACTACCTGTTAGTTTAATATTACCGCCGGTAGTAGTTGTAAGCGTCGAAGCAATTTGGAAAATCCAATAAGCATTAGGATCACCTTGCGCATCCAGTGTCAAATCACTTCCGTCAACCGATAAGGTAGAGGTAGATTTATAAATACCCGGAGCAAGTGTTTTACCTCCTTGGTTACCGGCCACTGTTTGTGGAGCCATAGCAATTGATGATTCTGCAAAAAGGTAAGCTTCCACTAAATCTAATTTAGCTTGTTTAAGCATGGCAGCTGTAGCAGCTCCATCATCGGCAGC
>OCZT010003241.1_pt1 | contig 16689 bp, 18 predicted proteins | sample 1539031 | NCBI WGS metagenome assembly OCZT01 (sample SAMEA3539308, study PRJEB22396) | soil metagenome | biome: tundra; feature: field; material: soil | place: USA | collected 2010-05 | depth 0.15 m | reverse complement strand
GGTAAAGCGCGAGGTGCGCCCACGCCTCCGCCGGGACGCCCGCGGGCAGGTCCCCCGGGGCTCAGGCCGCCAGCGGGACCTCCAGCACGGCGGACGCGGTGACCAGGGCCAGGTCGGCAGCGGGCGTTATCAGCATCGACGTCCCGCCGCGAGCGGACACGTGCCCGTAGGCGGTGACCAGCCCCAGCCGGGCCAGCACGTTGGCCGCCTCGGCGACCTCATCCCGCTTGCCCCGCAGCTCTCCTGATGCCGGAATCACCGTGAAGTTCCCCTTCCCAGATGCCCGTAGGCGTGTCTAAACTGTATGCAGTTTAAGCCGCCGTAACAAAGGCAGGCCACCGAGGGCAGGCCGCCACCAGGCGGGCGCCCCCGGGAAGAGAGAAGGGGAAGAGCCGTGATCTCAGGGCTGCACCACTACGCGCTGGAAGTGCCGGACCTAGAGGTGGCCGAGGGCTTCCTGCAGGACTTTGGCCTGGAGACCGGGGAGAAGGACGGGTCGCTGGTCGCCACCTGCCCGGGCCGTGATCAGGAGCAAGTACGGCTTCTGCAGGCGCCGGCCAAGCGGCTGCATCACGTCACCTTCACCCTGCACCCGGGCTCGATGGACTCGGTCCGGGAAGCGCTCGAGCGGTCCGGCAGGCCGGCCATCGAGCCGCCGCCCGGCGCCACCGAGGACGGGCTGTGGATCCGCGATCCCGATGGCACTCCCGTCCAGCTGCTCGACGAGCCCCAGGCTCCGGCCAGGCCGGCCGCGGAAGTCCTGGTCAACATGGGCGGCAGCCGGCAGCGGATCGGCGTCGCGGCGTGGCCGGAAGCCGCCAGGGACGTCGCGCCCCAGCGCCTCGGGCACTCACTGCTGTTCACGGCCCAGCCGCAGCAGATGACCGATTTCTACACCCAGGTGCTCGGGCTCCGGGTCAGCGACACGATCCACGGCCTGGTCACGTTCCTCAACGCCGGGGCCGGTGATCACCACGTGTTCGGCTTCATCGCCAGCTCGCACCGGGGCTTCCACCACGCCAGCTTCGAGGTGCCCTCGATCGACGCGATCGCGGTCGGCGCCGACCGGATGCGCGCCAAGGGACGCGACCCCGGCTGGGGCATCGGCCGCCACACCATCGGGTCGAACTTCTTCCACTACAACCCGGACCCCTGGGGCTCGTGGATCGAGTGGTTCTCCGACATCGACCAGATCGACGACTGCTGGGTGGCCAACGACTGGGACGTCCCGCCGCACCTGTGGGGCGCGCCGCCGCCGCAGACCTTCCTCGCCAACCACGAACCCCAGCCCTGAGCAAGGCCAGCTAAAAGCAGAAACCACCGAAGGAGTGCATCATGAGCCGCGACGTAGCCGCCATCTTCGCCGACATCGACGCGTTCGACCCAGACAAGTTCGTCGCTCACCGTGCCGAACGCCGACATCCTGGTCTTCGACGGCGACCTGGTGAGCGACTGGCAGATTTACATCGACGTCACTCCCGTCTACGCCTGAGCCGGGAGCCTGGAGACAGAAACGCATGATCACGCTGACCGATATCGCCTACGTCAGGTCCGGCGTCGCTGACCTCGACGCCGCGACCCAATTCGCTACCGGCATCGTCGGCCTTGAGCTGGTGACGCCCACCGAGGTGGGCGTCACCCACCTGCGCGCCGATCACCGGCATCACTGCCTGGCGCTGGTCGAAGGGCCCTCCGGGGTCATCTCCTCCGGCTTCGCCGTGGCCAGCTCGGATGCCCTGGACGCCGCCGAGACCGAACTAGAGCGCTCCGGTATCACCGTGCATCGCGGCTCGGCCGCCGAAGCCAGGTCCCGGCGCGTCCGCGAGTTCATCGCCTTCGACGACCCGTTCGGCAACCGGCTGGAGCTGGTGAACCAGCAGGAGACCGTCGCCCGGCCGGTGAACTTCAGCCGCGGCGCCGGGATCACCGAGTTCGGCCATCTGTGCCTGGACGCGTCCGACGTGCACGAGGCCTACCGGTTCTGGAGCACGCGCTTCAACGCCCGGGTGTCGGACTGGCTCGGGGATGCCGCCTGCCTGATGCGGATCGATCCGGTGCACCACAAGCTCGCCGTCTTCCGCGGCGACTCCCCGGGCCTGTGCCATATGAACTTCCAGGTGGAAACCATCGACGACGTGTTCAGGAACTGGCACTTCCTGGTCTCCCGCGACCTGCAGATCGAGATGGGCCCGGGGCGGCACCCGCAGTCGGGCGCGATCTTCCTGTATTTCCTCGGCCCGGAGGGGTTCACCTACGAGTACTCCTTCGGCGTGCGCCGGATCGAGGACGACGCGGCCTGGGTGCCGCGCACCTTCGATCCGGCCGAACCAGGCTCGATCGATATGTGGCTCGGCCCCACCACCCGTCCGATCACCCAGCCCCAGGTCCGGCCCGCGAAGGTCGCGGCCTCTTGACCGTCCAGACCACGCAGACAACGAACCTAGACGTGGCCGGCGTCTCCACTGCGCTGATCGACATAGGCCCGCAGACTCCGAACGGCACGGGTACCACCCAGCCGCCGGTGCTGCTCCTGCACGGGTCAGGCCCCGGCGTCACGGCCACCGCGAACTGGCGCCCGGTGATCCCCGCGCTGAGCGAGGACCGCCGGGTGCTCGCGCCCGACCAGCTCGGCTTCGGCGGCACCGCCACCGGTGAGCCGCGCACCTTCGGCCGAACGGCCTGGACCGGGCACGCCCTGGCTCTGCTCGACACGCTCGGCGTGGGCACCGTCGACATTATCGGCAACTCGATGGGCGGCGCTGTCGCCCTGTCCGTCGCGAAAGCCCGGCCACACGCGGTCCGCCGCATCGTGCTGATGGGGTCGATGGGGGTGGCGATGGCGCTGCCGCCCGGCCTGAACACGGTCTGGGGCTACACCCCGGGCGTGGCGCAGATGCGCGAGGTCATCGGCCTGTTCGCGCATGACCGCAACCTCATCACCGACGAGCTCGTCGAGATGCGCTATCAGGCCAGCCTCAGCCCGCAGGTCCGCGACTCCTGGCAGGCGATGTTCCCCGAGCCGCGCCAGCGCTGGGCCGATGACCTGGCCCTGTCCGGCGCCGAACTGGCTTCGATCGGTGCCCCGGTCCTGCTCGTCCACGGCCGCGACGACCGCGTGGTCCCCTGGCGCGTCTCATCCGCCCAGCTCATCGACCTGCTCCCGGACGCCCGGCTGCACGTCATCTCTGGCTGCGGGCACTGGACCATGATCGAGAAGACCGCCGACTTCCTGGCCGTGGTCCAGCCCTTCCTCAGCCCAGACCAGCCGCCTGCAGGAACGCGCGGGCGATGACCCTGTACCCGGCCGTGTTGGCGTGCTGGTTCGGCCCGCGGGGCGGGGCCGTGCACTCCCAGGTCCACCGGCAGAGGAGGGCGACATTGCGCGGGACCTTACTGAGCCCCGGCAACGTCACCTGATCTCCGAAGTCCCCAGTATCAAAGGCGCCGAACACGTTCGCGACCCGGGCGCCGTAGTCGGCGTAGACGTGCTCGAGCAATTCGTTGTAGTCGGCGTCCAGCCGCTCGCTGATCCGGGCTACGGCTTGACCAGACGAGCCGTCACGCCATTCGGCCAGGGCGGGCAGGAAGTAATTCATCCCGGCCATGCGGACGCTCGGGCCTGCCGCCGTCCGAAGGCGCCCCATGATCGTGGCCAGGCGGCTGACGGCCCCCGGGACGCTGGATACGAAGCATGAAATTACTTTGATCAGACTTTGCTGGCTGCCGCAGTCCTCGAGGTCGTTTGCACCGATGTCAACGGTGACCACGAACACGTGGCCACGGTGGGCGCGCAGGAAGGCGACGGCGGCGGCCAGCTGGGAACCGCCCGGGTAGTGGCAAATCCCGCCGTCGATCATCGTGCTGGTCGTCTCGCCCGGACATCCGAGCTTGACCAGCCGAAGCCCGGGATGACGAGGACGCAGCGCCGCGTAGACCTGATCGGGATAGCCCTGCTGGGTCTCGACGCTGGCGCCCATCGCGTTGGGCTGGATTCCCTGGGAGAGCGAGTCGCCCAGGGCCAGGTAGTAACTGGCCGGGATCGGTTTGGCATGAGAGCCGACGGACGTGGCCGGCCCAGAGCATGCGGCTACCGCCGCCACGGCGGCGGCGAACGCGATGCGGACGGGACCCATAATCATTATTCCAGGATCGACTATAGGCCGCGGCCGAGGCCGCCTTCGCCCACACGTGAAGGTTGCCCCGGTGAGGCTCTAGCTCGCCCCGGTGAGCCGCAGCGCCGCGGGCCGCTGGCGGTCGATGAGCGCCAGCGCGTGCGGTACCGCGAGCGGCTGGTAGTCCGGCGCGCAGTCGGTCAGCACCCGCAGCGCCGTGCGGGCCAGGTGGTGCGCCATCTCGGTGAGCGCGCCCTGCTCGTCGTCCGCGATCAGCGCCTCCAGGATCGCGGCGTGCTCCACGTCTCCGGCGGTCTGCCAGCTGTTCGGCTCGGACAGCTGGTAGATGCGGATGTAGCGGGTGGTCCGGTCGGCGAAGGCCCGCAGCTGCCGCTGCATCGCCACGCCGGCCGCCGCCGTGCAGACCCGGTGGTAATCGGTGTGCGCGGCGAACCAGGCGTCGAAGTCTCCGCTCTTGGCCGCCCGCCGCATCGCGGTCAGCATCTGCCTGGCCTCGGCGCGCGCCTTGGCCCCGAAGTGCCCGATGGTCATCGACAGAGCCAGCGTCTCCAGCAGGATCCGGCTGGCGTAGACGTCGTCGAGCTCGGCTGGATCCAGGCCCGCGACCCGGGTCCGCTGGTTCGGCTCGATCTCGACCAGGCCTTCTTCCTGCAGCATCCGCAGCACCTCCCGCAGCGGAGTGCGGCTGATGCCGAGCTGGGCGGCCAGGCTCACCTGGGACAGCTTCGTGCCGGGCGGCAGCGTCCCGTCCAGGATGCACTCCCGCAGGTAAGCGTGGACGTGCGGGATCGCCTGCCGGGCTTCGGGCAGATCGACCTTGCGGATGTCGGGTATCTGCACGACACGAGGCATGGGCGGCGTTCTCCCTGATCTGACGGCAGCTGCGCGGAAAGGACACCACGTGGTGTACAACTGCATACAGTTTACGCGTCACGCCGGCGCAGCAGGAACACGGCCAGGCCTAGGGCCGTCGCGGCCCAGCCGCATAGCACCGCGAAGCCGGCCCACGGTGCCAGCGGGTAGTTACCGCCCAGCGCCGTGTGGGCGGGGGCGACCTGCGGATACCTCGGGTAAACCTGCTGGATGGCGAAGCCCGCCGCCGGCGTGACCCGCAGCAGCCACGGCACGGCGCCGCCGGAAAGGACCGTGCCGAGAACGAATGGCGCGACGATCGCCAGGATGGCGACGGTGACCGCCACCGTGCTGCGCCGCAGCAAGGCGCCCAGGGCGACGGCGAGGATGGCGGCGACGGCGAACAATGCCGCGGTCCCGGCCACGAGCTGCACCTTAGCGAGCGTGCTCACCGGGTCGATGAAGACGCCGCCCTGGCGGAGCATCCGTTCACCGATCGGGACCGCGATGGCCGCGGCCACTAGCCCGGTCGCGAAGGCGACCAGGCCGGCCACGATGGCCTTGGCCACCAGGACGTGACCGCGCCGAGGGCACGCGGTCATGGTGATGAGGATCAGGCCCCGCCGGTACTCGGCGGTGATAAACATCGTCCCCACCACCATCACCGCGATCAGCCCGGCGAACGCGCCCACGAGGGTCAGCGTGATGCTGGTGCCGCCGCCGCCGGAGCCCGGTACATCCGGCGCGATATCGCCCGACCCGGTCACGATGAGGCCGGTTCTCACCTGGCGGAACCCGCCCGGCAGCTGCGGGTACATGGCGTTCGGTCCGCCGATGTCCTGGCCGCTCCACCCCCCGCCGGGCCAGTCGCCCCGCAGGCCGACGTGGTCGAGGGCCCCGGTAGCGAGGGTGGGGCCGCCGGTCCCGCTCGATCCGCCCAGCGACTGCGAGATAACCTGCGAGTACCTGGGGGAGGCGGCGAACAGCCCGGCCTGAACCGTGGCAGGCAGGCCAGCTAGGTGAGCGGTGCCGACCTGAGTCCAGTGCGTACCGTCGGCCGAGTCGTAGCCGGTGAGCGCGTCGCCGGAACGGGTCAGCCGCAGCCAGCGCGGGGCGGCGGCGGAGACCGCGCCGGGCAGGCCGGGCATGTCGTGGGTGTAGTCGTACTGCATCCGCACCCCGTGCGCGCCGGTGACCATCATCGCCGCGTAGGCCGCGCCCTGGCTGGTGTTCTCCTCGATGATGATCCCGGCCTTGGCCCACGGCTCGAGCCCGCTGTGCATGTTCTGAGAGCCCTGACCCCGGCCGGAGCCGGCCTTGACCCGGCTGCTCGACGACGAGTTCGGGATCAGGCCAGACAGCGAGGTCATCCGGACGGTGATGCTGCCGTTCCCGTCCAGCGGCTGCCGCACGAAGTAGAAGCTGTCGGCCACCGCCTCGCCGTCCGGCCCCAGCGGCAGGGTGCAGGCCGTGTTGTTCCCGTTGCTGCAGGAATCGTGCCCGAGCAGCCCGACGCCCGCGGTGACCAGCACGGCCACGACCATGCCGATGACCCAGCCGCGCACCGTCCTGAACTTGGTCCACTCCGCGTGCAGCAGCGACGCGAAACCGTCGCGTCCGCCTCGCACGCCGGAGCGGTACGGCGTGACGGTGGTTGCTTCCATATCCGTGGTTGTACGGCCCCGGCCATAACACGGCCCGAACGAGACCCGTTATGCCGTTGTTAGGTCCGGCCGGGCATCCTGGAGGCCGGGACGGCCAGAACGAGGAGGAGCCTGCCGATGCGCCTGCTTGCCCGCCGGACCGCACGCCTTCGGCTGACCGCGCTTTATGGCCTGCTGTTTCTCCTGACCGGATCCGGGCTGCTGCTCATCGCCGGCCTGTTCACGGTGCGCTCGACCTCGGCCGCCAGCGCCGTCCCGGCGCCCGGCGCCAGCCAGGCCACGCCATCACGGCTCGCCCAGGACCAGGCCCGGATCAGTCAGCTGCAGCGGGAGCTGGCGGCCGCCAGCCAGGCGCGCCAGGCCGTCTGGCACACGCTCCTGGTCGGATCGGTGGTCGCACTCGGCATCATGGCGGTGGTGTCGGTGCTGCTCGGCTGGCTCGTCGCCAACCGGGTGCTGCGTCCGCTGCGGACGATGACGGCCGCGACCCGGCGGATCTCGGCGGACAACCTGCATGAGCGTCTCGCCGTGCCCGGCCCGGTGGACGAGGTGAAGGACCTCGCCGACACCATCGACGAACTGCTGGAACGGCTCCAGGGAGCCTTCGCCGCGCAGCGCCGGTTCGTCGCCAACGCCTCCCACGAGCTGCGCACCCCGCTGGCCACGATGAGGGCCTCGCTTGATGTCGCGGAGGCCAAGCCGGAACCGGCCCCGCCGCAGACCACCGCCCTGGCCGCCCGGCTGCGCACCGAGCTGGACCAGATCGACCGGCTGCTTGAGGGCCTGCTCGTGCTGGCCCGCGCTCAGCACGGTGACCTGCCCGGCTACGCGACGCTCTCGCTCGACGCCGTGGTCGCGGCGGCGCTGGCCGCCCGGTCCGGAGAAATCAGCCACAAAGGCCTGACCGTGCGCCACGCCAGCGGCCCGGACGGCGCCTGGGTGCGGGGCAGCCAGGCGCTGATCTGCCGCATGGTCGACAACGTACTGGACAACGCGGTAACCCACAACGATGATGGCGGCTGGATCAGCGTCCGGACCGAGCTGACCGGGCCGGCCGCGTTCCTGGTCGTCGAGACCAGCGGCGCCATCCTGGATCAATGGCAGGTGCAGCAGCTGGCCCAGCCCTTCCGCCGGCTCGGCGCGGACGGGGAAGGGGCCGACAGGACCGGCTCCGGCCACGGCGCCGGGCTCGGGCTGTCGATCGTCGCGGCCATCGCCGAGGCGCACGGCGGGACCCTGGACCTGCACGCCCGGGCCGACGGCGGCCTGCGGGTCAGCATCGGGCTGCCCCGAACGCAGGCAACGGTCCCAGCATGAGAGTGCTCGTCGTCGAGGACGCGAGATCCCTCGCCGATGTCCTGGTCGAGGGGCTGCGCGACCAGGGGATGGCGGTGGACGCCGCGCACGACGGGCTCGAGGCGGCGGCCAAGCTGGACGTCAACTCCTACGACGTCGTGGTCCTCGACCGTGACCTGCCTGGCATCCATGGCGACACCCTCTGCCAGATGATCACCGGACGCGACAGCCGGGTCATGGTTCTCATGCTCACCGCGGCCGGCTCGCCTGGGGACCGGGTCAGCGGCCTGGGCCTGGGGGCCGATGACTACCTGGCCAAGCCGTTCCACTTTCCCGAGCTTGTGCTGCGTATCCGCTCCCTGGCCCGCAGGCAGCCGGTGGCCCGGGCCCGGATCCTGCGCGCGGCCGGCCTCGAGCTTGACCCGCTGCGGCGGACGGCCGTCCGGGACGGCCGTACGCTCGATCTGTCGGTCAAGGAATTCGGGGTGCTCGAGGCGCTGCTGCGCGCGAGCCCGGCCTTCCTGAGCGCCGAAGCCCTGCTCGAGGAGGTCTGGGACGAGCAGGCTGATCCGTTCACCAACACCGTCGCGGTCACCATCGGGCGGCTGCGCCGCAAGCTGGGCGAACCGCCGGTTATCACCACCACGCCCGGCGTCGGGTACCGCATCACCGGCTAAGTGCATACACTTTTGTAGCGAAAGGTCTTGAACCCGATCCCTAAACTGCATACAGTTTAGACGTGAGCGGCAGCAGCCGGCGATAGGAGAAGGCGATGGACCGAGTTGGCATCATCGGTCTCGGCAAGATGGGCCTGCCGATAGCCCGGAACCTGATAGAGCGCGGTTTCACCGTCACCGGTTACTGCCGCAGCGGCTCACCCGAGCTGGCGCAGGCTGGTGGCACCGTGGCCGGCAGCGCGGCCGAGGTCGCGGCCGAGACCGACGTGCTGCTGTCGATCCTGCCCGGCGCGCAGGATGTCGAGGAGGTCATCGGCGGCCCGGCCGGCGCCCTGCGCACGCTGCGCAGCGGCACCATCCACATCGAGATGAGTACCATCGACGTGGACTGCAAGGCCCGGCTGCGCGATGCGGTCGCGGCCCGGGGCGGCGACCTGCTCGACTGCCCGATCATCGGCAGCCCGGGCCTGGTCGCGCCCCGGCTGGCCACCACGTTCGCCTCCGGCGACCCGGTCAGCGTCAGCGCGGTCAGCGCGGTGCTCGACGCCATATCAGGCCCCTGGGTCTATACCGGCGCGTTCGGCACCGGCGCCCGGATGAAGTACATCGCCAACCTGCTCCTCGCGGTGCACACGGTCGCGGCCGCCGAGGCGATGGCGCTGGCCAGAAGCAGCGGCCTGGACCTCGAACTCGTCCAGAAGACGCTGGACAACTCCATCGCCAGCTCCGCGATCTGGAAGCAGCGCGGCCCCATGATGGCCGAACGCGCCTGGTCTCCCGCCCCCGGCCCCATCCGTACCCTGCAGCCCATCCTGGAGCAGATCCAGGCGCACGCCGCCCAGACCGGCTTGTCCGCCCCGGTGTTCGCCGCGGCCAAGGAGGCCTTCGACAAGGCGCTCGCCGACGGGTGGGGCGACCTGGACATCGCCTGCGTCCACGACCAGGTATCCGGCGTTTCCGCCCTGGAGGAGTCACCATGACCTGGTCCCTGGCCACCTACACCGCGCAGGGCAGCACCGGCCTGGGCGTGCTCCGCGAGGACGGGACGCTCGTCGTGCCGACCGACCTCAAGCGCTGGGCCAGCGGGTTCGAGCTCATCTGCGACTGGCGGGCCGCCGAGGCCGTGCTCCGCGCGCTGGACCTGGACGCCGCGCCCGCGGTGGACTACGACGACCTGCTCCCGCCGCTGCAGTGGCCGCGCAAGGTAATCTGCGCCGGCGTCAACTACCGCAAGCACATGCGGGAGATGGGCGGCGAGATCCCGGCGCAGGGCTGGCGCCCGTTCTTCTTCCTCAAGGCGCCCACCACCTCGGTGATCGGCCCCAGGGACCCGATCCTGATCCAGCACCCGGCCCGGGCCAGGTACGACTGGGAAGCCGAGCTGGCCGTCGTCATCGGGATCAAAGGCAAAGACATTCCGGCCGAACGAGCCCTGGCTCACGTGGCCGGCTACTGCGTGTCCAACGACGTGACCGCCCGCGGCTATCACAAACGCGACCTCGTCCCGGCCGACGCCTTCAGCTACGACTGGTTCGCGGCCAAGTCGATGGAAGGCTCGCTGCCGCTCGGGCCGGGCATCACGCCCGCGTTCTGCGTACCCGATCCGCAGGACCTGCGGCTGCGGCTGTGGGTGAACGGCGAGCTGCAGCAGGACGAGTCCACCGCGGACATGGTCTGCTCGGTGGCCGAGCTGATCGCGGCGGCCAGCGAGGTCGTCACGCTCGAGCCGGGCGACGTCATCGCCACCGGCACGCCGTCCGGCGTCGGCGCGGGCCGGGGTCTGTACCTGCGCGGGGGAGATGTGGTCCGGGTCAGCATCGACGGCCTGGGCACCCTGGAGAACACCGTGATCGATTCAGCGGAGGAACCATCATGATCTTCGTTACCCACCAGCTGCCCGTCAACGTGCCCGGCGAGCCGCACCTGGACCGCGGCGCCGTCTGGGACGGCCTGGTGCTCAAGGCCGGCAACGCGCTGCCGTTCGTGCCCAGCATGACGTTCTGCGAGGTCACGCAGCGGTACGGCGACACCGTCTTCGACCGCGACATCGCCCTATCAAGCGGGCAGGGCCGCGGCGCCCGCTTCACCGAACGGATCACCCTGGAAAAGCCGCACCGGGTGACCTTCACCCGCATCGCCGGCCCGGTGCTCGGCACCATCGCCAACGAGATCGAGGGCCCGGCGGATGACCTGAAGCTGCGGTTCAGCTTCGCGCTGGTGGTGACGGGCGTGGAGGGCGGATCCGCCGCCGAGCAGGAGTATGCCGACTCGATGACCGGCGATTACCTCAAGGCCGTGGCGGCCACCCTGAACGCCATGCGCCGCCTGGCCGAGAACAAGAACGCCGTGTCGGCGTAAGCACCAGAAAGGAACAGTCCCATGTCCGTCACCACGTCTGACTCGACTACGTCGTCGAGAATTGACGAGCAGCTGCGACTGCGCATCACCGAGCAACTGGCCGGAACTTATCAGGGCGAGATCATCGGCCCCGATCATGCCGAGTACGAGCAGGCGCGTCAGGTGTGGAACGCCATGATCGACCGGCACCCCGGCCTCATCCTGCGCTGTACCAGCACGCAGGACGTGGTGGCCGCGGTCAACGCGGCCCGCGCCCACGGGCTCTCGCCGTCGGTCCGCTGCGGCGGTCACAACGTGGCCGGCAAGGCCATGTCGGAAGGCGGCCTGACCATCGACCTGAGCGGGCTGCGCGAGGTGACCGTCGACGTCGAGCGCAAGCTGGTGCACGCCGGCGGCGGCTGCCTGCTCGGCAGCCTCGACGCGGCCACCGGACCGCACGGGCTGGTCGTCCCGGCCGGGATCATGTCCGAGACCGGCGTGGCCGGCCTGGCCCTGGGCGGCGGCATCGGCTGGTTCTCCCGTAAGCACGGCCTGACCTGTGACAACTTCGTGTCCCTGGAGCTGGTCCTGGCCAGCGGCGAGGTCATCGAGGTCTCGGCCGAATCGCACCCGGACCTGTTCTGGGCGCTGCGCGGCGGCGGCGGCAACTTCGGCATCGTCACCCGGTTCACCTTCGGTGCCTACGACTTCGGCCCGATGATGCGCATCGGGGTCTCGGTCTACGAGCCCGAAGAGGCCGTCGAGGCGCTGAAGGCCTACGCGGCGCTGGTCCCGACCCTGCCGCGCAGCGTCGGCTGGCACGCCGCGCTCAAGCACGACATGCCCGTGCTGCCGTTCGTCCCGCCCGAGTACGTGGGCCGGCGCCTGCTGATGCTGATCTCGATGTGGCTGGAGGACGCTGAGGACCCGGAAGGCGCCGAGCTCATCGAGCGCCTGACCAACGTCGGCCAGCCCTGCATCCAGGCCACGAACGTCATGCCGTTCGGCGCCGGCGTGCAGCGGCTCATCGACACCGAGTTCGAGGACGGTCACCGTTACTACACCAAGGAGGCGCACGTCGCCGACCTGGCCGACGACGCGATCGACCGGCTGTATGACTTCTGGAAGGACATGCCGATGGAGGGCGAGGTCGAGATCATCGGCCTCGGCGGCGCGATCGGCGACGTGCCGGAAACCGGCACGGCGTTCTCCAACCGCGGCTACCTGCTCTGGCTGAACTTCGCCATGCGCTGGGACGACCCGGCCGACGACCCGGACTACATCAGCCGCACCCGCACGATCGTCAAGGACCTGGCCCCCTGGGTCGGCCAGGGCGTCTACGTCAACATGCTCAACTTCGACGAACTTGACCGCGTGGTCGAGGCCCTCGGCGGCCCGGAGAAGCACGCCAAGCTAGCCCGCCTCAAGGCCGAGTACGACCCCCAGAACCTCTTCCGCATGAACTACAACATCCCCCCCGCCCCCGACCCGCACTAAGAGCCCGCGTCCCCCGGCCGCCCAGCCCAGACCCCGGCCGCCCAGCCCAGACCCCCGGCCGCCCAGCCCGAGCCCTGCGGTCCGCACCCCATCAATCCCATCAGTCCCACCGTCCCCCCATGTCAATCCGCGTCCAGCCTCACCGCCGTACCGATGGAACATAGGGCCGGTTATAACCGGCCCTATGTTCCATCGGTACGGCGCTAAGCGTCGCGAACCCACGCCAAACTGGGCGACCTGTTCGCTCAGCGACTTCAAATCCGGGTGCGGTCGTCGGAGCGCGGGTCGCTGACGGCGGTGCCGCTGTGCAGGACACCGGCCAGGGCGCGGTCCCGCCAGGCCGCGGTCGAGTCGTACAGGTCGTGCTCGGGGTCCAGGGCCGAGATCAGGACGCCAGGGACGTTGCGCCGCAGCCGCCCGGTGGTGACGCCGTCGGCGCGCACGAAGAAAGCCGGCCAGCAGCTCTGCGGGGCCGAGGAGTTCGGGCAGCTGATCCAGACGTGGTTGGCCGCCGCGGCGGCGGTCATGGCGGCGGGCATGGTGATGCCCGGGTAGGTGTGCGTGGCGGACCGGTTGAGCCTCGCGAACTCGGGCCCGATGACCTGGCCGACCGCGGCGATCCGTTCGGAGGAGAAGCGGGCCGCGTGGAAGGAGTGGAAGACGAGCTGGACTCCCCGCTTCTTGTACTCGCGGTACAGCTCGGGGAAGCGGTAGTCGTAACAGATCAGCGCACCGCAGGCCACGCCGTCGATGCTCCAGACGCTGAAATGCCGGCCGGGGCTGTAGTGAGCCAGGTCGCCTGTTTGCCCCGCGGAGTCGCCGGAGCAGAACCGCTTGTCGTACCGCTCGGCGATCTGACCCGAGGCGCTGATGACATACGAGCTGTTGTGCGGCTTGTGGCCGTCGCTGATCCGGTGGGCGGAACCGAGCACGACCCACATCCCGAGCTCACGGGCGTGCTCGGCGGTGTCCGCGGTGGCGTCGTGAAGCTGGTCCCAGCCAAAGCCGGCGAAGCTCGCGAAGTCCGTCCCGGCGTAGCCCGACAGCGAGCCTTCAGGAAAGTGGGCGACCCGCGCTCCGCGGCGGCTGGCCAGGCCCATCTGCCGCTTGACGTAATGAAGGTTGGCGCCGATGTCCGCGCTGACCGGGAACTGGCAGGTGGCGACCGTGAGCACAGCCATCCGCTCATGATGCTCGTCGCAGCGAGCCCGGCGCCACGGATTTAGCTGCCGGTGAAGTCGGTGGACAAGGTGAGCGCTTTCCAGCGGGTGATGTCCGGCTCGAAGGCGGCCCGCCCCGAGCTGACGGCCTGCAGGGCGGCCGATCCGAGCAGGAGATGCCGCGGCGGATCCTCGGCCGCGATCACCTGCATGACCGCCGCGGCGGCTTGGTCAGGATCACCAGGCTGACGCCCGTTGGTGCGGGCGCGGGCCTGCCGGACGGGCTCGAAGCTCGCGTCGTAGTCGTGGATGATCCGCGGGCTGTGGGTCATGGACCGGCCTGACCACTGGGTGCGGAAGGGACCGGGGGCGATGGCGGTGACGTGGATCCCGAACGGGCGCGACTTCCTGGCCGAGCGATTCGCGGATGCCCTCGAGGGCGTATTTGCCGTGCGGTGCCTTCATGCGCTTCGCCCAGGCCAACGAGGCGGCCATGCGTGACCTGACCGCCGCTGCCGATTTGGGGCTTTCCGGCACCGGGCAGGTTATCGAAGGCACCCCGCTCCGCCGCCTCGTGGATCTGCTGGTCAATCCATGAGGCGAAGCTGATCTCCGGTGGCTTGCGCTCTGTCATACCGATAGGCTCCGTTTTCACCGTACCGTCCTTCCCGCCTGGGCCCACATCTCGCCCGTTCACCGACGGACTTCGCGCCGGTCAGCCGCGGCATCACCGGTCCCGGCGAACCGTTCATCCGGACGGGCTGGCCGGTGCTAGCGCTAGTATCACCGCATGCCCGGGCAGACTGGAAAAGAGCCGCAAGGCGTCCCCGGCCGGGATAATGCGCCGGAGCTGGACACCAGGTACGCCCACTCCGCTCGCGTGTACAACTACTGGCTGGGCGGCAAGGACAACTTCGCCGCTGACCGGGAAGCAGCCGAGCAGGCGATCGCCGCCAATCCCGCGATCGTGACGGACGTGCGGGCGAACCGGGCGTTCCTGGCCCGGGTGGTGCGGTACCTGGCCGCGGAGTGCGGCATCCGCCAGTTCCTTGACATCGGCACCGGGCTGCCCACGGCCAGCAACACTCACGAGGTGGCCCAGGCGGTCGCCCCGGCCGCGCGGATCGTCTACGCCGACAATGACCCGGTGGTGCTGTCACACGCCCGGGCCCTGCTCACCAGTACCCGCGAAGGCGCGACAGCATACCTCGATGCCGATCTGCGTGACACCGAGGCCATCGTGCGGGCCGCGTCGGCGACCCTGGACTTCGGCCAGCCGGTCGCGCTCATGCTGCTGATCATCTTGCACCTGATCCCCGACGCAGACGACCCGTACGGCATCGTGGCCAGGCTCATGGAGGCGGTGCCGGCCGGCAGCTACCTGGTGCTCGCGCACCCAGCCAGCGATATCCGGGCCGCGAAGATGGCGGAGATGACCAGGCGCGTGAACGAGCGGATGAGCGGACCGAAGGCAACCATGCGCGACCGGGATGCGATCACGCGCTTCTTCGACGGACTTGACCTGCTCGAGCCCGGCCTGGTCCAGCCCCAGCAGTGGCGGCCCGAGCCGGGGATTCTCAGCCCGCCCCAGGTCACCGCCTGGTGCGGAGTCGCCCGCAAGCCGTAACGTACCTTGAGCGGGCCCACGCCTCGTTGGCGTGGCGTCCGGACCTGCGCTACGGGATCCGCAGCATGCGCAGGATCGTGGTCTGCAGGGCTTCGCGCAGTTCCTCGTCGGTCAGGTCGGCCAGCTCGGGCAGGCACTGCGGGATGAAGAAGAGGACGCTGAAGGCGAGCCGCTCGGTGCCGGTGGGGTTATCGCCGAAGAACACGGTCAGAGCGCGCCGGGCCAGGGTGTTTTTCTCGCTGTCCAGGTCGTTCCGCTTCGCGGCGGGATCGGTGGACGCCATCGACGCGTACAGCCGGTGCTGGACGAGGAAGTCGACGAAGCCGTCCACCAGGTGATCGATCCGGGCTCGCCGTCCGCGTATCGCGGCCGCTTCGTCCAGCAGGGTCTCGAGCCGCTGGATTCCAGGCTGCATGGCCGCGTGCAGGATGTCGCTCTTGGCCCGGAAGTGGTAGTAGACGGCGGCCTTGGTCAGCCCCATCTCGTCGGCGATCATCTGCAGCGAGGTGGCGTCATAGCCGAGATCGGTGAACAGCCGCTGCGCGGTCTCCAGGATCTGCTGCCTGGTCCGCTCGGCCTGCGCGGCACGGGTGGACACGCCTCTGACCGGCGTCGCCATGGATAACTCCTTTGTCTGACTCCGCCTCGCATTGTACCAGCCGACGGCTAGTGAGTCACTAGCTGAGTGACAAGTGATTCACTGTACAAACGGCTAGCTATTCACTTGACGTACGGCTAGTGAATGCCCTAGCGTCGGAACCCAGGCCAGCATCCAGGCCAGCATCCGGACCCACGGACGCGAGTCCCATCTGAGCTGTGGAGATCACACCATGTCGACCTATCTGTACCGACTCGCCCACTTCGCGTTCCGGCGGCGGCGGCTGGTCCTGGCCGTGTGGCTGCTTGCGGCCATCGCGGCCATTTCCGTGGCCCAGCTCAGCGGCGGGAAGACCAATGACACCTTCACCATCCCGGGCACCGAAGCGCAGAACGCCGCGAGCGTCCTGACCGCCCAGCTGCCGGCCTTCAGCGGCGGCCAGAGCACGATCGTCTTCGCCACCGCCGGCAGCACGAAGGTCACCGATCCGGCCGCCAGGGCCGCGATCGTGACGGCCTTGGGCAAGCTCAAGTCGGTGCCGCAGGTCGTCTCCGTCGTGAGCCCCTTCCAGAGCCGTCTGGTGTCGCCAAGCGGCCAGGTCGCGCTCGGCCAGGTGCAGTGGTCGGCCCCGGCGACCAGCGTGAAGGACGCTAGCCTCAACGCCGTCACGGCCGCGATGAAGCCGGTGCAAGCCGACGGCGTGGAGGTCAAGTACAACGGCAGCGTCTATCCGGGCTGGCGCACGAAAGTCTCCGAGGTTCCCGAGATCATCGGCCTGATCGTGGCGTTCGGCATCCTGATGATCACCTTCGGCGCCTTCGCGGCCGCGGGCATGCCGATCCTGGGCG
>OCZT010003240.1_pt1 | contig 16700 bp, 14 predicted proteins | sample 1539031 | NCBI WGS metagenome assembly OCZT01 (sample SAMEA3539308, study PRJEB22396) | soil metagenome | biome: tundra; feature: field; material: soil | place: USA | collected 2010-05 | depth 0.15 m | reverse complement strand
GCCCTTGCCAGTTGCACGCGAATCGGCACGTCTTCCCGCGACTCCGGCGAATGCAGCAGGCCAGCGTTGGCCCCCTCCAATCCGATCTGCACCGTGCGGGTTACGTCCGCAGCGGAAACCCCATGCAGCGCAGCCTTGTCGAGGTCCACCTTGACGTCGTACTTCACCTGCGGGTCTTCGACATACCAATCCACGTCCACCACTCCGGGCGTGGTTTGAAAGATCTGCTTGATCTTCTTTGCCAGTTCGATCTGCTGCGGGTAATCCGGCCCGTACACTTCGGCGACCAGGGTCTCCAGCACCGGCGGACCGGGAGGGACCTCGGCGACCTTTAGCCGCGCGCCATACTTGTTGCCAATCGCAACCAGCCCGGGGCGCAGGCGCTTGGCGATGGCATGACTTTGCGTGCTGCGCTCGTGCCGGTTCAGCAGGTTCACCTGGATGTCAGCCTGGTTGGCGCCGCGCCGCAAAAAGTAATGACGCACCAGACCATTGAAGTTGTAAGGGCCTGAAGTGCCCGCGTACACCTGGTAGTTGGCGACTTCAGGCTGTTTCCCCAGATACTGCCCTAGCTCTTGAGCGACGCGCGTGGTCTGCTCCAGCGTGGTCCCGTTGGGCATGTCCACGATCACCTGGAACTCGCTCTTATTGTCGAAGGGCAGCATCTTCACTTTCACCAGCTTGAATGCCACCAGCGAGCAGGCGAGCAGCAGAAGCACAACCATGCTGCCCAGGAAGATCCAGCGCCTCCCTGCGTTCGCAATTAGCGGGCCCATGATTCGACGGTAGAGCCGGGTCGTCCAACCCTCGGTCTCATGCTGAAAGCCACTTCCCGCCGCATAGTGGCGCAACAGTCGCAGGGCTGCCCACGGCGAAACCACGAACGCTACGATCAGCGAGAACAGCATGGCGGCCGATGCGCCCACCGGGATCGGACGCATGTAAGGCCCCATCAGCCCGCGCACGAAGGCCATGGGAAGGATCGCTGCAATCACGGCGAAGGTCGCGAGGATCGTCGGGTTGCCGACTTCATCCACGGCTTCGACGGCCACCTCGGATAACGAACGGCCACGACTCTGCGGCAGCCGAAAGTGGCGCACTACGTTCTCGACGACCACGATTGCGTCATCGACGAGTATGCCGATGGAAAAAATGAGCGCAAACAGCGTGACCCGGTTCAGCGTGTAGCCATACAAATAAAAAACGACGAGCGTGAGCGCCAGCGTGACGGGCACCGCCAGCAGCACGACCCCGGACTCGCGCCATCCCAGCGCCAGCGCAACTAATAGCGTCACTGAAAGGGTGGCGAGGAACAAGTGCTTGAGCAGTTCGTCGGACTTGTCTTTCGCCGTCTCGCCATAGTTGCGGGTGACCGTGACATTCAAGTCTGACGGAAGCAGGTATCCGTGCAACTCGTGGATTTTCTTTTCGGCTCTTTCGGTGATGACCGTCGCGTTGGTGCCTTTGCGCTTGGCGAGCGTGATGGTCACCGCCGGATACTCGCCACGCAGCGCATCCTTCGACGCTCCGGCGGCATTGGCGAACAACACGTAGTCCTGCGGCTCGGCGGGCCCGTCCACGATTTCGGCGGCCACATCGCGCAGGTACACTGGCCTGCCCTGATGGACGCCGACAACCACCTGCTTCAGGTCGTCGGCTTTACTCAGAAAGCGCCCCGCTTCGACTTCGAACTCCTGGTTGTCATGCGCGAAACTTCCCGCGCCGCCGCGCGTATTGGCTTGCTGAAGTTGCGCCGTGACCGCGCCCGCCGTCATCCCATAAGCCGCGAGCCGTTGCGTGTCGAGCACCACGCGCACCTGCCGCGGCAGGCCGCCGATGATCTTCGTCTCGGAGACATCGTCAATTTGCTCGAGTTGGTTTTCGAGCTCACCCGCGATTTGCCGCAGCTTGTAGCTGTCATAGTTCTTGCCCCACAACGTCACCGCCATGATGGGCACGTCATCAATGGAGCGGACTTTAATCAAAGGCTGTGAAACGCCTTGCGGAATGCGGTCGAAATTGGAGTACAGCTTGTTGTAGGTCTTGACGATCGCGTCTTCTTCCTTGGTCCCCACGTAGAAGCGCACCACCAGCATGCTCAGCTCGGGGCGGGTGATGGAGTACACGTACTCCACGCCAGGGACCTCGCGCAGCAGGCGCTCCATGGGGACGGTGGCCCGCTGTTGCACCTCCTCCGCCGAGGCGCCTGGCATCTGCACGAACACATCGAGCATGGGCACGACGATCTGGGGCTCTTCCTCGCGCGGAGTCATCAGAATCGCGAAGGCACCGGCCAGTAGCGCCCCGGCAATGAACAGCGGCGTCAGCTTCGAATTGATGAAGGCGCGAGCGATCAGCCCGGCGATCCGAAGCGGAGTTTTCCCTTCAGTCGCCATCGTCATTTCGCTCCGATTTGCTTGCCGCTCAATTCACGCTCACCCGGCTGCGCCACGATGCGCTCACCGTTCTCCAAGCCGGAGAGGACCTCAACGTCGTTGGCGGAAGGCTTTCCGAGCGTGACATATCGCAGTCCCGCGATCTCGTCTTTCCCCACCACGTACACGGCGTCCAACTGTCCGCGATGTAGCAACGCGGTTTGCGGGACAAGGATTGATTCGCGCTCTCCACGCGCGAAGCGGGCGCGGCCAAACATCCCTGAGCGAACCTCCACCCCATTGCGCGCAAAACCGGCGCGCGATGGGGACCCCGGCTGCGGATTCGCCGGAAGGTCGATCTTCACGGTGAACGTCCGGCTCGCTGGATCGGCCATGGGCACGATCTGGACAACCTTGCCCGCAATCGTCTGCTTGCCAAGCGAATCGAGCACAACCGGAACCGTCTCACCCAAACGGACCGCGCCGATCTGGCTTTCGTCCACCTGTGCCTCCAGGCGGAAGCGGCTGGGATCCTCGACGATCAGCAGTGGGACGCCCGGAGCCGCCATGGCGCCGGCATCCGCCAGCTTGGCGACCACCAGGCCATCGAACGGCGCGCGAATTTTGGTGAACCCTGTGGCCGTGCGTGCCGCCGAGACTCCAGCTTCGGCTTGTGATCGGCCAGCGTGGGCAGCATCGCGCCGCGCTTTGGCCGCGGCCAGTTTGGCCTTGACCTCATCGAATTCTTGCGGGCTGACCGACTTCTTGTCGTAGAGCATCTGGTAGCGCTTCATGGTCGATTCAGCCAGCGCGTAGTCAGCATCGGCGGCTGCGATGGCTTCCTGCGAAACTTGCAGTCCGGCCTTGGCGCCGGCATAGGCGGCGCGCTGCTGGGCTTCGTCGATCGCGATCAGGACTTCGCCGCGCCGCACGCGATCGCCTTCATGCACGTTGACCCGCGTGATGGTTCCCATGACCTGGCTGGAAAGTTGCGCCGATTGCGCCGCGCGCACTGTGCCGGTCGCTTCGACGTAGTCGGGGACGGTGGTGCGTTGCGCGGTGAAGAGCGTGACGTCGCGCACGACTTCGGGCGTGGGTGCCGTCGTTGGCTTTTCGCCGGAGCAAGCGGTTAAACCGAGGAGGAGCACAATCGCGGAGACGGTTGCTCTCCCACCCTTTCGCCAAAGGAGGGCGAAAGGATGGGACACCCGTGTTGTCGATGGGATAGGGGTCCTTCGACTCGGACTGAAGTCCTCGCTCAGGATGACAACGGAGGAGGTGGGATGAATCATTGCGTCACCACCGGAGAAGCGGGAGTCAGTGTCCCAGTTGCCAACTCGACACCGGCGTAGCTGGTTTGCACGCGGTACACCGCCTGCCAGTAGTCGGCCTTGGCACGATGCGCGGCCTCTTCCACGCGCAGCAGATCGCTGACGGTGTTCAGGCCACCTTCGTAGCGGTTCTGGTTGATGCGCAGGCTTTCATCCGCCTGCGCGATCGCGCCGCGAGCAACTTCGACTTGCTGGCGTGCGGCGTCGTATTCGTAGTAGGCCTTGCGCACTTGCAGCCGGATTTCGTCGCGAAAAGCGTCGCGCATCGCCGCCGCTCTCTCCTGCACCGCTTTTTCGCGGGCGATGTGCGCCCTCTTACTGTCGCCGTCGAACAGATCGAACTGCAACTCGGCCCCGGCGATCCAGTTGTTGCCGCCGTTCCATCCCAGGGAAGGACTGTCCGTCTCCCAAGAGCCGAAGGCGTTCAGCCGCGGAGCCAGCGCGCCCTTGGCCATCGATAATGTTTTGGCTTGCGCGCTGCGCTCCGACTCTACGCGCTTCAGGTCGGGACGTTTTTCCAGGGCCTTCGATTCCAACTCCGCGGCAGTCGCAGTGGGGAATCGGCGCTCCGCCAACGCCTCTTGCGGCGCGTACGCGGTATCGGCAGGCATCCCCAGAGCAAGCGCTAGTTGCGCGCGGGCCAGCGCCAGTCCGTCCTGCATCTGGATCAATTCCTGTTTGCGTCTGGAGGTCACCACCTGTGCGCTCAACAAGTCCGAGTCCACGACCATGCCGCTCTCCACCCGCGCCTGGCTGCTCGCCTCGATGGCTTGCGCCGTTTTCAACGCGTCTTCGGCCACCTGTTCTTGCTTTTGTGCCAGCAGCACTCCGAAGTAAGCCTGCACAGCCTGGTACACGAGCTCCTGGTCAGTGCGGTCCAGTTGCTGCTCGACCGCCTGCTGCATGTATTTCGCGCGGCTCACGCCGAACCAGCTTTGCAGCCCGTCGAATAGACTCCACTGCCCAGAGAAGCGGCTGGAGAAGTTGCCGATCGGGGTCGGCGTGTTTAGTCTGTTCAGCGCGAAGTCGGCGGCGGTGAAGCTCTGCTGCCGCAGTCGCGTGCCGAAAACAAACACGGGGTCGTTTCCGCGAACCGCGCTCTCGGTGAACATGATCTTCGGCATGAGCGGCGAGCGGGCTTCGCGGATAGCGGCTGCCGAAATGCGCGTGTCCGCCATCGCGGCCTTGTGCAGCGGGTTTTTCTCCAGCGCCAAGCTGACGGCTTCGGGCAAAGTCAGCGGAGTGCCGGTTTGCGCGGCCAGCGACATCGCCAGCATGGCTACGAGCGCGGCGAACCGCGTCGCGTGTGTCAATGCAATTCTCAGCGATTGCGACGAGCGGCTTCTCGCGATGGCCGGCATACGCGTGCGTGAAACTCCCAACATCCCTACGCCCCGACCAATGCAGGTTCCGTCGCCGGCACAATCTCGAACGTCGTGTGTAGTTCGGCGCTTAGCTTGACCATGGCGCCGACCGAGCAGTACTTCTCTTCGGAGAGCTTGATCGCGTCTTCCACCGCTTGCGTCGAAATATCGATCCCGCTCACGATGTGATGAATGCGAACCTGGGTGAAGACCTGCGGCGGATCCGGCGTCTGGTCGGCTTCCACCTTCACTTCGTAGCCCGTGACCTGTTGGCGCTTCTTGCGCAGGATGCTGATGACGTCGAACGCCGTGCAGCCCGCGAGGGCGACGGCGACGAGTTCGATCGGCTTCGCTCCGGTGTTGCCGGCTGCGTCGTCGATGAGGAAATGGTGGCCGGTACCGCTAGTAGCAACGAACTGCCGATGATTGCTGAGGGGTTGAGTCAACGTTACGCTTGCCGAGATCATTGTGTTCTCCGTGATGTAAGGAACCTTTTGGGGACCCCTACGGCCCATTACATCTGGGCCACACGGATAAACGCTGTGACGCGGCGCACCGTTACAGGAATTTTGCGGGGGCTGTTGGGGGTTCCCAATTCGGGAAACCGGGCAGCGGAGGGTCTGACGCTAGGGCGATTCCAAGGAACCTTTTCTCGCCTGTCATCCTGAGCGAGCGTAGCGAGTCGAAGAACCCCTATAGCTGCGAGAAATCACGGTGTGGCCCCGTGGCGCAGCAGCAAAATTGGAATTGCTGGCGGCCAAAGGGTTCCTTCGACTCCTCGCTGCGCTCGTCGCTCAGGACGACACTCCAAGAAATTACGTGCGCTCATGAATAATCCAGGTTAGCCTCGAACCGCGCTAATTGCGGACGGCTTGGTTCTTTCGCCCCAAAGCAGCGAGCGCCTGCTGGTATTTAGGCAACAGGTCTCTGCGGAGCTGTTCGGCGCGCTTGGAATCGCACTCGGGCCGATATGATCGGCACTGCTCCACGGCATTTTTCAAGCTGGACAAAAACGCCTGGCAGGGCTGGCAGTCGTTGAGATGCAGGTCCATCTCCTCGCACACCGCATCGTCGATCACGCCGTCCATGTAATCGGAGAGTGCGGCAAACAACCGTCGGCAACGCTGCGATCTGGGCGGCTCGGCGCTGGTACGCAGTTCCACGCCGGTAGCGCGTCCGGCTCTCGCCATTTTCGCAAGTTGCTGACGCACCATTAAACGCGCGCGGTGTAGCCGAACTCGCACCGTTCCCTCGCGCAAGCCCATGATCTTGGCTACGTCTGCTGTGCGCAGCTCCTCCATGTCGTGCAGGACCAGCACCATCCGGTACTGCGGAGGAACTTTCAGAATAGACGCCCTCAAATGCTCGGCGGTTTCGCTGGTGAGCAGTGCGGCTTCGGGGCTGGGTGCATGGCTCTTCAGTAGTTCCTGCAACTCGCGGCTGTCGGGCATCAACTCGTCCAGCGATAAGTTCCTGGCGCGCGCGAGCTTGCTTCCGCGGTGGCTGCTGATGCAGCGGTTGCGCGCAACCTTGTACAGCCATACCGTTAGCGCCTGCGAATTGTCGAACTTGGCAAGATGCGGGATTGACTTCAGCAGCACGTCCTGCATAGTGTCCTCCGCGTCCTGGGGATGGCCGCAGACTTTCATGCTGAAGGAATAGACCGTGTTCTGGAGAAGGGCCAGCGCCCGGTCCGTCGATTCCGGCCGGTTCTCACGAATCAATTCCAGCGCCTGCTCTACGGATTCCGACATACCTTCAGGTTAGCTGATACCTTGTCGCCGAGCCAATCGTTTTGAGCAAAGAGTTTCCCCGGCCTGAGACAAACTTGCAGCGGCTGGCTGCTTAGGGTGACGACCGCTTCCCATCGTTCTTCGACAGGATCCCCTCCGGCGTAAGCCAGGGCGCTCTGCTGGTAGACGTATTCCGCGAACTGCCTAGGCGAGTTCCATTAGTTTTTGCAAAGCAAAACGCGGGAACTTATCCCTGCAAATCGGGTTTCATCAAGCGTAGTCAAATTGACACTCAACTTGCAATGAGTACCCCGTGGCGCGCATGTTACGAAAACTCGGAAATCTTTGGATGACGATGTTAACATCGAACGCGCCACTCACCGCGGCCACGGCATACGTGGCGGCGTTTATCATGCAACGAGTGCCGAGGAGCGTTGGACGATGAAGATGAATCTTATACACACAGCCGTGATCTTCGCGGTGCTTGCCGGAAGTACGGCGGTTTACGCGCAGATAGGTCCGGACCAGGGCGGTGGCCAGTGGGGTCACGGCCCCGGACAGCCAATGACCGCCGGTCAGCGGCTGGTGCACATGACCAAGCAGCTAAACCTGAGCGATGCGCAGCAGCAACAGATCAAGCCCATCCTGGAGAGCGAGGCGGTGCAGATGCAGGCCCTGCGTGCGGAGTCCTCACTTTCACCACAGGAGCGCATGAGCAAGATGACGTTGATTCGGCAGTCCACGTCGGAGCGGATCAAGCCGATCTTGAATACCGATCAGCAGCAAGAGTACGAGCAGATGATGAGCCGGCAGGGACACCATGGCCGCGGCGGACCGGGTCAGAATCAGCCGCAAGGGCAAGATCAACCACCCCCGCAGTAGTTTGACTTAGGCGGGCAGCCGACTGGGTGTATCCGGCTTGTACGGGTAGAGCGGGCCTTCACCTGGGTTATTCATGAGCCACTTAGTTTTTTGGGTGTCATCCTGAGTGACGAGCGCAGCGAGGAGTCGAAAAACCGCTTTGGCCGCCAGGGATCTCGAACTTGTTGCTGCGCCACGCGGCCACACTGTGATTTCTCGCAGCTAGAGGGGTTCCCTCGACTTCGCTCGGGACAGGTCCTTCGACTCGCTGCGCTCACTCAGGATGACAGACAGAAAAGCAGATCCTCAAGTTCATGAATAATCCAGCTAAAGCGCCGCTCTACCCTCGCCCGGAGGATACAGTTACTTTGGGACCGCTCTAAAATCTGCAAGAGAGGACCTGCGATGCGCCGCAGTGTGTCTATGATTGCCGTGCTGTTCTTGTTGTTTCCGCTTGCCATCCTGGCACAACACGGAGGCCGGCACGGCGGCTCCACCGGTACCAGCGGCGGAACAAATGCACCAGCGCAAGATCCCGACATGGCGACCTTCAAGCACGCCATGGCAGTACAAGCCAGCCAGCAACAGATCGCGCAGTTTCCCCTGATGATCAAAAGCACGGAAGCCGCGCGGCAGCAGGCACACGATCTTCAACACCTGGGTCCGGACGCAAGTAATGCACGGGGTTTAACCGGCGAGGCGACTGGCTTACAGAATTCCGTCGAGGCAGCTCAGAACGAAAATCGGGCCTTCCGGCGATCGCTTTCGGATTCACAGGAAGCCGGGTTGAAGACCCTGACCAAGAAGTTGACCAAGTCCGACTCTGCTGTCAGCAAAGGCGCCAAGGCCATCTCGCAGCAACTGGAGCAGGGCACGCTTGACCCGGGGCGACTGGCCAACGCTGCCGCGAACCTGGAGAAGGCACTTGCCGCGTTGCAGTCCGACCAGCTCAATCTCGGAAAGGAGATGGGCATCCAGTCTCATTGAATTTTCGCGGGAAGCCGCGGGCGAATGGGGGCCCGCAAGGCACGTCAGTAGTCACCATCTTCCTCTTCTTTTTCCTCGTCCTCGTCTTCTTCCACTTCTGCATCCTCGACGCGAGTCAGTTCGAGAGGCTCCACGGCCACGACTTCAAAATCGGTCCCGCATTCAGGACACGAAACGATTTCTCCCTCGTCTACGCCGTCTTCTTCGATGTCCAGATCGCTCTCACACTCAGGACAAATAACCATGATGATTGCCTCCCGGTTCTCGATGACCCCGTCGGAATTACATCCACGCTGCCCTGCATTTATATTTAGAATCTCTGGGCAGCAGCGTCAAGTGATAGACGCATCGGCTTTCCTAAAGTTCCCGGAGTTGCCATGTTCATTCTGAGTTCAATCCTAAACGGAATCGCGGTTTTGATGCTGACGATGATGCTCGCGGTTGCTCTTTTTTCTCGGCAGCCGGACAACATCTTGCCGGGAACTCCTGACCCGCAGATCGCTGCGGCCCTGCGCGAGGTCTCTGCCGGGCGCATCCGGCAAACCATCGAGAAGCTGGTCAGCTTCGACACTCGGCAGACGCTGTCGTCGGATATGCCGGCCTCCAGCGGAAAAGGTGCGACCGCGGCGGCGGAGTGGATCCGAAGCGAATTCGCACGCTATGCCAAAGAGTGCGGTGGATGCCTGGAGGTCAAGACTGACGAGTTTACGCAAGAGCCGGGGCCGCGAGTTCCGAAGTCCACGAAGATCACCAACGTCTATGCCGTGCTGCGCGGCACCAATCCTGCGAATGCCGGCCGCATGTACATAGTGAGTGGGCATTACGATTCTCGCAACAGCGATACCAATGATGCGGCGGGACCCGCGCCCGGCGCCAACGACGACGGCAGCGGCACCGCGGTAAGCCTGGAATGTGCGCGCGTGTTGAGCAAGCATCGTTTTCCCGCCACCCTCATCTTTCTCGCCGTGGCCGGAGAAGAACAGGGGCTCGACGGGAGCGGCCACTTCGCCAAGGATGGCCAAGGCGGAGGGCTGGGATCTTGAGGCCGTGCTGAATAACGACATCGTGGGCGGAGACCGTACTCCGGGAGACACCTTGCAGAATGCGCACGTCGTGCGTGTCTTTTCCGAAGGCATTGCCACGACGGCGACAGAAAAGGAGCTGCACCTGATTCGCTCACTCGGAGGTGAGAGCGATAGTCCTTCGCGGCAACTGGCTCGCTATGTCGCGTCGGTCGCCCAAGAGTACCTTCCGCCCGCCACCTTCAGCCCGTTGCTGGTCTTCCGGCACGATCGTTATCTACGCGGTGGCGATCATTTCTCGTTTAACGAGCAGGGGTTCACGGCGGTGCGGTTGACTGAATTTCGCGAGAACTACAACCATCAACACCAGAACGTACGCACCGAGAATGGCATCGAATATGGCGATCTGCCGAGGTTTGTGGACTACGATTACACCGCGAATGTGGCGCGTCTGAATGCGGCGACCCTGGCGTCGTTGGCGTCAGCTCCGGCGCCGCCGGCCAATGTGCGCCTGTTGACCAAGGAGTTGCAAAACGATTCCACGCTGGCGTGGGAGCCTTCGCCCGGCGGACTAGCCACCGGCTACGAAGTCCTGTGGCGCGATACCACCGCGGCGGACTGGCAACAGGTTAAGCCGGTGGGTAATGTCACCAAGGCCACTTTGCCACTGTCGAAGGACAATGTAGTCTTTGCTGTACGCGCCCTCGATGGCAGGGGCCATCGCAGTTTGGCGATCATACCGCTGCCGGAACGCTGAGCACCGGTGATGCAGAGAACGGAGTAAGCCATGCCACGCGGCTCGTCAACCATGTCCATGAGTTTCCCGCCGTTCACCCGCGCGGTGAAGCAGTTGATGATCGCGAACGGCGCCATTTTCCTACTGTTCGCCCTGCTGGGAGCGTTCGCTCCCGTGGCCGCCAACGTCGGCGAAGCGCTCTTCCAACTGCGCGGCATAGCCGTCATTCACGGATGGCTGTGGCAATTGGTGACCTACGCCTTCCTGCACGCGGGTGTGTTGCACATTTTGTTCAACCTGCTGGCGCTCTGGATGTTTGGGGCGCAGCTCGAAACCGACTGGGGCTATGGCCTGTTCATGCAGTTTTATTTCTTCTGCGTGATTGGGGCCGCGCTGGTCACCGTCGCTGTCTCCTTCACGGGTCTGCTTGGCATCAGTCCGTACACCGCGACCGTAGGCGCGTCGGGTGGCATCTACGGACTGCTGCTGGCCTTCGGCATCTTGCACGGCGAGTCGCAAGTCATGCTCTTCCCGCTGCCTTTCCTCATCAAGGCCAAGTACTTCGTGATCGGCATCATCGCCTTGGCGATGTATGGCGCGTTGTCGTCCGCGCAGGGTGGAGGGCAGTCGATTGCCTACATGGCCCACCTCGGAGGAGCGCTGTTCGGCTATATCTGGCTGAAGTTCATCCCTCGCCGCGGTTTTGGCTACGCCGCCTCGGAACGAGCATTCGGACTGCGGAACTCCTATTACCGCTGGAAGCGCAAGCGCGCGGCGCGCAAGTTTGAGGTCTACATGCGCAAGCACGATCGCACCGACTACCGGCACGATGACTACTTCGACGAACACGGCAACTTCCGCGATCCCAGCACCCGCGACGTGCGCAAGAAAAACGGCGACTCCACCCCGCCGTGGGTGAACTGAGCTGAGAAGTCTTACTCAACTTCAACTCGTTCGCTTTAGGCCGCCCATGTTTCAAGCTTGAACTTGCAATAGCTATGGATCATTTCGAAATCGGCGCGATTGGAGGTAATCACGCGAGCGCCGTTAGAGCGGGCCGTGAGGGCGATCAGCACATCGAAATGCATGTCGCGCAGTTTTTCTGAGGTAAATCCTTTTTCTGCGCTGATCTTCCCCAGCAGTCGTCCCGACTCCAGCCAATTCCCCGCCGTGGGGGTAAGGACGGGATGATTGCGCTGCAGGGCCCGCAGAAATTCCCGCTCCGCCGGCTTTCTAGCGCCACGCCACAACTCCGCCAACACTACCGAAGAGGTTCTGACCAGCCCGCTGACCGATTCGATTCGCTGCCGGTGGCGCCCGGTCCGCAGGTCGTCAAGAAAGATGTCGGTATCGAAGAGGATGAGGTCACTCATCGTGCACCGCGAACGACAGCTTTCCCCTGTGCTTTCTCATCAAGTCCTTGAATCGCTTCGTCGCCACAATTTCCCGAAGCGCCACATGGATCGCCTCGGTGCGGGATTTTACGCCCAAGACCTTCGCTGCCTCGTCCGCCAGGTCCGTGTCCAGCCTGATCGATGTCATTGTCACAGTCATGAGTTGAGCCTCGCTTGTATATACATCATACCTTAGCCGTATATACGCATCAAGCGCCGCGATTACCCCCGCGATTCGCTGCCAGAGCTATCCCGCGAATCTGCCCGTTCCTAACGCAACCATTTTCGGTTATTGTGTATTGCCATAGCGCCAACGAGGATCGGCTGCGCCACGGAAGATGACTCGTACAGCACAACGCATTCTGGCTGGGATACTGGTGCTCGCGATGACGGCCTTCGGGCGACAAGCCATGGGCCAAGCAACGCCGCCTGCGACTCGCCAGCCCTCGCTTCAAGTGCAAGCGCCACCCGCGCCATCTGCGCCCCTTACGCGGCAAAACTTGCCACTGGAAAATCCATCTCTGCTGTTTGACTTCAAGGATTCCGACATCAAGTTCAGCCTGACCAGCTTGATGAATGTCCTGCGAGACAGCAGGCATGAAGGCTGGGTCCTGGCGGCCTATCCCGATCCCAAAACCAGCCGCCCGCTGATTGGCGCGGGATTCGGTCTCGATGTTCCGGCGACCGAGCACCTACAGCGCGACCCGCTCAATCCCCATCCGTTCATCGAACCTTCCACGGCCCAACTGTGGCAGGCAGCGGGACTTGATTCGGCAAGGCTGCAGAGCATCCTCGACCAGTTCGATCGTGATCTGACGGCATGGAAGAAGAAAAAGTTTCGCAGGAAGATCAGGATCCACGCGCTGTCGCCGCAACTGACGGAAGCCGATGCCACAAAGTTGTTACGCATTTCCGCCATTCAGGCCACCTACAACGCGAGGGCTTACTGCCGTATGTTCGATCAGCTAACCGCGTCGCAGCAGATGGCGTTGAGCCAGCTTGTGTTTCAGATGGGCGTGAATCTCGAAGAGTTCACTCAGTTTCTCAGCGCCCTAAACGATACCAGCACCTACCGCGAAGCGGCGCAACTCGCGAGCGATGTGCAACCGGAAGCGGAGCACTGGAAGACGGTGCAAACTACGCTGGTCCAAAGCCAATGGGCCAGACGCTATAGCACTCGCGCCATAGCCGTCATTGCGATGTTCGACCCGACTTACGATAACGATCTCCGGGCAGCCGAGCGTAAGGTGCAGGTCACGCTTCATCCCAGGGTTGCGCATCATCGTAAGAGGGCGCACCTAACATCTGTCCGGGCAGTGAGCGGCAGACATCTGGGCAAATAATTTGGCCGCGCTGGCCGTGTTCTTGTTATTAAGTCGTTTTGTTTCAGCGAAATCCCAGGAGTTTTGCGATTAGAGTAGTTTCACCTCTGGTGTATAGGGTGGAGCACATAGTCGCCTCGTTGGTGAAAAGATCGCGGGCAAGACGAGTTGCCACCGTATCATTGCGACCGTGCCAAGACATCCTGCCCGGCAAAGCCGGATTGTACCGCCAGGAATGAGGTGTGGGAACCCGATTTTTGCGGAATTACACGGCGTGTTTTGCCCGGCTCTCCGCACTGGGCTGCTGACGTTCGCAAGCCCTCGTTCTCACCGCCGCTCGATCGGGGCGAGACAAACCGGGTAGAGCGGGCTTCAGATGGCTTCTTCGCGCCGAAATCTGGTTTTACGCTGACCTTCTATCCTCTGCTGCCGTGCCGGATCGCCGACACCGCACAAGGTGGGTAACGGTCAGCCCTTCAGCGGAACCCTGAGTCCTCCCGTGGATGTCTCGAATGGCCCGTGCGGACCGCCCGCCGCGGCGCAGGCGTACGTCTTCAATGCGACGGTGGTTCTGCCAGGCGCGCTGGGCTACCTAACGCTGTGGCCGCAGGGCACCGGCCAGCCGGTGGTCTCGACGCTGAACCCCTTGGATGGATCCATCACCAACAACATGGCCATCGTGCCCAGCACCAACGGCCAGGTCGATGCGTTTGCGTCCGGGCTCACGCAATTGATTTTCGACATCTCCAGCTACTTCGCGCCATAGGACGCTTCGACGATCGCGTTGGGGTATGGTAGTTCGCCGCGGCATGGCGTAGTCGCGGGCGTTTCGATGCGGTACACCTGTTCTGCAGTGAGCGCACCGTGACGCAAACGTCGGCGGAATGAGTACTTGTGATGCCCCGCGACTATGCCGTTGCCAGACGCAAGGCCGCTGGCACGTTCGCGCTGCGACGCACCGGCGACGATGCCATGCCTCCATGATGAGGAACCGCAGATCCTGCGACTGCGTTTCGGTCGCGGGGCAACTTCACTCCGTTCCGTCGAAAAACGTGCCAGTGGAAAGTGAGTGGCAGTATAGGGGTCCCCTCGGCTTCGCTCGGGGCGGGCTCTTCGACTCCTCGTCCCTCAGGATGACAGATGAAAAGTTTTTTCATCCCTATGGGTGGGCCGCAGGCCCATGTGACACTCAGGATGACAGGATCGCATACAGTTAATAAGTTGCGAAACTATTAAACTATATCCACATACTCTGGGGAACTGGGTCCTTCCTCAGCCTCCACCGTTCTCACCATTGTCTTGCAGCCGCCCCGGTGTCGTATGCTGCAAGGTTGCGCATGGAGACTGCACGCATTGCCGAGTTGTTGGCGCCGTTTACCGGCGAAGAGACGCTGGCGCCCCGGCTGCTGGAAGCGCTGCAGCGCTATCTCGATCTATTGCTGCGCTGGAACGCGCGGGTTAATTTGACTGCGGTCCGCGATCCGGAGAAGATCGTGACCCGGCACTTCGGCGAGTCGCTGTTTGCGGGGCGGGTGCTGCTGCGCGCAGGCCGTGAAGGCGCGGCGGCGGCTTTGACGCTGGCGGATGTCGGCTCAGGAGCGGGCTTCCCGGGGATTCCGATGAAGCTGTTCGCGCCCGGCATCGAGCTGACGCTGATTGAATCGCACAACAAGAAAGCTGTATTCCTGCGGGAGGTCGTGAGAAGCCTCGGACTCGATCGCGCTCAGGTGTTCTGCGGCCGCGCTGAGCATTGGACGAAAACCGCTGACCTGGTCACGCTGCGCGCGGTGGAGCAATTCGAGCGGGTCTTGCCGGTGGCGGCAAAGCTGGTCGCCGAAGATGGCAGGCTGGGTTTGCTTATCGGTGCACGACAGTATTCGGCAACGCAGCAAGTGCTGGGAGGGAATTGGAGGTGGGAGGAATCGGTGAGCGTTCCGGGAACCGAGGCGAGGGTCGTCATTGCGGCGCGGCGAAGTAGTTGACGGGGTGGGCACCATCCGCAGGAGCGAAGGCGTTTGGTGACGTTACCTATCATGGTGGGAAATATACTTATAATTTACCCAATAAAACACACCGGAGTGGGTGACATGATTAATTTATCGCCACATTTACCAGCTATGGTGGGATATATCTTCCTCTGAGTCAGGACTCCTGGTAGCAGCTTAGCGATGTTGCTCTTTCGGTCATGGCCCACCCGTCCAGATGTGATATTGGACTTGACAAAGTCACGCTGTGGGATCGACACATTGGAGATCATCGTCGCAATCGGGTAGCCGACCTCCGTTTCCAGCACACAAAAGCCGGTTCCTAGGGGCAACGGAAGACAGTGCCGCTGGATCGCGCCATCGACTTGGGCATTGCTCTGGTTGAGCGCGCGAACCTGAAGCGGGCCATCTAATATTGCGAGAGGGTTCTAGCCGTCTTCGTCCCGACGACCGGGAGAGTGCCAAGTGCTGGCTAACCTGCACCATACTTAGAATGACTTGCGAGCTACACTCCCGCCAAGGAGCGTAATCGGGGGCAGCGCATTGGCCCTGTCCCGCGCCAAGCATCGATTCGCAGGGAGGCTGGTGTGGCGCGATCTCGGTCCAGCTATCCGGCAATATTTTTAGCGTTGGAAGTCCCGGCTAACCACCTTCTCAGCTGGCCAACAAAACGTTGCTAAGGTTTCCACGGTTGCTGCCAAAGGTGCTTGAGTTCGGATTCCCTCAAATTGTTCCACGTGGAACATTTGCCCTTCGACCCCCTATCCAGTTACCCCCAGCCCTTTCCTGCCCCATACCTACGTTGGATGTCCGGCCCACGCTCCACACCATCCCAACGTCGCTTGAAGTCAACAACAAAAGCTGATTGGCGTTGACGCCCCCGCAGAATGTTCCACGTGGAACATTGCCGTTCAACCGGTCCGCCCCCGGTTTACCCACAACCCCGCTGTTTGCTAATCTCCCGTCTAATCAGCACCTTCCCCTCGCCCGTCCGAGTCTTGCACAGCTTTTCCTCTAGAAATTTTCCTTTCGACCAGCCTCCGTCATTGCCGACCGCCCCCGCCGCGTTCTAAGCTTCTTGAGTTCAGGCTCTTCGGAAAACTATGGGACGCATCATCGCAGTCACCAATCAGAAGGGTGGAGTCGGCAAGACCACGACCGCCATCAACCTGGCTGCGTCGTTCGCCTCCCTCGGAGTCCGCACGTTGCTGGTTGATTGCGATCCCCAGTCCAACGCCTCCAGCGGGCTTGGCTTTCTCCGCGATCCCGATCGCCCCAGCACTTACCAAGTCATCATGGGCGAGGTCCCGGCCGAGCAGGCGATGCTGCCCACCGAGGTCGACAACCTCCGCATCATCCCCGCGCACAAGAACCTGCTCGGCGCCAATATTGAGCTCGTGCCCCTCGAGCAGCGCGAGTATCGCCTGCGTCACGCCTTGCAGCCGCTGCGCGAAGAGTTCCAATTCATCGTGCTGGACTGCCCGCCTGCGCTCGACCTGCTCACCCTCAACGCGCTGGTCGCCGCCGACACCGTGCTCATTCCCATGCAGGCCGAATACTTCGCCCTCGAGGGCGTCACCGAATTGCTCG
>OCZT010003239.1_pt1 | contig 16706 bp, 18 predicted proteins | sample 1539031 | NCBI WGS metagenome assembly OCZT01 (sample SAMEA3539308, study PRJEB22396) | soil metagenome | biome: tundra; feature: field; material: soil | place: USA | collected 2010-05 | depth 0.15 m | reverse complement strand
GTCCCTCTCACCCAGCGTACCGTACTCCCATAGCGGATGGTTGTCAAGGCCCTAGTAGCTGTGACGGCGCCGGTTGAAGCTCGCCGGCAGCACGTCGTCAAAACAGTGGAATTCGAGTTGCCACGGACCGCTTCACCACCTTGAACGTTGTCTGTGCCGCAAAGGCCTCGGCCTCCGGAGATCCATCGTGCCGCGGCTGGCCTCCGATCATGACCGAGTATCCCCCAGCCACAGGCCCTCGCGGCGGCTTGCACCTCGCATGCCCTCTTACCTATTGCGGACAATAGTTCAATTCACGCGCGCCAGCACCGGTCCTGCGAGAAAGGCGTGCAGCCATCTCCTGGTGAATCAGCAGAACATCGTGCGGAGTGAACGCCAGGCCCTTCGAACTTATCTTTCGGAGGTCGCGGTCATCCCAATGCGCCTTCATGATCCCAGTTTCGGAATGGCGCGTCATTCCTTGCAGGACGTGCGTGATCTCATTGGACGAGCACATGCGCCAGCAGATGTGCCCGTATCTCGGGCGCGAAGTTGTGGACCCGGCAGTAGAACACCTGGATACCGCCGCTGAATGGCTGGGCATAGGCAAGCGCGCCCGGGTGGCCCCCGCCAGGAGTGTTGGTGCTCATAGCGATCATAATGGGCTGTTCCGAGCCGCCGGAACAACGCCACTCGATTCCTGTTCCGATCTCAGCGAAGATCCTGCCGGCGAGCATCCGGGCAAGCTGCAGGTCGGGCAGGCCGACGCCGCTCTCGATGCAGACACTCACGCTCGGTTCCGCAGCCTCGCCATTCATCAGGGCCAGTGCTGAAATAACGATTCCTGCGATCCCTATGTCTTCCCACCTCACCGTGCTTTAGCGCAGCGACCGGGGAAAAACAGCTCAAAGATTCAAGATGCGGCTGACCGGGTTCTGGCCAGAGGATCTTTCCCAGCCGGTCCGGCAATGAGACGCATCACGACGTAACCGAGCACCAGTCCCACCGCAAAGAATGCAGCATCGCCCAGCACGGGCCCTATTCCGGGTGTCGCCACCAGTATCCGCATCAAGTGCTGCCACCAGACTCGATCCCGGATGGCGAGGTCAATAGGCAAGGCCAGGAGCATAACAACCTGTCCCGCCCAGCCGAAGCGGCGGGTGGCACGCCATGAAACCAGAAAGAATAATCCGCCGCCCATCATGATGACCAGAAACGCGGCCGGCAGGGAAAACAGCATCAGCGGTTCCGGTGTTTCAGGGAACGCGCTTCGCCACCATCCCATCGCATAGTCGACTCTCAACTTGATGATCCAAACAACCGTGAACACCGCGCCGCCCGCCAAGGAGCCCATTGCGCGACGAAAGGTCGCGCGTGTCAGATAAGCCGCAACGCCGAAGCCCGCGAGGTCAATGTACAGAAATATCGCCATTAGCGGTGCCAGGATGGCGCGCCCGGATAACGCCTGCCCGGCGGCCTCGATCAGGATCCGTGACTCCCATAGCGTGGTGAACATGCCGGCGGCGGCGGAAAGGAAAATCAAAATTCCGGTGGCGACCCCGGCCGGGTGGCGGCGGACGAAGCGGCTTGCCCGGTACCACAAGCTGTCTTCCCGCGCATTCACCGGCCGGTTTTCGAGATGGCGTCCGAGATCCTCACCGAAAGCTTCCACCGAGCTGTACCGGCGCACCGGCTCGCTGTGAAGCGCGGTCAACACAATGCAGTCCAGGTCTCCCTGGAGCCGTTTCCGGAGCCGGTTCGGATCGCCTTCGCGCACCTCGCTGACGGCTTGCGGCGTCAGCCGCTCCTCGGTCGTGGCCACTACCACGCTGGGGCGCGTGGGCTCCTCTTCCGCAAGCACCCGCGCTATCTCGCGCACCGCCGCCCTCAGCAAGTGGTGGGGCCGATGTCCCGTCAGCAGTTCGTAGAGGACCACTCCCAGAGAATAAACATCCGTCAGCGTGGTGATGCCATCCCCGTTCACCTGCTCCGGACTCGCGTATTCCGGAGTCATCAGGCGCATCAGCGTTCTGGTCGTCTCATCGCCGGTTTGCTCCTGGCGGAGAAGCTTTGCGATTCCGAAGTCCAGCAGCTTCACTTTGCCGTCGGCGGTTACCAGGATATTGCCCGGCTTCAGGTCGCGATGCACGATCAGCCGCTGGTGAGCGTATTGAACCACGTCGCAGACGGCGCGGAACAGTTGGAGACGCTGGGTGACGTTGAGCTTGCGTTCGTCACACCAGCGATCAATCGGCTGGCCGTCGACGAACTCCATCACGAAGTAAGGGAGACCCTCTTCGGTAGTGGCGGCATCCAGCAGCCTGGCGATCCCGGGATGATCGAGCGACGCCAGAATCTCGCGCTCCTGCCGGAATCGCGCCAGAATATCGGCGCCATTCATTCCAGGCTGGACGAGCTTGATGGCCACCTGCTTGCGAAACGCGCCATCGGAGCGCTCGGCGAGATAGACGGATCCCATGCCGCCGCGGCCGATCTCGCGGACCAGCGTGTAACCGCTCAGACGCCGGCCCTCCATCCGTGGGAGTGAGCCGGCCGAAGATGGAACCATGGGCGCCAGCAGGGGCTCGTTCAGCCAATCCGGCACCCGCTGTCGAGCGCCGAGCAGAAGATCCACCTCCCGGCGGATGGCTTCGTCGCCCTGGCACTCTTGTTCGAGAAAGGCGGCTCGCTCCGCGGCATCCTTCGCCAGGGCAGCTTCATAGATCGTGCGAATTCGAGCGAGGTATTCGGGTGTCATCGCTTTTGGTCCTTTCGGGCGGGCCCGGCGGCCAGCCGCATCACCGCGCACCAGATGGAGTCCGCCAAGATCGCTCCGATGAGCTGCTGCGTTGTCATGCGAGCCGTTGTCCTCCGTGTGGAGGTATCATAACCCCAGGCTCTGTCCAACTGCTTTAGCGCAAACAGAGTTCAAAACAGCTCATATTAGTCGGGAGGCGGATGGCAGAGGATTCTCACACGATCACCGGCCTCCTCGAGGAGTGGCGCTCCGGCAACCAGGACGCGGCCAACCGGATCATGGAACTCGTGTACAGCGAACTGCATCGCATCGCCTCCCGGGAGATGCGCCGCGAGCACGGTGAGCACACCCTCCAGACGACGGCCGTGGTCCATGAGGTCTACTTGCGCCTGTGCGGCACTGCCCCAATCAACTGGAAAGACCGCTCGCATTTCTTCGCGGTCGCCGCTCAGCAGTTGAGGCGGGTGCTCGTGGACCACGCGCGCCGGGGGCGGAGCGAAAAGCGAGGGGGCGGTCTGGTTAGACTCGAGCTCTTGGACGGCGACGGTGGCATTGTCGGGTTCGACGAGCGGTTGTTGGCCGTTGACGAGGCCCTCACCCGTCTGCATGCGCTCGATGAGCGCGCTGCGAAGGTGATCGAACTGCGCTTCTTTGGGGGGCTGAGCGAGACGGAGGCCGCGGAAGCGCTCAGTATTTCGGTGGCGACGCTGAAGCGGGATTGGGACTTTGCCCGGACGTGGCTTGCGACCCAGTTGGGGTAGGCAATTTCGTCGATTCAGCCGGAGCCGGCTGTGTTCTTTACTAGCCCATCTAGTGTCCTGTCCCGTCTAATTCTTGACAATGTGCAAGGGCGCCAAGGTGGGGCGGACGCCCTCGTCCGCGCGCGACTCCCTGGTCGCGCTTCTACAGCCATTGTCAACTTTTGAGCGGGACGGCACACTAGTGAAGATCTGGGGAGACAGGCCCGGAGGCCTGTCCTACTGCGGTGTCGTACCAGCGCAGGATATGATACGACGTGTCGTAGCCCGCCGGCAGGAACTTCACCTGCGCGGCGACGGTGCGGCGCAGGTCCGACAATTGGCCGTTCACCAGGCGCAGGCGGGCCGTGGAGCGCAGCGTGAACATGGTGTATCCGCCGATGCGCAGGCGGGCGAAGCCTGGGCCGGCGATTTGCGCGAAAGGCGCCAGATCGGCCGGCGTGAGAAAGGCTTGCGCGCGGCGCTGCTGGACCAGGGCCGCCACACCCTCCGGCGGGACGCCCACGGCGGCCAGCACGGCGGGCGGCGCGGTGTTGACATCGAATTGACGTGTGGCGCCAAACACTGAGACGCACTCGCCGAGACCGGTGCGCAGCGAGAGATGTTGCGGGGCGCCTTCGGGCGTGGGTTGCCAAGTGCCGTAGAAAAGATCCGGGGTGACGCCCTTTACCGACAGCAACTCCTCGATTTCCTGGAAGCGCGCATGCGGCGCGAGATAGGGCGGGTGCAGCGACGCATAGAAGTCGTCAAAGGAGCTGGAGAGTTCGGGCGGCGGGGAGCGCCAATCCACGATGGCCGCGGCAATATCCTGCGCGCGGGCGGGGTCCACGCCGAGATTCACCAGCAGGCTAAACAGGTCCTCTTGCGGGGCGGAGTTGATGTTGAACTTGGCGGTCTCCGGGATGATATCGACCACCGTTTGGCCTTCCGGGAAATCGAACGCGAAGAAGGGCACGGGCGGTTTGAAGCGAGGGTTGTCGGGATGCGTGCGGCCCCAATCCATGTATAGGATCGCGCGGCGCAGGCCGCCTATGGCGAGATCCTGGCTGCGGAGTCCATCGACGGCGGTGGCGCTGCGCTCGGCCTCGCCGCGCACGGTGTCGGCGAGCGAAATGGCGATGGTGGCCAGGGCGGCGGAGAGCCAGAGGACGGCGAGGAGAGCGGTACCTTGGGCAGCCTTCGGCTGCCGTGGATAGTGGGACCCAGAGAGTACCCTGGCTGGTGTCTGGTTAGTAAGCGTCCACATAGACGATGCCCGGCAGGCGGTTGATGGGGATGGCGGTGGTGATGGTTAGCGGGCGGAGGCGGGCGGGGTTGTCTTCCAAGGGCGCCATTTCCACACGCAGGCCTATCGGCCAGCGCGGCAGGACCCAATCCGTGCGCCACTGATCGATGTCGGGGGGCTTGGCCGGCTCCAGATACGAAAAGCGGCACCAGGCCAGCTTGTCGGCGAGCACGAACGACTGCGCGGAGGCTTGAATCGGCCGGAATTGCGGCATGGTCAGGCCCGACAGGGGATCGGGGACCATGGCCAGGCACGATTGCCCCGCGCTCACTGGGCTGGTGTAGGGGATCTCATTTACGATCAGCCGCACTCCGCGGCCTTCGTCGCCCGGGATGACTTGCAGCTCCAGGATGCGCGGCTGGCCGCGCCAGGCCTCCTGCAGCGAATAAGTGGAGACCAGCCGCATGGACTGCGGCTGCCCCTCAAAAAAAGTAAAGGGTGTGCCGGAACAGAGCGCCTTGACGGGCATGAAGCCGCCGAGTTGTTGTTCGATCACGCGTTGCGCTCCGGCCACGCGACGGTTTTCCATGAGGCGGGAGTTGGTTTTGTGCAGACCGTCGAACCCCATACGAAGAGTCGCGAGCATGCCGACCGAGAGCATGCTTAGCAGGGTGACTGCGATGACGACTTCGATGAGTGTGATGCCGGATTGTGGGGCAGGACTCCAGTCCTGCGGCCGGCGTCCAGGCCGGCATGCAGAGCGGGTTCTGGAGAACCCGCCCAGGACTGGAGTCCTGCCCCACATGGCGGCCTGGGAGGCCGCCGCAGGCTGGGAGCCTGCCCCACAAACTGATGGATTGTAGGACAAGGAGCCAGTCATTGCTGCAGGTCCTCGGCGCGCAGCACGTGCGCGCGGTAGCCGCTTAGCGCGAAAGTGCGGCGCTCGCCGCTTGCCATCCACCAGATCTCCAGCGACATGCGGTCGAGCGACTGCTGGCCCGGCGCCGGAGACGGCGGCATTTCGAAGCGTGTCAGACGGGCGCGCCAGCCGCCTTCCACGCCGCCCGTCAGGGAAGGATCGAATGCGCCTTGGACCGGGGTGTCAACCGGGAACTGCGGTTCCAGCAGCAACTCATCCATCTTGGAGCGCGCCAGCAGTGCGGCGCGATCGCGGTTGGTTACGCGGGAGGCGTTGCGCATGGAAGCGGTGATCTCGGCCATCAGGCCAATCACGGCCATCCCCATGATCAACGTGGCCACCAGCATTTCGAGCAGAGTGAATCCGCGCTGTTTCATGGCTGCTCCGGCTGCTCGATTTCAGTCACGCCCGTAATGGGATTCAGCCGCACAATGCGCCGCGCTCCGCGCCGGTTGGCGATTTCGATTCCGATGCGCGGCGGCACGCCGCCGGGCTGTAACAGGAATCGCCGCGGTTCGTCGCTGGGCGCCGGCAGGGCCGGCCAGACTGCCTGCACCGCGATGCCCGGCGGCAGATCCAGCTTCTTCACGAAAGCGGCATCGGGCGATCGCATCGTCACGCTGTTCTCCTTGATGGAGATGGACAGCTCGATGGCCTGCTGCCGGCGCTCCGCGCGGTTGGCGGCGATGTTCAGGAAGGCGGCCACCGATCGCGCGCCCGCCGCCAGCCGAATGTTCTCCAGGCCGGCGATAGTGCTCGGGAAAGAGATGCCCACGATCAGGGTGATGATGGCCAGCACGACCATCATCTCCATCAGGGTGACGCCGCGGCACACAGCGGGTCTGGAGACCCGCTGCAGGCGTGGACGCCTGCCCCACCTTGATGGATAGTGGTAAAGGGGCCTATTTCCAGTTGGCGATGTCGGCATTCACTCCCTCGCCGCCAGGCTGGCCGTCGGCGCCGTAGCAAATTATGTCGGGCTCTTCACCGTGTTCACCCGGGTACCGGTAGACGTAGGGATGTTTCCACGGGTCGAGCGGAATGTCCGTCCGCAGATAGGGCCGCAGCGCTTCCAGGCCCTGCTCCTGGGTGGGGAAGACGCCGTTATCGGCATGAAATTGCACCAGGGCGCCTTCGAAGCTTTCGATCTGCACGCGGGCCGCGGTGACCCGCGCTTTGTCGGTCTGCTTGAATAGATTCGGCCCCACCAGCACGGCGAACAGCGCGATGATGATCACCACCACCATCATCTCGATCAGGGTCACGCCCGCCTGGGTCCGTCTTCGTCGATTGTGTGTCTTCATATGGCCACGTCGTTGATGCTGGTGATTGCCACCAGAATACTCAGGATAAATCCGCCGACGATCACGCCCATAACCAGGATGACGATCGGCTCGAAGACCGCGGTGAAACGTTTGATAGCCGCGCGCGTGTCCTCTTCATAGATGTCCGCCATGCGGGTGAACATTGAATCCAGTCTGCCGGTTTCTTCGCCGACCGTCAACAGGTGGCCGACGAGGGGCGGGAAGACGCCCACTTTGGTGATGGGAGCGGCAATGCCTTCGCCGCGCTTGACTCCCTGCGAGACGGCCTCCAGCCCGCGGGCGATGTAACGGTTGTTCAGGACGGCGGCGGAGATACCGATGGCCTGCACCAGCGGCACGGTGTTGCCTATCAAGGTGGCCATGGCGCGCGCGAAACGCGACGTCTCGGCCTTGCGCAAGGCGTCGCCCAACAGCGGCAGCTTCAGACGCCAAGCATCCCAGCGCAGCCGCCCCTTGAGAGTGCCGATGTAGAGGCGCACGCCAGTGACGGCGATTGCCACGGCCAGGGCCGCCGCCCACCACCAGGTCTTCACGAAGTTACTGGCTGTGAGCATGACTTGCGTGGGCAGGGGCATCTGCATGTGCGAATCCTCGAACAGCGCGGCGAAGCGCGGAACCACGAAGGTCAGCAGGATGATGACGGAAGCCAGTCCCACCAGGCACAGCAGCGCCGGATAGATCATGGCTGAGACTATGTAGTTGCGCAGCTCATCGCGCGAGCGTTCGAACTCGGACAGGCGCTCGAAGACCACAGCCAAGGCGCCAGAGGCCTCGCCGGCGCGCACCATGTTGACAAAGAGGTCGGAAAAATATTCGCCGTGGGTGGCCAGACTGTCGGCCAGCGGTTTGCCGCCCTTCAGCACGCGCAGGACGTCGAGGACGATGGCGCGGAAGGAGGGCCGCTCGGTCAACTCGGCGGTGATGGCCAGCGCGCGGTCCAGCGGGACGCCCGCATTCAGCAGGGTGGACAGTTCCTGCGTGAAGAACAGAACGTCCCGCCGGCGGCCGCTGGCGAAGGCTGGCAGCTTCAGCTCGTAAGATTTCTTGGGCGCTACGCCGACGTAAACGGGGGTCAGGCCCTGTTTGCGCAATTCGCGGGCGACGAATTTGTCGGTGTCGCCGGTGAGGCGCCCGGTGCGCACTTTGCCGTCGCTGGCCACGGCGCGGAAGAAGAAGGTAGTCATAGCTGCCAATTGGAGGGCGGGCAATATTGCCCGCAGCCGGCTTTCAGCCGGCTGGGTTGCCTGAAAGGCGGCTGCAATGCTGTGAGAGTTTCTCCACCGTCCCCGCACAAAAGGCATGAATGCGGCGCTATAAACGGCGACTGCCCCATTGGGACATAGTCGAGCAGCCTTTGTTTGTGACGTTCCGATTGCATGGCAGTCTTCCGGCGAATCGAGTGTTCCCACCAGCCGGGCTCGTCTCGGCGGGCAAGGCGTTCGTAGCCGTCGACCGGCTCTTGGACGCAAGCGCGAATGGCCCCTTGTTTCTGCGGCGGCCGGAAATTGCAGAAATGGTGGTCGCGGCACTGCGGCACGGAGATTGCGCACTCCACCGGTATCAACTCCATTCGTTCGTTGTGATGCCGAATCACGTGCATCTTCTGGCTACTCCGCACGTGCTTGCCACAAAATGGCTGGGCCCTCTCAAAGGTTTCACCGCTCACCAAGCCAATCTTCTCCTGGGAACTCGTGGACCATTTTGGCAGGAGGAAAGCTTCGACCGTCTGGTCCGATCCGATACGGAGTTCGACCGTATCCGGGCTTATATAGAAGAGAATCCAGTGAAGGCGGGGCTCGCGTCCAAGCCAGAGCAGTTTCCCTGGTCGAGTGCAAATGGAGCCGCCTGAAAGGCGGCTGCGGGCAGGATTGCCCGCCCTCCAAAGGTTCAGTTGCATTAGAATTCCTGGGTCACTCGCATGACCTCTGCCACCGTGGTCAGGCCCATGCGGATCTTGCGCCAGCCATCCTCGCGCAAATTACGCATGCCGTAGCGGCGGGCCGCTTGGGTCAGCGCCGCGGCGTCTTCATTCTTCATGATGCGCTGGCGCAGTTCGTCGTTGAGCTCCATCATCTCGAAGATGCCCATGCGGCCGGTATATCCGGATCCGCCGCAGTGTTCGCAACCGGCGCCGCGCCAGGTGTCCAGGCGCTCGCCTCCGGGCGAAATGGCGGTGCCCGCCGCAGTCTTGCAGTTCGGGCAGAGCAGGCGCACCAGCCGCTGCGCCAGCACGGCCACCAGCGAGGAGGTGACCAGATAGTTCTCCACGCCCATGTCGGTGAGGCGGGTGATGGCGCTGGGCGCATCGTTAGTGTGCAGGGTGGAAAAAACCAGGTGACCCGTGAGCGCGGCGCGAATGGCGATATCCGCCGTTTCGCGGTCGCGAATTTCGCCGACCATGATTACGTCCGGGTCCTGGCGCACGATATGGCGCAAGCCGGCGGCGAAGGTCAGCCCGATCTGCGGATTCACATGGATCTGGTTGATGCCATCCATCTGGTATTCGACGGGGTCTTCGATAGTGATGATTTTCTTGTCCGGAATATTGATGCGCTTGAGGGCCGAATAGAGCGTGGTGGACTTGCCGCTGCCAGTCGGGCCGGTGACCATGAAGATGCCGTGGGGCAGGGAAGTGAAATGCTCCATGCGGGCCAGCATGAAGTCGTCGAAGCCCAGCCGCCGCAGGTCGTAGAAGTTGCCGGCGGAGCGGTCGAGCAGGCGCATGACGACGCTTTCGCCGTACAGAGTGGGCAGCGTCGAGACGCGCAAATCCACTTCGCGGCCCAGAATTTTGATCTTGATGCGGCCATCCTGCGGCAGGCGGCGCTCGGCGATGTTGAGCTTGGCCATCAGCTTCAGGCGCGAAATGATGGCGGACTTCAGCTCCCGCGGCGGCGCCTCCTGGTTGAAGAGCACGCCGTCCACGCGGAAGCGCACGCGGAACTCTTTCTCGAACGGCTCGATGTGGATGTCGCTGGCGCGGTGCTCGATGGCTTGCGCGATCATGGCGTTGACCAGCCGGATGACGGGCGCCTCGCTGGCCATATCGCGCAGATGCTCGAGGTCTTCGTTGGCCTGCGCGGCGCCGACTTCCGCGTCGAAGGACTGCTTGGCGCTCTCGCCGTAGTGCTTGTCGATGGCGTCGAGAACATCCTGTTCGGAGGCCAGCGCGGTTTCGATCTTCAGGCCGGTGAAGGCGCGCACGGCCGCGATGGTCTCGAAATCCAGCGGATCGGCCATGGCCAGCGTGAGAGTGGAATCCTGGACAGCCATGGGGACGAAGCGGCTCTGGCGCATGAAGCGCGCCGAGAGGCCTTCGAGTTCGGGCGCCGCGGGCGGCGGCGAATCCAGGGTGACCAGCGGCAGGGCGAGTTGTTCGGAGAGCGCCGCCAGCACGTCGCGCAGCGCGATGAAGCCCATGTCGACCAGGATTTTGCCCAGCTTGTCGCCGCGTTCTTTCTGCAATTCGAGCGCGCGTTCGAGATCTTCGGTCTGGATCAGCCGGCGGCCGATGAGCATCTCGCCCAGGCGGAGGGTCCTGGGTGCTGGGTTCTGGGTGCTGGGTTCGGTGGCGGTAGTCAAGTTAGAACTCCACCGTGCGGATGGCGGTTTCGCGCGTGGCGTTCGACAGCAGTTTCTGGCGCTCGGCCTGCATCACGATTTGGGAGGGAAGGCCGCTGTAGTCTTCCCAGGAGTAGTGGAACAGGGAAACCGCCAGCACCACCTGTTCACTGGGCGGCAAGTTCTCCAGGGACACGGCGGAAGCCACCAGCAGCTCGCGCATCTGCTGCTTCAGCAACGGCAGGCGCTGGACTTTGCGGTCGTGAATGCGGGCGATTTCGATCTTGGTGAATGACTGATGAAACGGGCTGATGTTGGGGCTGACGATCAGGTTCAACTCGGTGCTGAAAACCGCGCCGTAGCCTTCCAGGTAGACACCGCGCGTAGAGCCCAGAAGATAGAAGGAATCCGGCGTAGGCCGGGCCAAGCGGCCGTCGAAACTCCTCTCCACGCCGGCTAGCGCGGAGCGCGTGATGCGCGCATGTGAGGAGGGTGCTTCTTGTCCGGCGAAGAAGAACGCCAGCAGGATCGCCAGTCCGTTCATCGCGCATCCCCGTTGGCGCTGCCGGCCTCGTTGCTAGCCACGATCGAGGTGTCCCGAAGCTTCTTCTCCACCTCGATGTATTGATCGACGCGCACTATCATGGCCTGGGTCTCCAGCGCATGGCGCTTATCGGAAGCCGCCAGCAACTCCTGCGTGCGCGCTTCGCTCTCGGCCACAGCCTTCGCGACGGCATCGTTCACACGCTTGGAAACTTCCGCTTCCAGCACCGCGCTGGTTATAGCGGGAGCCGGCGCGGGCGCTTGCGGAACGGGGCGCGTGAGGGCAAGGACGACCAGGGCGATCGACAGCATGGCGGCCGAGGCGAAGCCCAATCGCGCGGCGGAGCCCCACAGCGCGTCCCAACCGCGGCGGAATGCGGAGGGCTGGAAGACCGGATCGGACACAAAACCGATGCGCTGCGGGATCTCTTCATCGGGCAGCGCGAGCAGGGCGGTTTCGGTGCCGCGCAGCCGGTCGAGCTCCTCGCGGCAACTGGCGCAAGTCTTGACATGGACTTCCGTCAGCCTGCGCTCGTTTTCGGCGAGATCCTTGAAGTAGTAGTCCCTTAGATCGAATGGCGAGCAACTCATGACACACCTCGTGCTTTTACGGGGGCCAGTTCGGCCTTCAGCAGGTCCAGTGCCGTGTACAGCCGCGATTTCACGGTGGAAACCGGGGCGGCCACGATCTCGGCGATCTCCTCGAATTTGAAGCCCTGGTAGATTTTTAGGATCACGGTCTCGCGCTGGTCGGCGGTGAGTTTGCGCAGCGCGCTCGAAACGGCCAGGGTCAATTCCACCGGAAAGACCGCATTGCCGCCAACGGTGGCTGCGCCTTCCAGGGTTTCGGGCTGGAGTTCCTCGGTCTCGCCTTCGGGCCGCCGCTTGCGGAACAGCGAATAGGCCTCGTTATGCGCGATGCGGTACAGCCACGGGGCGAACCGCGCCGGGTCATCCAGTTTGCGGAGATTCTGGTATGCCTTCAAGAAAACGTCCTGACTCAGATCCAGAGCGTCTTCCCGGTTGGCGACGATGCGCAACAGGTAATTGTAGACACGCCTCTCCCATCGGGAAATGAGCAGGTTATAGGCCTCCACATCTCCCCGGCGCGCCTTACGAATCAGGTCGGCATCCTCGACCGCCCGAAGAATCAAAGCTCCGGCTCCATGTGAAATGACGCCCGCGTGGCGGAAAAAGTCTGAAAATACCAGTTTAGCGGTGTTGTGGGCGGGCAGGCAGCCCAAAGGGCGGGATTGTCCAACTCGGAATTCTTGGATGATCTGAGGAAGTAAGTTCTCTGCGCCTCGTTCGTTTTTCGATTGGTGCAGTTCCCGCGGCTCGCGCCCGCAGCTCGATTGACGGGGAGGCACCCTAGGGATAAACTGAATGCGATGCCTGATATTGATTGGAAGCTCGTATTGGCGAAGCATTTTGACAAGCCGATTCAAAAAACCGGGAGGCACGCTTATCGGTTGATCCATCCCATCACCATTCGTGTCGATGAAACGGACATCTCGCTGCCGAAGGGCAGCCTGTTCGTCTTCGAGCAAGAGGGTGTTGCTGTAGTCCGCGAAAGTGTCCAGAGCGCCGAGAAGTACAATATCGCGCTGAAATCGATCTCGTTGGTCACCGTTGAATAGACACATCGAACGTCCGAAGGGCGACTCTGGGGATTTACCTCGATTAGCCGACCCACGAGCGAACCCACCTGCCGCCTCCGGGGGGCCTTCGGTGCGTAGCAGCCAAGCTAAACCACTACCCTCAGCTTGATCCCGTCGTTGGGCGCATGTCTGCTACGGCTAACTCATTCATTCTACACCTCTTTATGGATAATATCGGTAGCCATGAAGATCTCACCTCGGGGTGCCGAGGACCGCAAGCGAAATAACCAGGTGTTCCGCGCAGCGGCAGGGAACGATGCGGCCCGCGCGCTAAATCAAGCGTCGGTTGCAGGGCGATTCGGAGTAGCCGAGAGCCTGCGCCAGCCACTCGGCGCGTGAAGCCGGGGCAGGCCCAAGCCAACACCCGTGTTTTTAAGCTTCGGCTGCAAGGCCGCTTGGTCACCCACAGTTCTCGCGCTGGCCACAGCCAAAGCGCTGAACGGCGAGGCATTAGTAGCGTGATAGGATGGCTTCATGGCACCCGAGCCTGTTGCGACGTTCACGATCGAGCCACTCATTCCCGAACGCTTGCGGGAGATCGCCGAACAATTGCGAACTGGCGTGAAACCCGAGCCTAAAACTGTTCGCCAACTGCTCAGCGTTTTCAATGCAGAGCGGCGCGGGTCGTACAAGGTTGGCAAGATCCGGCGCGCTCTTGACGGTCTTGGGCTAGTCACTGATCCCGACTTTGAAAACATCTGGATCGATGCGGCAATAGAATTCCGCCTTCGCTCCGAGCCTCATAAGGAATCAGAGCGTGCCCCGGACTCGACAATCGCAGTACCGGATGTTGGGGAAGTACGGGAGCAGCTGGCGCGACCAGAACCTATGACCGAAATCCCGGTCGAAACTCCGACGGTCACCTCTTCACGGATCACTGATCCGACCTACAGAATCGGCAAACTCCCTGCGGCAAACCAGCCCATCGTCTCAGTGACGCTAGACGAAGACGTCACCCAAGCCGTGACGAAGATGATGAAGTGGGATTATTCTCAACTCCCAATAATGCAGGGCGTGCGGGACGTAAAAGGAGTCATAAGTTGGAGATCCATCGGATCACGCCTCGCACTCGGTGCGCCTTGTGCCAAGGTCCGCGATTGCAGAGACTCACATCGGGGAGTCAGCGCCGACACGTCCTTGTTCCATGCGATTCCAGCTATCATTGAAGACGGTTATGTGCTAGTGCGTGCTGACGACAAAACCATCAGCGGAATCGTGACGGCAAGTGATTTGAGCCTCCAGTTTCAGCAGCTTTCCGAGCCGTTTCTGCTGCTTGGGGAGATCGAGCAGCACGTCCGCAAGCTCATCGAAGGCAAGTTCGCTCTTTCAGACTTGCAGGACGCCAAAGATCCCGCGGATGTTCAACGCTTGGTGGAGCGCGTGGCGGATCTGACACTCGGCGAATACATCCGCTTGCTAGAGAACTCGAATCGCTGGACAATGCTCAAGGTTAACATTGACCGCGCCATTTTTATTGCGGAACTGAAAGAGGTCAAACGCATCCGAAATGATGTAATGCATTTTGACCCGGACCCCTTGGGCGAAAGCGAACTATCAACACTACGTAGCTTCGTCCGCCTTTTGCAGCGACTCGACGAAATACTTCCATGATTTCCGTGATGATTATCGGTACGCCGCATCCACCGATTGCTAGGAGGTCGCCCGTAGTATATTGCAGGGAGACAGAGATATGCTAACGCTGGACACATTGCGGCGGGAAAAGAGGGCCGAGATCCTGCATCGGGCAGAGATACACGGGTGCCGAAATATCCGGGTGTTCGGCTCAGTGGCCACAGGCGAAAACCGGCCCGACAGCGACATCGACTTCCTCGTGGACCTGGATCAGGGCCGAGGGTTGCTCGACCTTGGCGGACTGCTCTCGGATCTTCACGATTTGTTGGGTGTCGAAGTGGACCTGGTAGAAACCGGAGGCATTCATCCGTACATTCGGGATAGAGTCCTTGCCGAGGCCGTGCCCCTATAGCGTATGCCTGCAAAGGATCCGCTCGTATACTTGATGCACATCCGGGACTGCTGCCGGCGCATCGCCGAGTACACGTCGACCGGGGGAGCCGACTGGCCTGCCAATGCCCTGATTATGGATGCTGTGTGCCGGAACATCACGATCATCGGTGAAGCTGCGCGCAGACTGGACGAGCCGTTTCGCCGGGCCCACCCGGCGATTCCTTGGTCGAGCCTTGTTGGCGCGCGCAACATTGTGATGCATGACTACGAGTATTTGCAGCCGCGGCTCATCCGGGAAATGGCGGAGAAGGACGTACCGGAATTGCTGGCGTACTGCCTCCGTCTGCTGGGCGACGACTCCCGCTGACTCGCAAGGAACGGCTCCGCCATCGTCGAAGCATTCATTCGGGTCGCCACCTCGCGCTCGAGGGTCCAGGGGTCGAATTAGCTGCGCCGGTACGGCGGCATGGAATTGCCGGCGCTGGCGCTATCATAAAATGGAGCATACCTGGATCGAGGCTCAACTGCCCGGACCAGATCAACGAAAAGGGGCACCTGCGTGAAAATGAAGGGACGACCACGGTGACGCTGGACACACTTCGTCGACGACCTTACTAAGCCGCTACGGCGCCATTGCCGCCGATATGTCTTTGGCAGGTGCCCGTGCGGCGAGGTCGGCCCGGCGCTAAAATACGGCTTGGCCAAACACCGCAAGAATTCAAAACTTGGCGAATGCGTCTATTGCGGGCGCGAAGCACTCCTGACCGACGACCACATTCCGCCCAGGACGCTTTATCCCGAGTCCATATGGTCGCGCTTGCTGAAGATACCAAGCTGCTTTAAATGTAATAACGGAGCATCCAAGGACGACGAATATCTGCGCACTATAATAGGGTTGAGCGCGAAGGGAGAGCGAGACGAGATTTTGAAACCGATTTCGGATGCGGCCGCGCGCGCATTGGTAAGACCAGAGGCGGCAGGCTTTCGGCAGTCGATAGTTAAGGATATTAAGGAAGCCTTCATTTCCGGTCCCGCCGGCATTTTAGTCCCGGCTCTTGTCGGAACCGTGGATCTGCTTCGGTTTGACAGACTCATCTCAAGAATTATCAAGGGCCTATTCTATACCGAACGGGGCGTGCGCCTGCCGTCAACTTATTTGGTTGTAAGCTATTCGATGGCGGGACTGACGCGGGTGCCGACTGCCGTGGGGCGGCCATTCCGGGCCATCATCGAACTACTTATGGCCCGCGAGCCGAAATATGTAGGTGGCCCGCAGTTCGTATTTTGGTCTGATTATGATTCGAGTGACGCCAACCAATCGACATGGCTTCTGGTGATCCACCGCCACCATTTCTTCATAGGATGGACGCGTCAGGGAGATAATGATACAGTGCGCCATGGACATTCGCCGACGGACGATCCCCGTGAGGCAAAGGATTGAGGCCGCGCCCAATGAAATCGGCGGTGAGCCGCGTCGAGACAGAGGGCAAGTGGTTCAGGCCGCGCACCCCTCCCTGGGCTCGTGCGTGGCGTGGAGATACTTAGACCGGCTGACTCATCCAGGCGCCGGCCTCGAGGTGGGGGCAAGTAATGCAACTCTGGCCTCTGGAAACGCCGTGAAGTTGCCGGGGCTTTCCAGGGTTTCCGGCTGGAGTTCCTCGGTCTCGCCTTCGGGCCGCCGCTTGCGGAACAGCGAATAGGCCTCGTTATGCGCGATGCGGTACAGCCACGGGGCGAACCGCGCCGGGTCATCCAGTTTGCGGAGATTCTGGTATGCCTTCAAGAAAACGTCCTGACTCAGATCCAGAGCGTCTTCCCGGTTGGCGACGATGCGCAACAGGTAATTGTAGACACGCCTCTCCCATCGGGAAATGAGCAGGTTATAGGCCTCCACATCTCCCCGGCGCGCCTTACGAATCAGGTCGGCATCCTCGACCGCCCGAAGAATCAAAGCTCCGGCTCCATGTGAAATGACGCCCGCGTGGCGGAAAAAGTCTGAAAATACCAGTTTA
>OCZT010003238.1_pt1 | contig 16706 bp, 14 predicted proteins | sample 1539031 | NCBI WGS metagenome assembly OCZT01 (sample SAMEA3539308, study PRJEB22396) | soil metagenome | biome: tundra; feature: field; material: soil | place: USA | collected 2010-05 | depth 0.15 m | reverse complement strand
CCCGTGACCGTTACACCACGGCCGTGCGACTGAAGATGGAGTCGATCCTGCGCAGTGCCTTCCACGGGTCGAGCGTGGACTACACCACGCGGGTGTCCGAGTCGGTGCTGGCTCGCCTGCACTTCGTGGTTCGGGTCGCTCCGGGCGAGGTGATTCCGGCAGTTGACGAGAAGGATCTGCAACAGCGTCTGATCGAGGCCACCAGGACGTGGGACGAGGACCTCAGTGAGGTCGCTCGTGTCGAGTACGGAGAGGAGGCAGGGGCTCGCCTGATCGGTCTGTACGGCAAGGCGTTCCCTGAGGCCTACAAGGAGGACTTCAGCCCCCGGGTTGGCGTCGTGGACCTACGCCAGTTTGAGCTCCTGGACAACAAAGACTCAACGCGCCTGAACCTGTATCACGAGCCGGGCAGCCCCTCGGCGGAACGTCGCTTCAAGCTGTACCGTCGCGGTCGTCTCTCGCTGACTGCCGTCCTGCCGCTGTTCACCCATTTCGGCATTGAAGTCATCGACGAGCACCCCTACCAGATCGACCGTTCCGACGGCGTCGTGGTGTATGTCTATGACTTCGGGCTTAAGGGCTCGACCCCGGACGCCTGGGTCGGCAGCCGCCGCGAGGGGCTGCGGGAGCTGTTCCAGAACGCCTTCTCAGCGGTCTGGGAGCGCCGTGCCGAGAGCGATGGTTTCAATGCTCTGGTCCTGGGCGGCGAGCTGACCTGGCGGCAGGTCGTGATCCTGCGGGCCGTGGCCAAGTACCTGCGTCAGACCGGGTCGACCTTCAGCCAGGCGTATGTCGAGGCCACGCTGGTCGCGAACGTCTCCATCGCGGCACAGCTGGTTTCGCTGTTCGAGGCCAGGCTCGACCCTGCACATCCGGCTGCGGTGGCAGGCACGGACGCCACAAATGACAGCGGGCGAGAAGCTGCCGAGGCACAGATCGTCGAGGCGATCACCGGCGCCCTGGAGAATGTCGCCAGCCTCGACCACGATCGGATCATCCGGGGCTTCCTCGGCGTTATCCAGGCCACGGTGCGCACCAACTACTACCAGCGTGTGGCGAAGGTGGGCGAACCTGCTTCCGGTGGTGACGCAGGATTCAAGTCGTATCTCTCCCTGAAACTCGACCCGTCGAAGGTGCCGGATCTGCCGGCGCCGCGACCGATGCATGAGATCTGGGTCTACAGCCCTCGCGTGGAGGGTGTGCACCTGCGCTTTGGTCAGGTTGCCCGCGGCGGCCTTCGCTGGAGTGACCGGCGGGAGGACTTCCGCACTGAGGTCCTCGGCCTGGGCAAGGCGCAGATGGTCAAGAACGCCGTCATCGTGCCGACCGGTTCAAAGGGTGGGTTCTTCCCCAAGTCGCTGCCTGACCCCAGTCTTGACCGAGACGCCTGGCTGGCAGAAGGCATCGCGTCCTACAAGCTGTTCATCTGCGGCCTGTTGGACGTGACCGACAACCGCATCGGAAAGGAGGTTGTCCCGCCCGATTCGGTCGTGCGTCACGACGCGGACGACTCCTACCTGGTCGTTGCCGCAGACAAGGGCACTGCGACCTTCTCCGACATCGCCAACGGGGTCGCTCAGTCCTATGGGTACTGGCTCGACGACGCGTTCGCCTCGGGAGGTTCGGCCGGCTACGACCACAAGGTCATGGGCATCACGGCTCGCGGGGCCTGGGAGTCGGTCAAGCGGCACTTCCGCGAGATCGGGGTGGACGTCCAGGCGACTGACTTCACCGCGGTTGGTGTCGGTGACATGTCTGGTGACGTCTTCGGAAACGGCATGCTGCTGTCCAAGCACATCCGGCTGGTCGCCGCGTTCGACCATCGTCACATCTTCCTGGACCCCAACCCGGTTGCGGCCACATCGTTCCTGGAGCGCAAGCGGCTGTTCGAGATGCCCCGATCCTCCTGGGCGGACTACGACAGGTCACTGATCAGCGAGGGTGGCGCCGTCATCTCCAGGTCGGCCAAGTCCGTGCGGATCAGCGCCCCGGTTGCGACGGTGCTGGGCCTGCCCCCGGGCACCAAGGCGATGACGCCGGCTCAGCTGATGAAATCCATCCTGGCAGCGCCGGTCGATCTGCTCTGGATGGGCGGTATCGGCACCTACGTCAAGGCATCTTTCGAGGTGAACAGTGAAGTCGGGGACCGCGCCAACGATGCCATTCGCATCGACGGAAGTGCCTTAGGCGCCACAGTGGTCGGCGAGGGCGGCAACCTTGGCTGCACACAGCTCGGACGTATCGAGGCCTGCCTGGCGGGCGTGCACATCAACACCGACGCCATCGACAACTCTGCGGGCGTGGACACCTCCGACCATGAGGTCAACATCAAGATCCTGCTGACGGCCATGACACGTGAAGGTGACATGACGTTGAAGCAGCGCAACGCGCTGCTCGCCTCGATGACCGAAGACATCGCGCGCCAGGTGCTGCGTGACAACTACGAGCAGAACGCCCTGCTCGGAAATGCCCGCGCCCAGGAACACGCGATGCTGCCGGTGCACCGGCGGCTCATCCACTGGCTGGAGGATCGCGGTGACCTCGATCCCGCACTGGAGTTCCTGCCCAGCGACGCCGAGATCGAGCGGCGCCACGATGCCGGTCTGGGCCTGACGTCCCCGGAGTTCTCGGTGCTCGTGGCTTACGCCAAGCTCGCACTCAAAAAGGACCTTCTCAAGAGTGCTCTGCCGGACGAGCCCTGGTTCCAGGCAACGCTGACCAAGTACTTCCCCAACCCCATCCGTGAGAACTACCAGGACAAGCTCGCTAGCCACCCGCTGCGCCGCGAGATCATCACCAATGCGGTGGTCAACTCGATGGTCAACCGCGGCGGCATGACGTTTGCGTTCCGGGCCTCTGAGGAGACCGGTGCCACCGCCGAGCAGGTGACACGTGCCTTCGTCGTATGTCGCGAGGTGTTCGACATGGTCGGCTACTTCGGCAGCGTTGAACAGCTCGACAATGTCGTGTCCACCGACACGCAGACGGCGTTGTACCTCGAGTTCCGCCGGCTGCTGGACCGGGCCGTGCGCTGGTTCCTGGTGAACCGTCCGTCAACCATCAACGTCGCCTCGGAGGTTGAGCGCTTCAGCAAGGTGGTCGCCGAGCTGGGGCCGCAGATGTCCACGCTTTTGCAGGGTGCCGAACGCAAGCGCCTTGAAATCCGGGTCAAGGAGCTCGAGAAGGTGGGCGCGCCGAAGGAGATGGCACTTCGTGCCGCGGGCTTGCTGGACCAGTTCTCGCTGCTGGACATCGTGGAGATCAGCGTCGACACCGAGCGTGAGTCTGCCGAGGTTGCGCCGGTTTACTTCGCCACCTCCGAGCAGTTTGGCATCGACGTGATGCTCACCCGAGTTACCAAGCTGCCCCGCGACGACCGATGGGACTCGTTGGCTCGTGGTGCGTTGCGCTACGACCTGTATGCGGTGCTCAAGGCTCTCACCACCTCGGTGCTGGATAGCAGCACGTCCGACCTGGCTCCCAAGGAGCGCACCCTGGCCTGGTCGGAGACCAACGCCGAGTCCCTTGCCCGGGCCAATGCGGCGCTGGCCGGAATCCAGCGGCTGGATAATCCCGGGATCTCTGCCCTATCGGTTGCCCTGCGCATCTTGCGCGGAGTCATCCGCAGCGGATCGGCCACCATCTGAGCCGGGGAGGCAGAGGAGCCACAAGTCGCCGGACTACGCTCGAGGCTGTGCCAACCCTGAACGATGTGCTTCGTGAACAGACCGATCTGGATGCCGTCGACGTTGAGTGGCTGCATCTGCTTCTGGGGGACTGGCAGCTGCTGTCGGACCTGTCCTTTGCGGACCTGGTCCTGTGGGTTCCGGCGGCTGCGGGCAGGTGGTACGCGGCTGCCCACGTCCGACCCACCACCGGGCCGATGGTGTTCTTCGACGACGTCGTGGGGCGACGGGTCGACCGGGGGCGCCGCCCACTGCTGGACCAGGCGTTCAGCGAGCTGCGGATCGTGCGAGGACGCGATCCCGAGTGGCGTGACGACACGCCCATTCGTGAGGAAGCCATCCCCGTCGTCAGCGAGGGACGTGCTCTGGCGGTGCTCACCCGGCATACCAACCTTGCGACGCTACGCACCCCGAGCCGTCTTGAGCTGACCTATCTGGCCAGCGCGGACGCTCTGGCGCGGATGATCGCGGCAGGGGAGTTCCCCACGATGGGGGCTCCGACAGGCCAGCGGCGCGGTGCGCCCCGGGTCGGCGACGGGGTGATCCGCCTGGACACTGACGGGACCGTGAACTATGCGAGCCCGAACGCCGTCTCGGCCATCCATCGCCTTGGGTATGTGGGTGATGTCATCGGCACTTCACTGATCCGGATCGCCGCCGAGGTACTGCGTGATGAAGAACCGGTGGACGAGAGGCTCGCGCTGGTCGTGACAGGGCGGGCGCCCTGGCGCACCGAGGTGGAGTCGCGCGGCGCGAGTGTGTCCTTGCGGGCGATCCCGCTGACCGAGGCAGGCCAGCGCACCGGCGCGATCCTGCTGCTGCGCGACGTCAGCGAGCTCCGCCGCCGTGAGCGAGAGCTGCTGACCAGAGACGCGACCATCCGTGAGATCCACCATCGGGTCAAGAACAACCTGCAGACGGTGGCGGCTCTGCTCCGGATGCAGTCACGCAGGACCCCCGACACTCAGGCCCGCGCGGCGCTCGATGAGGCGGTACGACGCGTGGGCACCATCGCGCTGGTCCACGAGACCCTGAGTCAGGCTTTCGACGAGACGGTCGACTTTGATGAGATCGTGGCACGAGGGTTGGCGGACATGGTCGAGGTCGCGACTCGTGAGGTGTCGGTGCGCGCTGAACGCATCGGGTCCTTTGGCCGGTTGCGAGCCGAGGACGCCACGGCGCTGGCGATGGTGGTCACCGAACTGGTGCACAACGCGATCAAGCACGGGCTGGCCCATACCGGGGGGGTTGTCAGTGTTGGGGCGGCGCGCAGTCGCGACGATGACGATGAGCTGCTCACCGTGACGGTCACCGATAACGGCTCAGGCCTGCCGGAAGGGTTCGACCCGGCCGCCTCGAGTCTGGGAACCCAGATTGTCACCTCTTTGGTGCAGGAGCTGCGTGGACGGATCGTGTGGAGCAGCGCGAAGCCGCACGGAACCACAGTGCGGTTCGTCGCGCGGCTTCGGTCGATCAAGTCCAACGAATCCGTCAAAGACGGGGCTTAGCTCAGCCGGCGCGACGGGCCCGGGCATTGCGACGTTTGAGGGCGCGCCGTTCGTCCTCGGACAGGCCGCCCCAGACTCCGGCGTCCTGGCCGGACTCGATGGCCCATTTCAGGCAGGTCTCAACGACCTCACAGCGTCGGCAGACGGCTTTGGCCTCTTCTATCTGGAGAAGCGCGGGGCCGGTGTTTCCGATGGGGAAAAACAGCTCGGGGTCCTCGTCCAGGCAGGCAGCGCGGTTGCGCCAAGTCATCAGATTGGACTCCTTGAGTCATAGGTATGGGGGATCAGCATCACGCGGGTCAGGTCATCAGCGCATCGGCGTCGTTGTCGCTGCGGTTGTGCAGGGTTCTCATGGGTAACGCAGAACTCTGGTTATACGATCCAACGTCTAAGCATGAGAATCGTACTCACTAATCGTCGTGGGCGCGCGTCGAACTGCGAACAGCAGAACGAACATGAGCCTGAACGACCTTGCCGGCCCCAGTCAGCCAAGTCTCACAGATCAGGTCGTGTTTGGAGTAGTGATTCCCGATGATCTGGGGCGTACATCTTGACAAGTTTGTCACATGCGTCAAGGGGTGGCAGATTTTCACGCTCGCAAGAGGGCGGATCGGCCGAGCGGTTGAGACCCCCCTGAGGCAATCGTCTCCCGGCCCTGAGCCGGGTTCTGTGACGGGACAACGAGTTCCGACCGGATCGTGGCGGCAAGGGTGAGCTGCACAGTAGGAGTCCCGGTCATTCATGGCCGCGAGGTGTCAATTAGCGGTACAGGTTCGCCGGGCGTTGGGGTCGACTCACCATGCCTATCGCTTGGCGTTGCCGGCTCGCGACCCATCTCAGCAGGGAGGGTCGTGGCGCCGGGTGTGAGCCTTTGAGGTATTCCTGCAGGTGTGACCACAGCTGCCGGCTGCGCGCATATCGGTGGCTCGTAGCGCGTGCGTCGACAGGCCCGATCACCTGACGCATGATTTGTCTGATTTGGCTGCTTCGCACACTGGTGGCAAGGTTCGCCTGCATGAGCGATATGAGTGAAACAGAGAATGTCGGGGAGAACCGGTTACGGCGATCGACCCAGCGACAGGGCCTGCTGCTCGTGAGATCTCGCCAAAACGACCCACGGGCGTTCGACTTGGGCAGGTGCGTGGACATTGTGACCAACACGCACGTCGCAGGCGACCAGGAGTCCGGCTATGGTCACCACCTGAACACCGTCCAGTGCTACCTCAACCGGGGCCTTTGATGAGCAGCCCCTTGCCCTCATCGGCGGTCGAACTGATCACCTGTCAGCCGTGGTGTGAGCACGGCGACGGACACCCTAATGAGAAGGTGCGCGAGGACCAGTGGTGCTTCGGGGTCGAGCACCGGGTGCACCTGTCGACCGAGCCGGAGATGCTCATGTCTGACGGGAGCAAAGAGCAGCAGCACCTGAACACCTACCTGTTGCGACAGGCCGATGACACAGCGCCCCGAGTGTTCATTGGCCACGACGACGGTTTTGGTAAATCGGCAACCTTGGACGAGGCGAGGCGGTTTGCCCTTGAGATTCTCGCGCGAGTCGACGGGCACGAGGTCTGACCTCTACTGAAGGGTGCAGCGCCCCCGGCCAAACGTGCCCACCGGCCAGGGGCTAGACCAGCAGTAAGGACCTCGAAGCGCGTTCGCAGCGTCCATTGAGGTCTGAACCGAGTTCGCCTATCCGAAGGAGATCCAGTTGTGAACATCATTCTGCACGAGAGCCCACCATCCGGCTCCACAGCGGCGGCGGGAGCATGAGCGGCATCGATACCGAGATCTTGGCTATGTTCAACGGTCTTAATGCGACTCGCCAGGGAAAGCTTCTCGACTTCCTTGGAGAGCTCGTCGAAGAGCATCCCGCACAGCAGCGCGCGGAGGCGCCGGTCTCATCCTCGCAGCGGCGCTGATCTGGATCAACGATCCCAGCGAGGTCTGCCCTGCCACCCAAGACGCCCGGGCGTGACCGCGTCTTGGGTGGCGCAAATCTGGTCCTCAGGTCGGGATGGCCGCGTTAGCCCGGGGACCGGGGCAGGCAAGACGACGACGCTCAACCGCCTGGTGTCGGCAATTCCTTGGCCGTGAACAGGCGAGCGCCCTTGCAGTGATGTTCGAGCTGAAGATTCCTGTACGTCGCGGCTGCATGCAGTGCCACCCGCGCAACCGGTCACGATCACCGTGCAGTCGCGTCCACGGTCTGAAGTGCGCCAGCGGTCGCGTAGTCTCAGTGCTGATGGCTGTTGACTTTGCACTTGAGCTCAAGGACCTGCGCGCGACCATGGAGTCTGTGCGGCAGGTGACCGATCTGGACTCTCTACGCACCAAGATCACCGAGCTTGAGGAGCAGTCCGGGGCGCCCGACCTGTGGGACGACCCGGAGACCGCCCAGGAGGTCACCAGCCGTCTGTCACGCGCCAACTCTGAGCTTGAGCGGATTACTGGGCTGGACAATCGCATCGACGACCTTGAGCTGATGGTCCAGCTGGGCACCGAAGAGGCCGATGCCGACACGATGACGGACGCCGAGAAAGAGCTGGCCAGCCTGAAGAAGGCCGTTGGCGAGCTTGAGGTCCAGACCCTGCTCAACGGAGAGTGGGACAAGCGTGAGGCCGTGATATCGATCCGGTCCGGCGCAGGCGGCGTCGACGCAGCCGACTTCGCCGAGATGCTCATGCGGATGTACCTGCGCTGGGCGGAGCGGCACGGCTACCCAGTTGCCGTACTCGACACGTCATATGCAGAGGAGGCCGGGCTGAAGTCCGCCACCTTCGAAGTCAAGGTTCCCTACGCGTACGGCACGCTCTCTGTCGAGGCCGGCACCCATCGCCTTGTGCGCATCTCGCCCTTCGACAACCAGGGTCGCCGACAGACCTCCTTCGCTGCGGTCGAGGTCATTCCGCTGATCGAGCCGACGGACAGCATCGAGATCCCGGACAACGACATCAAGGTCGACGTATTCCGCTCCAGCGGCCCCGGTGGCCAGTCGGTCAACACCACGGACTCGGCTGTCCGGATGACTCACCTTCCCACCGGCATCGTCGTCTCGATGCAGAACGAGAAGTCCCAGATCCAGAACCGGGCCGCGGCCCTGCGCGTCCTGAAGTCCCGGCTGCTGCTGCAGCGTCAGGCCGAGGAGCACGCACAGAAGAAGGCCATGGCCGGAGATGTCAAGGCGAGCTGGGGCGACCAGATGCGTTCCTACGTCCTGAACCCGTACCAGATGGTCAAGGACCTACGCACCGAGTACGAGGTGGGAAATACCAGCGGAGTATTCGACGGTGATATCGACGGCTTCATCGAGGCCGGGATCCGCTGGAAACGTAGCGCCGAACGCGACGAGGCATAGAGCCGCAACGCCGGGAGCCCCACGGTCCACGTATGCCTGCCCAGCCGTCGTAGGCTGGCGTTACACCTGCGGCGCAGGTTCTTGGCTGCAGGCGATCCCCGTTTTCGGGGGTGGTCCTGACCCCAAGCTGCAGAGGCGCACGCCACGGATGATTCGCTTCGAGAACGTCACCAAGATCTATCGGCGCACCAGCCAGCCGGCGCTGCGCGGGATCTCCCTCGAGGTCGAGCGCGGCGAGTTCGTGTTCGTCGTGGGTCAGTCCGGTTCGGGCAAGTCCACCCTGCTGCGCCTGATCCTTTGCGAAGAGTCAGCGACCTCGGGCAACGTGCTCGTGGCCGGACGCGAGCTGTCCAAACTGCCAAGACGCAAGGTGCCGCAGTTGCGTCGCGAGATCGGCACCGTATTCCAGGACTTCCGGCTGCTGCCCAACAAGACCGTCTTCCAGAACGTCGCGTTCGCTTTGCAGGTGCTGGGTAAGTCGCGTCAGACGATTAGGGCGGTCGTGCCTGAGACCCTCGAGATGGTCGGTCTCGCCGACAAGGAGAAGCGGCTGCCGCACCAGCTCTCCGGAGGCGAGCAGCAACGGGTGGCGATCGCGCGGGCCTTCGTCAACAAGCCTTCGATTCTGTTGGCCGACGAGCCCACGGGCAACCTCGACCCGACCACGAGCCTGGAGATCGTGCGCCTGCTGGACAGGATCAACCGCACCGGAACCACGATCGTGATGGCCACTCACGACAACGGGATCGTAGATCAGCTGCGCAAGCGCGTTGTCGAGCTCGACGATGGCAAGCTGGTCCGCGACCAGATGCGCGGCGCCTACGGGGGCGGCACCCCCGCCCCGAAGGCAGAGGGGTAGGGCCATGCGCCTGCAGTTCATCCTCAGCGAGATCTGGGTCGCCCTGCGCCGGAACCTGTCCATGTCGATCTCGGTCGCGCTCGTCACGATGGTGTCCGTATTGTTTCTCGGGCTCGGCGTCCTGGCCCAGCGGCAGGTCGACACCATGAAGGACTACTGGTACGACCGGGTCCAGGTCTCGATCTTCCTGTGCACCACCAAGTCGGACCTGCCCAACTGCTCCACGGGCGCGGTTACCGATGCTCAGCGCGCCCTTATCCTCAGTCAGCTTGACGCGATGAAGCCCTTGGTTAAGAACGTCTATCTGGAGTCGCAGCAACAGGCATACGACCGTCTCAAGGCGCAGTCCACGGATAGCTCCGCCTACCGTGACATCACGGCTGCCCAGATGCCCGAGAGCTTCAGGGTGCAGCTGTCGGACCCGACCAAGTACGACGTGATCACCAGCGCGTTCACCGGCGCGCCTGGCGTAGGCGACATCCAGGACCAGCGCCGTATCCTCGACCCCCTGTTCAATGTGCTGAGGGGTCTGTCCTTCGGGGCGCTCGGACTGGCCGGGTTGATGGTGTTGTGCTCGGTTCTGCTCGTGGCCACGACCATCCGCCAGACGGCATTCAGCCGCCGCCGTGAGACGGGCATCATGCGTCTGGTCGGGGCCTCCGCGTTCAACATCGAGCTGCCGTTCATTCTCGAGACGTTGATCGCCACAGTTGTCGGCTCGGTCTTGGCGATCGGCGTTCTGTGGGCCATGGTGCGATATGGCATTGGCTACTTGGGTAAGACACTGCCGGTCAACTTCATCACCACGGCGGACCTGTGGATGGTCGCGCCCTGGCTCGTGGGGGCCGCTGCCGCGCTGGCGATCCTGACCGCGTGGCTCACGCTGCGTCGCTATCTGAAGGTCTGACGGCGCATTGAGGATGCATAGGTAGTACGTTCAGACACACCTTTGGATTGGGCGCCGAATGCTCTGCATCGGCCAAGTGGCTGTGATAACACTGAACAGGTGAAGGGAGTTCTGGCTGTGCCACCATTACGTCGCCGCACCTGGACGCGGATGGTAGGTTTCGGCGCCGTTCTCGCCACAGCCATCAGCCTTGGACTGGTGCCTGCCAGCTCGGCCGACACTGCGGGGGACAAGAAGAAGGTCGATGCCAACATCGCTCAACTGAGCACCGCTATCGAGGGCACCTCACAGGATCTGGCCAAAGCGGTGCAGGATTTGCAACGCACGCAGGCGTTGCTGCCTGGCGCACGGCAGGCATTGACTGCCGCCGCCGCAGCCCAGGTCGTGGCTGATCGCGACAACCAGACGATGGCCACGGCCCTTGCCGTCGCGCAGGCAAATGAGGCCAAGGCCACGGATACTCTCGGGCAGAATACCCGCGACAGCCAGGCTGCTCAGGACCAGCTCGCCAACCTGGTCCGCGACGACTATCAGCAGGGTGGGGTCTCCACCCTTGCGATCGCGCTCCAGGCCACCAGCCCTCAGGACCTGACCGACCGTCTCATCACGATGGACACCGTCATGCGGGTCCGTAGCGCGACGTTACGTGGACTGGACACCGAGCGGGCGCAGGGCCAAGCCACCCAGTCTCACCTGGTTGCCGTGCGCCAACAGGTGGCGGCGCTGAAGGTCCTGTCCGATGCTTCCCTGGCCAAGGCCGCGGCGGCGGCCAAGACAGCGGCGGATGCCAAGACCAACCTCGATCTGTTGGTTGCCACCCAGGCCGAGTATGAGGCAACGGTTGCCACCAAGAAGGCCACCGAAATGACGAACCTCAACAAGATGCAGGCGGAGTCCGACTCATTGATGAGGCAGCTGGCGGCTCGCGCCCAGGCGGCTCGCGCCCAGGCGGCTCGCACTGCTGCTGGCGGAGCATTGCAGTTCGTGGCACCGAATGCGCCGCCGGGCGCCAGCAGCGGATTCCTGAGCTATCCGCTCAGTGCACCGGTGTCCCAGGAGTTCCGTCCGCGCGGTGATCCCCTGGGCTATCACCCCGGCATCGACTTCGCCGCCAACTGTGGTTCGCCGGTTTACGCTGCGGCCGCCGGCGATGTCATCATGACGACGCCGGAGTCCCTGTCGGGAGGCTACGGTAACCGGCTGATCATCGACCATGGCATTCAGCGCGGTGTCGACCTGACGACGACCTACAACCACCTGACCAGTTTTGTGGTCACATCGGGACATGTGGCTCGGGGCCAGGTTGTCGCGTACTCGGGTACAACCGGGTTCTCGACCGGCTGTCACCTACACTTCGAGACTCGTGAGGACGGCACCCCGGTCAACCCGCGTCTCTGGTTGTGACCAACAGGTAGCGTTGGGCCAGCAGCCGCGCACCATCGCCTGACCAACGCCGGATCGGCCAAGACGGCTGACTCACGCGCGGCACATCCAAGACCAGAAGAAGGGAAGACAACGGTGGCCAAGGAGAAGGGTCTGAAGGTCGTTGCGCGCAACCGCAAGGCCTATCACGACTATCTCATCGAGGACACCTTCGAGGCCGGTATGGTCCTGAGCGGCACCGAGGTCAAGGCGCTGCGAGCGGGCCGGGCCTCGCTGGTTGACGGTTACGCGACGGTGCGCGATGGAGAGATCTGGCTCGAGGGGGTCCACATCCCGGAGTACACCGAGGCGACCTGGAACAATCACACACCTCGCCGTCGGCGCAAGCTGCTCCTGAACAAGTCGGAGATCGTCAAGCTGATCCAGAAGGACAAAGAGAGCGGCTACACCATCGTGCCGCTGTCGATGTATTTCAAGGACGGTTACGCAAAGGTCGAGATCGCCCTCGCCAAGGGCAAGCGCACCTATGACAAACGCCAGACGCTGCGTGCCCAGCAGGATGAGCGCGAGGCTCAACGGGCGGTCTCCGCCCGACGGCACAGATGACGAAGTCCGCGTACCGCGTTGTGGAGATGAGCGTGCGTCTGCCAAGTGCAGGCCGGGGCTGACTCCCAGCGCGGGCGTCAGTCCACGACTATCAGAAGGTGGGCTGGACCTCTGAGCCAAAGGTCAGGTTCAGCCTAGGAGGCGACCACGAAATGAGACGTGAGTCTTGTTATGTGGGCCCTTGGCACGCAGATACACAGCCCTGACCACCCTGTACGACGGGTGGTCGGGGCTGCAGCATGGCGCTCGCGCGCGCCAGGGGTCAGAGGCGGATGAGCATCTTGCCGGTGTTGGCGCCGGCCATCAGATCCCTGAAACCGTTGACAGCATTGTCGATTCCGTCTACCACGGTCTCGCGCCAGATGATCTTGCCCTCGGCCAGCCATTGTCCGACCTCGGTCTCGAACTGCGGGCGAAGGTCTGAGTGGTCAAAGACGATGAAGCCGCGCAGGGTCAGGCGCTTGCCGATGATCATCGCCATGTTTCGGGGGCCGGGGGTCGGCCCGGTGGCGTTGTAGCCCGAGATCATCCCGCAGATGGCGACGCGACCACGGGGCCGCATGGCACTGATGGCGGCTTCGAGGTGGTCACCACCGACGTTGTCGAAATAGACGTCGATGCCCTCGGGCGCCGCCTTGGCCAAGCCCTTGCGGATCGGCGTCGCCTTGTAGTCGACGGCCGCATCGAATCCGGCCTCGTCCAGCAGCCAGGAGATCTTCTCGGGACCTCCGGCGCTCCCGACGACCAGAGATGCGCCCTTGAGGCGGGCGAGCTGGCCGACCACTGAGCCAACCGCTCCGGCCGCCGCAGACACGAAGACGCGATCGCCTTCGGCGAACTCACCGATCCGGAGCAGGCCAGCGTAGGCGGTCAGGCCCGTCATGCCCAGAACTCCGAGGTAGGCCTGTGCGGGTGCGAGGGTGGTGTCCAGAACGCGGGCGCTCTGAGCCGGAATCAGTGAGATCGTGCGCCAGCCCAGTGCGTGTGCCACCGTGTCTCCGACGGCAATCGGGGTGCCGTTGCTATCCACGGCATCGGCTCCGACTTGTTCGACGGTCCCGACCGCGGCGCCGTCCATCGGCTGGTCGAGCTGGAAGGGTGGGACATAGGACTTGGTGTCGTTCATCCGGCCACGCATGTAGGGGTCGACCGACAGGAAGCTGTTGCGGACGAGGATCTCGTCGGTGGCCGGCGCCGGGAGCTCGACGTCAACGAGGGCGAAGTCTTCGTCGACGGGGACGCCATCGGGACGACGGGTGAGGTGCCATTCGCGGCTTTTGGTCATGTCTGGAACGGTAGCGCTAATCCGGAATGGTTTCGTACTCGGTCGGGTTGGACAGATATGCTGAGATGAGACTGTCCGTGAGGTCAGTGTTGACAAGTGAACAGTGCGACGTGTGCCACCCCATGGGGGTGATCGGTTTCGACGTTGATCGTCATTCCAGGAGAAGCGGGTCGAGGACGCAGGGTTATCTCGTTAACGATCCTTGCAAACTAATAGGTGCCGATTCCAATCGCACCGACTTCGCCCTCGCCGCCTGAGCGAGCTCCGAAGTCCGTCAGCCTAGGCTTGCTTTCGGCCTAGTTCCTGGCGTCAGCTAGAAAGCTTGCTGGGCGCCCTTGTCGTGGGGGTTGCCCGGGACTCTCACACGACTGGGCCTGTCAGTGGACGTGTGCGTGCGAGCACTGGGGCCGAGAAAATCCATAGCGCACTGCACCCGGAGAAGTCCTGGTTTACCGTCAGCGGACGCGGGTTCGATTCCCGCCACCTCCACCACCATGGGCACGTCGCGCTTTGCACAGTCATGATGAGGGGCCCGGTCAGATGATCGGGCCCCTCATCGCCTATGGCGATGTCATGGGTGTTCGGCCAAGCCCCGGACGAAGGCGAGTGGGTTCGCGCTCTGGGGCACCACACTCACCTGCGCATCAGCGCGCTGGAGGCTATGACGGCCGTGCGTGAGGCCTGGTCTCTGGCTGCCGGCTAGGACCGGGTCGCCCTCAGATGGCTTCGGGGCCGCGCTCACCGGTGCGGACCCGGACGACGTCCTCGACGTTTTGAACCCAGACCTTGCCGTCACCGATCTTTCCGGTCCGCGCGGCGCAGACAATCGTCTCGATGACGTGCGCAGCATCGTCGTCTTCTGTCAGTACCTCCATGCGGATCTTCGGTACGAAGTCGATTTGGTACTCCGCGCCGCGGTACACCTCGGTGTGGCCGCGCTGGCGCCCGTAGCCCTGAGCGTCCGAGACGGTCAAGCCGAGCACATCGATGTCTCGCAGGGCGTCGCGCACGTCGCTCACCTTGAATGGCTTGACGATCGCGGTGATGAGCTTCATCAGGAGGTCCTTCCCAGGCTGGAAGTGGCGGTGAACTCGTACGCGCTCTCAGCGTGCTGGCTGGAGTCCAGCCCCTCGGTCTCAGCGTCTGGCCCGACTCGCAGGCCGATCGTGGCACGCAGAACCCACGCGATCGCGTAGGTGACGGTGAAGGCGAAGGTCGTTGCCACGAGCACGCCGAGGCCCTGACGCGCGAGCTGGGCCAGACCGCCGCCGAGCAGCAGACCCTGGTGTCTGACCGCAGGGTTGACGGCCGCCGCGGCGAACAGGCCGACGAACAGGGTGCCGATGAAGCCGCCGACGTAGTGGACGGCCACGACGTCCAGCGAGTCGTCGTACCTGAATCGAAACTTCAGCCGTATCGCGAACAGGCTGGCGACCCCAGCCGTGGCGCCGAGCAGAAGCGCAGGCAGGGGCGACAGGAAGCCCGCAGCGGGTGTGATCGCGACGAGGCCGGCAACCGCCCCTGAGGCGGCGCCGAGCGTAGTGGCCTTACCGGTCAGCCGCTTCTCGAGGGCGAGCCAGCCGATCATGCCGCCGACCCCCGACAAGTGCGTTACAAGGGCAGCACTTGCCGCAAGGTATCCCGCGCTGAGCGCCGAGCCCGCGTTGAACCCGATCCAGCCGAACCAAAGCAGGCCGGCGCCGAGCAGTGTCAAAGGCAGGTTGTGGGGCGCCATCATCTCTCGCGGCCAGCCGCGGCGCGGACCGATCACGAGGGCGAGCGCGAGGGCGGATGCACCGGAACAGATCTCGACCACGGTGCCGCCGGCAAAGTCGAGCAGTCCGGCCTTGTTGAGCCAGCCATCCGGTGACCAGACCCAGTGCGCGAGCGGCGCGTAGACGACGACGGACCAGATCGCGATGAACGTGACGAAGGCGCCGAAACGCATCCGATCTGCGGACGCGCCGCTGAGCAATGCAGCGGTGAGAATCGCGAACATCATCTGAAAGGTCACGAAGGCCAGTGGCGGGAAAGTCAGGTGCATACCCGGCACAGCGGTTTCGGCGTGGGCCAGCCCCACCAGGTGCAGGCCACCGATCAGGCCCCCGCCCGCGTCCTGGTCGAACGCCAGGGAGTAGCCCACCGTTACCCAGGTCACCGAGACGATCGCAATCGTCACGAAACTCTGCATGATCATGGCGAGCGCATGCTTTGACCGGACCATGCCCGCATAGAAGAACGCGAGACCAGGGGTCATCAGCAGTACCAACGCGGTGCACACGATCATCCAGGCGGTGTCCCCGGAGTTGACCTGCGCGGCTTCGGTCAGGAGGTGCATCGTAGTCATCCTTCCCAGGCTGTGGCCCGAACATCCTCTTCTGCGGGCCGCGGGTCACGCTACTGGTGTGGATCCCGCGCTGTATCCGCGCTCCACAAGGTGGACTCACCCGACCGCCGTTGCATGGGGGAAGATCTCCGCTCGAGTGTCGAACTCCTCAAGAGGTGGGGCGATGCGTTGAGGCTGAGCCGGCGATGAACCGGATCAACACGGCATCCGTTTCCCACATAGTCCACTGGGAGGTCTCTGCCAGGTAGCCCACAGGGGAGGTCGCCATGTCCCGTCCCACGTTCAGCCTCCGACTGCTCGGAGCCAGCGCCACGCTCATGCTCGTGGCTGCTTGCAGCAACAGCACTGCCAGTCCCGTCAGTAGCAACAGGACGGTCAGCCCTGGCACGGGTATGAGTGCTACCCAGTCCGCGTCCGGGGGAGTCTTGGGCGTGGCCACGACCTCGTTGGGCCCCGTTCTGGTCGACAGCAGGGGCTTGACCGTCTATATGCTCACCGCCGACACGCCGGGGCACTCGACCTGCTTAGCGTAGTGCCTGAAGTTCTGGCCTCTGGTGGCCGCACCGGCCGGGTCGGGGGTGCCCACCGTCCAGGCCATCAGTGCGGCCCTGGCCACCACGAAGGCAACAAGCGGCGCCCTGATGGTCACGGCGGCCGGCTGGCCGCTCTACACGTTTGTCAAGGACAAGGCCCCTGGTGACGTTGCGGGCGAGGGTGCCAAGACCTTTGGCGGGACCTGGTACGCAGTGTCCCCGTCCGGCACCCCC
>OCZT010003237.1_pt1 | contig 16708 bp, 13 predicted proteins | sample 1539031 | NCBI WGS metagenome assembly OCZT01 (sample SAMEA3539308, study PRJEB22396) | soil metagenome | biome: tundra; feature: field; material: soil | place: USA | collected 2010-05 | depth 0.15 m | reverse complement strand
ACTCCAGGGATCTCCGCCGGTTTCTTGTTGTCCAAAGCATCATTCAGCGCCATCGTGCAGGCCATTTGCCGCAGTCGCGATTGCCTTTTGCGAACCGGCGCCGGGGTCCCGTGTGCCCTTGCGTAATCGTCAATCGCTCGCTGAAGCACGGCATCCGCCTCAGGCTCGGAGTACTCGACCGGCCGGTGAGCGAAATCCTCGGTCACATACACATGGTCGCCACTTCGTATGACCGCGACTCCCACCACGTTGTAGTTGGAATTCAGAATGTTGGCCCGATGCGGTGGCGAATTCATCAATCCGTGGTGAGCGGATATCACATCATCGCTGAAGCCAACGTTTTCCGCTTGCTGGTCCGAGGGCAGGTTCTCATCGGCGAAGCGAACCTCCATGGTGGGCTCTCCATCGAATTGGTGTGAGAGGGCCTTATGTTCCACCATCAGGTCCGTGTGCTTGCGGGCGGCCTGGGTGAGACGCTGATCCACGGCCAGCGGCGGAAGCCCTTGGCTGGCGCGCTCCTGGTTGATCAACTGGACCAGTTGCTGCCCGCCTTCTCTATCGAATTGGGCTTTGGCAGGACTGGGACACAACAGTAGCGAGGTGACAAATAGCGCGAAGGCGAAGACTCGCGGCCAACAGAGATCTTGGTGCAGTCGCATGTGTCCCCCACATTAAACCGAGAATCCCGGGCTTTCGTGCAGTGCGCCATCTACATACAATACGGCATTCCCGGGGTCAAGTGATGGATCATTGGGGTGTAGGCGCTCCAAAATAATGTCATTTCCTAATGGCAACGAAACTTTGTCTTGCTCCGATTGCAATGCACCCCCCATCCACCTGCTTCGGTGGCGGAAAAGAACAGCGGACGAAAAATGTTTTTCGCGGCCCAGCGTGCTAGCATGGAAACCCGACAGGTGCTTCCATGAAGGTTAGTGACGCGGTTGAATCCCTGCTAAGGCAAAAGGCCAGCAACGCAGTTTTTTCGGTGAGTCCTGACCAGTCCGTTTACGAAGCGATCGAGAAGATGGCTAAAGAGGGAGTCGGGGCCTTACTGGTGTTGTTTGAAGGCAAACTCATCGGGATCCTCTCCGAGCGTGACTATGCCCGCAAGGTCATCCTCATGGGACGGTCCTCGAAAGAGACTCCGGTCCGGGAGATTATGACCAGTCCCGTGATCTTTGTAACTCGCCAAAACACAGTAGACGAGTGCATGGCCATCATGACGAATCGCCATATTCGGCATCTTCCGGTAGTCGAGGAGGGCACCGCTATCGGCATGGTGTCGATCGGCGATCTGGTGAAATGGATCATCTCGGGTCAGGAAGAAACCATCAGGCACTTGGAAGGCTACATAACGGGAAGGTATCCAGCCTAAAGTAACGAAGGAGGCGTGCCACCGGCTTCCATGGCCCACGGCCGGTGCACGTCGGGCAATCCAAAACTCAAGAGCGTGTGTGAGAACTCCTTCCGAGTTGGCACGGGGGAATGATGGCGCAAAATCCAGCCCCGCAGCCGGGGTCCCCACTTCGCGCCCCGCCGCGGCGGGCGAAATGGGGTGGAGGAGGGGCGGAATTGCTTTTAGCCCAGGGCGTAAGAGGGTGTGTGAGAACCAAACTTGGTATTTGCCAGTGGACTGGATGGGCGAAAATCCAGCGCTGTAGGCGTGGCTCAGTTTAGCCCAGCACGGAGCCGCAGGCGGAGTGCTGGGTAAGGCGGGAAATAGATCCGGAGTCCCGTAGGGACGGCACGGTTCTCATATACGGTCTCAAGGCCTCCCAGTTAGATCTCCTGTACCGTGCTTCCATCATTCTGTAAAGTCTCTGAAAGGTCTCCCCACCGCCGCAGCAGCGTATGAACTGGCACGGTGTTATCCGAGTCCGGATTATGACAGAATGAAACTAGGTTCTCATGTCCAACCCAAACATTCCAGATTCCCAATCCACCGCCGATCCCAACGAGTCATTCGGCGAGCTTCTTTCCCAGTTCGAGCAGAGCCATTCGCACAAGGCTGAAGACGGCAGCAGACAAATCGAAGGCACGGTGATTGCCGTCTCTGCCGAGTCGGTTTTCCTCGATATCGGTTTCAAGAGCGAAGGCATCCTGCCGCTGGCAGCGTTCCAGAGCGCCGGCGAAGACGTTAAACCCGGCGACAAGCTGGTCGTCTCGGTGAAAGGCCGCGATACTGACGGCTACTACGAACTTTCCCGCTTCAAGACCACGTTGCCCAAGGACTGGTCATCGCTGGAGCAAGCCTTCACCGATAAGACGACGATCATGGGCACGGTGACGGGCGTCATCAAAGGCGGGCTGAGCGTGGATGTGGGAGTGCGAGCGTTCATGCCAGGCTCGCGCAGTGGAGCGCGCGACGCCGCCGAGATGGAGAAGTTGGTGGGACAGGAGATCCGCTGCCGGATTATCAAGCTCGACGTGACCGACGAAGACGTGGTGGTGGACCGTCGCGCCGTGACTGAAGAGGAAGAGCGCACCGGGAAAGAGCGCCGGTACTCCGAGGTCAAAGAAGGCGAGACGGTGCATGGCACGGTCCGCAGTCTTACCGATTACGGAGCGTTTGTCGATATTGGCGGAGTGGACGGACTGCTGCACGTCGGCGATATCGCCTGGAGCCGTGTTGCGAAACCCTCTGACGTGCTTTCGGTGGGGCAGGAGATCGAAGCCAGAGTTCTCAAGATCGATCCGGAGAAGCGGCGCATTTCGCTGGGCCTGAAACAGATGCAGCCGGACCCATGGCATTCAGTGGCGGAAAAATACAAGACCGGCGAGCGCGTGCGCGGCGCGGTGACGCGCGTCGTTGACTTCGGAGCATTTGTCGAACTAGAGCCCGGGGTTGAAGGCTTGATCCACCTTTCCGAGATGTCGTGGGCCAAGAAGGCGAGGCAGCCTAGCGACGTGGTAAAGCCGGGCGAGACGGTTGAGGCGGTGGTTCTGGCAGTGAACCCCAGCGACCGCCGCATCTCGCTGGGACTAAAGCAGGCACTGGGCGATCCCTGGGCCGAGGTGACACAGAAGTTTGGGGTTGGCTCGGTAATCGAAGGACCGGTCACCAGCCTTACCAACTTCGGCGCTTTTGTGCAGCTTTCCGAAAGCGTCGAGGGGATGATTCACGTCAGCGAGATCAGCGCCGAGAAGCGCATCAAGCATCCGCAAGAAGTGCTGAAGCTGGGACAACTAGTTAAGGCGCAGGTGCTCGCGATTGATAAAGAACGACGCCTCTTGCGGTTGGGAATGAAGCAACTGGTTCCCACCAGCCTGGATGAATATATCGCCGAGCACAAAGAAGGCGATGTGGTCACGGGACGCATGATCGAAGTTTTAGACGGACAGGCGCGCGTGGAACTGGGCGAAGGCATCCAGGGCACCTGCCCGATCGTCGCGCAGAGTCTAGCGAAGCACGAGACGCAGGCCGAAGGCAAGGCGGATTTGTCCGCGCTGAGTTCCATGCTGAAGGCGCGCTGGAAGGGTGGCGCCGCCGGTGGCGCGTCCAAGCCGGAAGCCATTCGTGCTGGACAGATTCGCAGCTTTCGGATTGCGAAGCTGGACGCAGTCGCGAAGAAGATTGAATTGGAGTTGGCATAACGGGCCAGTGCCGGAAATTTAAGTGCTCACGTTACAACCTAGGATTTTCCACCAATGCTGACGCCAAGTGGACAACGGGGCAGAGACGATGTAAGGTCTGCGTGTGATAGGCCGCGCTAGTCGCCTTCCGCTAATTGGTCAGGCCGAACGGCATGGCGGACGTACGGCTGTTGTCGATTCGCAGGGGTCTTTCACCTACAACGATTTGCTCGATGCCTCGTCGCGCGTGGCGACCGCACTGCTGGCTGGCCGCCAGGACCTTCAGGAAGAGCGCGTGGCGTTTCTGCTGACGCCGGGATTTCCCTGGGTTGCGGTGCAGTGGGGCATCTGGCGGGCCGGTGGCGTTGCCGTCCCATTACCGCTTAACTCTCCTAAGTCTGAGCTGGAATACTTCATCGACGACACCAAGGCATCCGCAGTGGTGTTCGATGCTCTGGCGGACCCCCTGCTGTCGCCAATTGCCGCAGCTCGCGGCATCCGCGCCTTGTCGTATGACCCAGCTCTCGCACGCCAACCAGCAGCGGAATTGCCGGACGTCGCTAGCGACCGGCGCGCCATGATTCTCTACACCAGCGGCACGACCAATCGGCCGAAGGGCGTGGTCACAACTCACGCCAACATTAGTGCGCAAATCATGTGCCTGGTGGAGGCATGGGAGTGGTCGGCCGACGATCATATCGTGCTGTGTTTGCCGCTGCACCACATACATGGAATCATCAACGTTGTTTCTTGTGCGCTGTGGTCCGGGGCGACCTGCGAGACGCTGCCGCGCTTCGACGCGAATGAGGTGTGGGGGCGCATCGCGGGCGGCAGCGTGACTCTGTTCATGGCGGTGCCGACAGTCTATGTAAAGCTCATCGCTGCCTGGGACGCGGCTCCGCCAGAGCGCCGCGCCTCACTCAGTCAGGCATGCTCCAAGTTACGCTTGATGGTGTCCGGCTCGGCAGCGCTGCCGGTGAGCACACTCGAACGCTGGAGGGAAATCAGCGGCCACACGCTGCTGGAGCGCTACGGCATGACCGAGATTGGCATGGCGCTTTCGAATCCGTTGCGCGGCGAGCGCGTGCCGGGCAGCGTCGGGACCCCACTGCCGAGCGTCGAGGTACAGCTTGTCGGCGAGAACGGCCAGCCGATTGCGCCGGGAACAGCGGGCGAGATCGAAGTTCGCGGTCCCAGCGTATTCGCTGAATACTGGGGTAAGCCCGACGCCACGCGCGATGCCTTCCGTGATGGCTGGTTTCGCACCGGCGACACTGCGGTCATCGAGAACGGTGTCTATCGCATCCTCGGACGGACGAACATTGACATCCTCAAGACCGGCGGGCACAAGGTATCCGCGCTGGAGATTGAAGAAGCGCTGCGCGAGCATCCATCGGTTGCCGAGTGCGCTGTAGTGGGCGTGCCCGATCTGGAGTGGGGCGAGCGTGTCGCCGCGGTTGTGGTGCTAAAGGATGGCGGTGCACTCGATCTGCTGTCCCTTCGCACCTGGGCCAAAGAGTTTCTCGCGGCCTACAAACTTCCGTCACGGCTTCTCGTGCTGGACGCGCTTCCGTGCAATGCGATGGGGAAGGTAATGAAGCCGGCAATCGCGAAGATGTTTCGGACCGCGGGCAGTAGCGATCCCGTCGCCCAGGATTCCCTGGCCATGCGCCCTTGACATGCCGCGATATGCTCCTCCGGGTCTGGCGGTTCCGCCGCTGGCCGAACGCTTCGGCCGCAAGCGCACGTTGGCTTTCTATTTCTTCGGGATGCTCATCTGCATCCTCCTCAGCTTTGGCTGGGCGTTCTACCTGCCTCAGGGACTCCATCCGTTCATCGCAGTGCTGTTCTTTCTGGGCTTTTTTGGCGGCAACTTCGCCGTCTTCAGTCTCTGGTTGCCGGAGCAGTACGGGACCACGGTACGCGCCACAGCGTTTGCGTTCACCACTTCGTTTGGACGCTTCGTCGCCGCGGGCGTCAACTTCACAGTCGGCGGGCTGGTCAGAAACATGGGCACCCTCGGCAAGCCGGTCGCGTTCACAGCGATTGCCTTTGGCATCGGACTGCTGGTTATTCCTTTCGCAGTAGAAACCCGGGGTAAGGTGCTACCTGATTAGCAGCTGTGTCGCAGGCAGGCCACAGGAACGCTCAGAGTGAGAACTAAGGTAGAGATTGCTCACTTGCCATTAGGGAAACTCTGATTAAGTCTGGTTCTTTGAAAGGGACGGCCTTCAGGCCGTCCGCGAACGCCTGATAATAGATCGGGCTTCAGCCCCTGAGGGACTTCCGACTGACTTAATCAGAATTTCCTTAGCCTGGATTATTCATGAGCTACTTAGTTTTTTGGGGTGTCATCCTGAGCGACGAGCGCAGCGAGGAGTCGAAGGACCCCTTTGCCCGCCAGCAATCTCAAACTTGTTGCTGCGCCGCGCGGCCACACTGTGATTTCTCGCAGCTATAGGGGTCCTTCGACTCCGCGCCCGCCCGACCCGCAAAAGAGGCGGGTCGGAAATTCTTTGCGGGCGCTCCGCTCAGGATGACACCTCACATTCATGAATAATCCAGGTTAGAGCAGTTCCAGAGTGGCTGTAGCTCGGGTAGTGCGGGCCTTCAGGGCATGGGTGAGAACTCGTTTTGAGTTAGCACGATAGGACGATTGCGCAGAAATCCAGCGCCGTAGACGCGGAATAGTCTAGAGCAGATTCTGAGTTGGTGTATCCGGGTGGAGCACCGGGTAGTGGGCTAGCCCACTACCGAGCACCGCTTCAGCGGTGCATTTGAGAGTTGCGTCTGAATTCGGCTTTAGCCGCTGAGGTAACCAGAGCTCTTACCTCAGCGGCTAAAGCCTCGTCCTTTTTGCAGACTTTTGCCGGAGAACAGATAGCCCGCCAGCATCTTCTTCGTCTCGGCGATGACGACATCGCGCTCCTCGCGGGTGGGCTGCTCGTAGGCGTAAGCAATGAGGCGCTCGCCGGCTTCGCTGACCATGCTCAGCATGAGCTCGAGCTCGGGGGTAAAGTCGAAGCCCAGGCGCTCGACCATGAAGGTGGTGAGCATGGCGGGAAGACCGGTGCGGGGCGAGGCCTCGCGTGCCTTGGTGGCGGCGCTGATGTGGCGACCGAAAGAGATGGTGCGGAAGTCGGGATGGGCGTCGAGATACAGAACGTAGGCGTCGATCATGCGATCGAGGACGACGGCGGGGTCTCCGCCGAAGGCGGACAGATTCTGGAGTTGCTGCAACAGGGGCCGCATGACGTCCTTATCTACCAGAGCGCGAAATCGGAGGACGTGGCGGACGGCAATGGCGTCGATGATGGACTGCCTGTCAGGGAAGAAGCGGTAAACAGCGCCGACCGAGAGCCCGGGTTCGGAGGCAATGCGCCTGGTGGTAACGGCCTCGAGCGGCATGTGGGTGAGCAGCGAGCTGGCCGCGTCGAGAATGCGTGCAACGGTGCGAAGGCTGCGGTCCTGGGTGGGCTTGCGGCGATTCGCCGCGACAGCCGCACTGACCAGGGAATCAATGGGAGGTTGGTTTGACATGACCAGAGTCGGGCGAATGCGAATATTGTATACGGCGCGCGAAACGGGGCAGCAGGCATCCCAGCCAAAACCGGGAACAGGTTGTAGATTGGGGAACTAACGAAATTGGGCGACGGTAACAGCTTAAGGTGATGAGGTATAGAGCCCTGCCAGGGCGTCACCAGCCCGGTTCTTTCTCGCACTCATCCACTGGCGTCGCCAGTCCTTCGCGAATGGACTCACGCATGCCAGGAACTGACAGAAGATGAAGTGTTTCCTGAATGGCGTTCCAATCCTCTTCGCCAACGAGTACACCGTTGGAGCGCGGACCGGTGATGAGCACCGGCTCGTGGGCGGCGGCCGTTTCATCGAGCAGCCGGTACAGCTTCTCGCGGGCCTCACTGGCACTGATTGTGTTCATGTCCAAGAGCCTACGCATTCCGGGCACAAGAAGCACGGAGTTAAACTGGAATCTTCAAGATGCTTTGGACAGTGCGAGCTTCACATTCGCGGGCAGGCGGAGAGCGACGAAATAATCCGCCGGATAGAGGTAGTCCTCTCCGGATTCGTCGACAACCCGGATCAAGCTCTGCGTGGCCGCGGAAGCATCACGGATGACCGGATATAGTTTTCTCCGTTCCAGTGACGCCGGGTAGCCCTCATTGCGAACGCACAGGACGAAAGCCTCGCCTTTACTCTGCTTGCGCGAGGAGCCGTTTGATTTTGAATTCTTTCTTGCCAATGCCATGGGCTTCATACCAATGTAACTCCGCCATCACGCGGACCCACCTCTAAGTTTTACGCTTGCGATACCTTTCACCTTTCGCCAGGAGCCCGGCCATAGGCCTTCCACAATCGCCTGCGCTCGCGAACTCCCAGGCCCGCCGCAATGACCTCGACATGTTTGACTGCGCCGACGACTTCAAGATACATTGCGCAATTGTAATCGCCTGCCGGTGGACACGGAGAGTGTTCGCCGGGCATACCGAACGTTCCTCTGCCCAGGTTAGCGTCCAAAAGACGGACGCGAACCTGGGGCACCAGGCCAGAACTTACCCTCGCGGGTACTTGGCGGGACCGCACGTCTCTGTAACAATCATCCTTTGATCGTAACCGGCTCTCATGTCGCTCGCACTCCCCGAATTCGTCACCCGCTGGAAAGCCAGTTCCCTCTCCGAGCGCTCCGGCGCGCAGCAGCATTTCTGTGATCTCTGCGATGTGCTGGGCCAACCCCACCCCGCTGCGGTCGACCAGTCCGGCGAGAGCTTTACCTTCGAAAAGCACGTCTCCACGGTTGAAGGAGACAAGGGCTTTGCTGATGTATGGAAGAAGGGGTACTTTGCCTGGGAATACAAGGGCAAGCACCACGACCTGCACACCGCCTACCTTCAGCTCCTGCGCTATAGAGAAGATCTGGAGAACCCGCCGCTGCTGGTGGTTTGCGATCAGGACCGTTTCGAGGTGCATACCAACTGGCCCAACACGCGCAAACAGATTTACAGCTTCACCCTGAGCGACCTACTGCGCAATGAGGCGACACCCAACTGCGCACTGCCTCCGCTGGATGTGTTGCGCGCGCTCTTCGAGCACCCGGAAGAACTCCGCCCCGATGCGCCCTCCGTGCGCGTGACCGAGAAGGCCGCCGCCAAGTTCGCCGAATTGGCCGACAACCTGAACGTTCGTCGCATCGATCCGGAGAAATCGGCGCATTTCCTGATGCGCCTGCTCTTCTGCCTCTTTGCCGACAGCATCGGCCTCCTGCCCGATCACCTCTTCCGCAAGATGATCGAGATTGACCGTGGCAACGCGCCGAATTTCAACCGCAAGCTGCGGCGCCTTTTCGCGGCCATGGCCAAAGGCGACAACTTCGGCGTCTACGATGTGCCCTACTTCAACGGCGGACTCTTCGGCGACGATAGCATCATTGAGCTTGCCGCCGCCGATCTTGCCATCGTTACCGCCAGCGCCAGCCTCGATTGGTCACGCGTCGAGCCCGCCATCTTTGGAACGCTGTTTGAACGCAGTTTCGACCCGACCAAGCGCTCGCAGCTCGGCGCTCACTACACCAGCAAGGAAGACATCCTCACCATCATCGAGCCGGTACTGGTCGCTCCGTTGCGCAAGCGCTGGGAGGAGGTGAAAACCGAAGCGACGGCGTTGGCCGAAGCCGCTGAGAAGGAACCGAAGGCGCCAGCCCGTAACAAGCTGCGCAATCGGCTTCAAGAGACCGTCTTCGGCTGGGTCGAGGAATTGTCGAAGGTACGCGTGCTGGATCCCGCGTGCGGCAGCGGCAACTTCCTGTATCTCGCTCTCAAGCGCATGCTCGACCTGTGGAAAGAGGCGTACGTATTCGCGGCGCAACATGGTCTGCCGGCCATCGTCTCCCACCAGGTAAGCCCATTACAGCTTTACGGGATCGAGAAGAACGTCTACGCTCACGAACTTGCTTCCGTAGTGGTGTGGATTGGCTATCTCCAGTGGCGCAAGGACAACGGCATGGGCGAGCCGAAACAGCCGATCCTCGAACCGTTATCGAACATCCAGCATCGCGACGCGATACTGGAGTTTGACTCCGAGGGCAATCCGGTTGAACCGGTGTGGCCGGAAGCGGAGTACATCATCGGCAATCCGCCGTTCCTCGGCGGCAATAAGATCAGACAAGAGCTGGGTGATGAGTACGTCGACAAACTGTTTAAGCTCTACGGAGGCAAGCTGTCTGCCTTTGCAGATTATGTATGTTACTGGTTCCTCAAAGCGGTTCAAGTGCTGGAAGAGAAACGCACACAGCGGGTCGGGTTGTTAGCAACCCAGGCCATCAGAGGGGGTGTAAACCGCTCCGTACTGGAGAGAGTGAAGCAGTCGGGCGACATATTCATGGCTTGGAGTGACAGAGATTGGATTCTGGACGGAGCTGTCGTTCACGTTTCGATGGTCGGATTCGATGACGGTTCCGAGAAGCACAAGATGCTAGACGGCCACGCTGTCGCTCAGGTCAATGCTGATCTGACGAGCTCCGTCGACGTGACAATCGCGGCACGCCTGAAGGAGAATGCGGGTCTTTGGGCCTATGGCTCTCAGCAAAAAGGATCATTTGACATCACGCCCGACACTGCCCGGGACTTGCTAGACGCAGCAAGCCCCTTCGGGGAGAACTATTGCGATGTGGTACGGCCGAGCGTAAACGCGAAGCAGGTTATGCAGAGAACGCCCCACACGTGGGTCATTGACTTCGGCGAAGAGTCTAGTGCTGAAAAGGCTTCTCTGTATGAAGCGCCCTTCGAATACTTGAAGAAGACCGTGTATGTCGAGCGGAAAAACCGTCGTGAAAAGCGTCAGCGCGATTTTTGGTGGCTTCACGCCCGGCCGTCTCCAAAGTACAGGCGAATGCTCCGCAATCTTAAGAGGTACATCGCGACCCCGGCTGTTTCTAAATACCGGGTGTATCTCTGGTTAGACAATAAGGTCTTAATAGATCACGCGATGATTGCATTCGGTCGCCAGGATGATTACTTCTTAGGAGTTCTCCAGAGCAGAGCTCACGATCTCTGGGCGCGAAGAGCTAGTACCCAGCTCCGCGAAGCCGAGAGCGGGACTCGATACACCCCAAGAAGTGCCTTCGAGACCTTCGCCTTTCCCTGGCCGCCGGGCGGTGAGCCGACGGATGACCCGCGGGTGAAAGCTATCGCAGAAGCCGCCAAAGAACTGGTTGAGAAGCGCGATGCCTGGCTGAATCCTCCCGGTACCACCGAGTTGGAGTGCAAAGGGCGCACCATGACCAATCTCTACAACAAGCGCCCCTCGTGGCTCGGAGACGCCCATCGCAAACTCGACGAAGCGGTTTTTGCCGCCTACGGGTGGCCGCTCACGTTGAGTGACGCGGAAATCTTGCAGCGTTTGCTGCCTTTGAATTACGAGCGAGCAGGAAGAGCGGCGAAGAGTGTCGCCGGCTGAAGCCGGCTCAGGATTCAATAAACCAGCCTACCCGGGACTCCGCTGCGCTCCGTCCTGGGCTAACCCCATCTCCACCCCTTCGGGGTTCGAGCATTCGCAATTCCAGAGCGGAGGCAACCGGGCCCGTGCGGCCGGGTGCCCCACCCAAGCCGGTTTTGCTTGGGTGGGTTTTGTCTGCCTCAGCGGCTGAAGCTGCAATGACGCGCGCGATTGGAACGCGGGCCTGAAGGCCCGCACTACCCGAGTTTATGCCCGCTCTGGAATTGCGAACACAAAACCCTACTCCAGCTTCTCCGGCTCCAGCGCGATGCCCTTCTCGCCAGCAGCCTTCCTCTCCCAATACTTGCGGACCCAGGCTTCCCAGCTTTTGCCGGCAGCGGTGTCGCGTCCGCTGAACGCCAGGGCGGCGATGTCGGAATAAGCAATGGAAATTTTCTGCGAGGGATTCTGCGGCGAGGAATTCTGAGGAATGAGGCGCACCATTGAGGCGTCGAGCGTCGGGCCGTTGCGCCGGTCGAAGAGGTAGCCTTCCACGCGCGATCCATCCTTGCGGGTGATGGTCACGTCGCCGCGATAATCGAAGGCTTTCTCCAACGCGTCGCGCAGCTCGGCCTCGGTGGCCAGCTCCGGAATCCAGCCTTCGATTTTTTCGTGGTCGCGTCCGTCGACGACTTCCAGCGCGTCAACGGTTAAATTGCGTTGTGGCTCGCTCATGATTTCGCTATTCGCCTTTCGCTATTCGCCAAAGTTCCTATTCGCCACAGAGACGCAGAGGCACAGAGAAACCCATGTCAATTCACTCTCTACCCCGCTCGTGAACACAGCGTTTTCAAACAATAAATTCGACATCCACAATTCAATTCCCTCTGTGTCTCTGTGCCTCTGTGGTGGAAGGTCCTCTTCTCAACGTCAGGACTCGACATTCCCGATCTGCACCAGCGGATCGTAGGCGTGCATCGGAGGGGTGGTCTCCTTCAGCATGGCGAGCGCTTCGTCGTCCTTGTACTTGCTGGAGAACGTCGCGCGCACGGTCCCGAGAAATCCGCGCAGCGAGCCGAACGTGTCGTGCACCGCCGAAGCTTCGTATCCGCTATGCACCATGCAATTGGCGCACTGCGGATTGCCCGACTCGGTGCCGTACTTGTGCCACTCGGTCTCGCGCATTAACTCTTCGAAGGTGTCGGCGTAGCCGTCCTGTAGCAGGTAACACGGCTTCTGCCAGCCGAACATGTTGAAGGTCGGCATGCCCCACGGCGTGCACGGGTAGTCGCGCTTGCCCATCAGGAATTCCAGGAACAGCGGCGACTGGTTGAACACCCACTTGGCCTTGCGGTTCGCCAGGATCGCACGGAACAGCCGCCGCGTCCGCGCCCGTCCCAGAAAATGCTTCTGGTCGGGGGCCTTGTCATACGAATACCCGGGCGAGAGCATCATGCCTTCGACGCCGAGGTCCATCATCTCGTCGAAGAAGGCGCGGACGCTGTTGGGATCGGCGCCGTCGAAGAGCGTGGTGTTCGTGGTCACGCGAAAGCCGCGCTGCAAGGCTGCCTTCATGCCGTCGATGGCAATGTCGAATCCGCCTTCGCGGCAAACAGAAAAGTCGTGGTGCTCGCGCTCGCCGTCCACATGCACCGAGAACGTCAGGTACTTGCTGGGCTTAAACAGGCCAATCTTCTCTTTGAGCAGCAGGGCGTTGGTGCAGAGGTAAATGTACTTCTTGCGCGCGACCAGGCCGTCCACGATCTCGGCGATCTGGGGGTGCATCAGCGGCTCGCCGCCTGGAATGGACACCATCGGCGCGCCGCACTCGTCCACCGCGCGGAAACATTCCTCGGGCGAGAGGTTGTGCTTGAGCACGTGCGCGGGATACTGGATCTTGCCGCAGCCGGCGCAAGCCAGGTTGCAGCGGAACAGCGGCTCCAGCATCAGCACCAGCGGATAGCGCTTGCGGCCCTTGATCTTCTGCTTCAGGACGTACGTAGCGACCGTCCACATCTGCGAAACCGGAACACCCATGCGGTAAGAACCTCGTTTAACAGCCGTCAGCCTATCAACTATCAGCCGTCAGTGAATCGCTCTTAGCTTTTGGCTCTTGGCCGTTAGCTCTTAGCCCTTAGCAAGCTTGCTTCAGGCGTTCGAACCAACTATCTTTAAGACCTGTCATCCTGAGCGACGAACGAAGCGAGGAGTCGAAGGACCCCTATTCTGCCGACAGCCTAGCCGCAGAACAAGAACGCGAACTCTCTTTCTCTTTTACACGATTTGTGCCATTATGTCAATGGCGATGTTCGTAGCCTGGTTTCGCACTAACGACCGATGCCCCTTAAGAATCAACTCGATGCACCTCATGTTGGGGGTGAAGTCTCAACCTCGGCTCGCCGGCTCCCAGTCCAGGAGCGCAGCCAGCAGACCGTGCAGCGGGTGCTCGACGCCGCCAGTTCCCTGTTGGAGCAGATGCCACTGGAGGATGTGACCACGACGCGCATCGCCACGGAAGCTGGACTCTCGATCGGCGCGCTGTACCGTTTCTTTCCGGACAAGCAGACCATCATCGACGCGATCGCGGTGCGACATGTCGAGCAGTTTCGCGCATCGCTCGAAGGCTCGGTGATGAAGGTGCTGGAGCGCGAACTCGCTAACCTGGAGACCTTCGACCCCGCCAAGGTCCTCGACAGCGTGGTGGACGCGTACATCGTTTACCTGGACGCGCATCCCGACTTCCGGACAATCTCGTTTGGCCGCTACATCAGCGCCGCGACCAAAGAACGCCAGGCGTCGCCCAGTGTAGGACTTCCCGCGCTGCTGAAGAATTTCATGCTGGAACGGCTGGGCATTCCCAACACGCCGGAGCTCGACCTGATGTTGCGCATCGTCAGCGAGGCGGGGGAGCGGCTTATCGCGTATGCGTACGAGCAACCGACCCGCGAAGATCGCGATCGCGTGATCTCCGAGATGAAGCGCATGTTGTCGAGTTATCTCTTCCCTTCTGACGCGGCGGGAGCCGTTTAAGCGTTAATGTCCCACAGACGGAGCAGCAAGGTGAGGTGTCATCCTGAGTGTTACATGGGCCTGCGGCCCACCCATAGGAATGAAAAATCTTTTCCACTGTCACATCCCTTAACCTCTGTCATCCTGAGCGAGCGCAGCGAGTCGAAGGGCCCCTATGCTGCCCACTCACTTTCCACCGGCACGTTTTTCGACGGAGCGGAGGTTCGCGCGGGTTCCGCGAACCGGAGTCGAAGTGCCTGCCCCGAGCGAAGCCGAGGGGACCCCTATTCCCGAAGGATCACAATGTAGCCGCGTGGCACGGCAATAAATTTGGGATTGTCGGCGACCATAGGGGTCCCTCGACTCCTCGCTTCGCTCGTTGCTCGGGATGACACCCCAAAAAATTGCGCATTTGCTAAACTGAAAGCGCTGCTCGGGTCTTGTCGTTCGTCGACAACCGGGCCGAAGACCCTACAATTCGATTGCCGTTGATGCGGAGAGGTGCGTGAGTGGTTGAAACGAGCCGCCTCGAAAGCGGCCATACCTTGACGGGTATCGGGGGTTCGAATCCCTCCCTCTCCGCCAGACATTTGTAAGTTACTATAAATACAACATTTAACTACAATACAAATTTATTGTTAGCCATCATGTTAGCCTTTTTTGCTATAATTGGGCGAAGTTTTTTCACCTACCATGCCCAAAACGCAGAAGGCAGTGCGCCTGATGAAGCGGGTCAAGCTGCACGACCAGTGGCGCTGGTGCCGCCTGGCTCTGGATCCGAAACGCCAACCCAGACGCGACATTGTGCTCGTCAAGGGACGCGAGCAGCGGCACCCGGAAGGTGCTTACGCCTTGTTCTGGAAGGAAAATGGCCGCAACCGCTCCGAGCCCGCCGGCAAGGACTTCGCCCAGGCCATCACCGCATTTCGCCGTCGCCAGACGCGTCTGAACGCTGCCTTGGCCGGTGTGGCCATCCCGGAACCGCAGTTTACAGACGCTGTTCTCCCGCTGGAACTCGCGGTGGAAGATTTCCTGAGCGAGATGAAAGGCCTGCGCAAGCCGAAGACGGTTGCCGCCTATCGGAATATGCTGCGGTACTTTCTTGAGTCTTGTACGAAGCTCCATGTACATGAGATCGAACGGCGCGACCTACTAAATTTTGTCGGCTTCCTGAGGAACCAGCGAGTGGGCGATCGCCCGCTTGGCGATCGCACCATCTACAACCGGTTCGAGCTGCTGATGACGTTTCTTAAGGCGAACAAGATCACAGGCCTGGTCAGCGCCAAAGATTGGCCCAGATATACGGAAAAGGAAGTCGAGGTCTATGAGCCGGAGGAAGTGACGGCCTTCTTCGCTCATTGCAACCCTGAGCAGCGGGTCGTGTTCCGATTCTTTCTGGGCTCAGGCGCCCGTGAACAGGAAGTCGCCTTCACTGCCTGGACTGACCTTGATCTGCGTAACGGGCTGTGGCATGTCCGGGCGAAGCCGGACAGAGGTTTCAAGCCCAAAGACTATGAAGAGCGGACAGTCCCCCTGCCTGACGTGCTGGTAAACGAGTTGAAGCAGTGGCACAACAAGAACTCGAAAAACTACCTCGCATTTCCTAATGACAGCAACGATCCACAAGGGCACCTGCTGAGGGACCTGAAACAGGTCGCCTTAGAGGCAGGGCTGACTTGCGGGCATTGCACGACTCGGAAAGGCCTGTCCTGCAAGCGCCATCCTGTTTGTCGACGCTGGTACCTGCACAAGTTCCGCGCGACGGCGGCCACCAACTGGTTGCAGAACGGTGTCGACATACGAACAGTGCAGACCTGGCTGGGGCATAGCGACATGGAGTCGACCCTCCGCTATCTGAAGGCCGCCGCTGCCCGGAAGCCGATCGTGAAGGAAAAAGTTAACGCTGCCTTCGCGGGGCTGACTGGGTGTGGGATTTCTCTGTCCCACCCAGCGTAAAGCCCCACGAAAGCAGCATGAGTTAGTTCGTCACCGCCTGCTGGCGCAGCCAGTTGGCGATTTCTAGAGGATCGAAGAAGACAACGCCCCGATGTTTATAGGCCGGGATTGTTCCGGCCTTGACCCAGTCGTAGAGCGTGGATCCACCAATGCCGAGCAGAGCGGCAAGCTGCCGGGCCCGCATGCCTTTGCCGAACGCGTCCAGTTTCTCGATCAACGTCATTGGGCCAAAAACAAATTCCTGCCTGAATTTCCGTGCAGACCGCCGTGGCCGTTTGACATCTCCAGAGCCTTCCCGCTGGCGGCAACTCCGTTGCCGCTTCGGCAAGATGGTGCGGCAGTTGGTAATCCGGTCGGTTTGTTCCGCAGCCTGGGGTTGAGACTCAAAGCCTTCATGCTGCGGGGTTAGCGATGTTTGAACTGTGGAGTCGGTCATCTGATCGGCCCGCCTGTTGAAGTTTGAGGTTCTTCGAGGCTTTGACAGTTACAATTTCGACTACAGTCGCGATTTTGCCTTCGTCCAGATAGGCGCAGAATCGCCCTAGAATTTGCACCGTTCTCGTTCAGTTTCCGACTGCAAAGGTTTTTGCGGAGCACAGGTCTGGCTTTTCCGCAAGTGTCACGTTTTGGACTCGCCGATCAATCCTTTCAGTAGATCCAAATGATACCATCGGGTTGGTGCTGGTTCTCGGCAGTGTTAGCTAGTTTACTTCTTTGATGT
>OCZT010003235.1_pt1 | contig 16714 bp, 20 predicted proteins | sample 1539031 | NCBI WGS metagenome assembly OCZT01 (sample SAMEA3539308, study PRJEB22396) | soil metagenome | biome: tundra; feature: field; material: soil | place: USA | collected 2010-05 | depth 0.15 m | reverse complement strand
AGATTCCTCTATCAATGCAACTGAGCTTGTCGCAGGCGCAGGTGGAATGGGAACCGGAGCAACTATCGCAGGGATTGGAGGTGTTGCAAGTGGCACACTAGCTACAAAACTGCTGCTGCCCGGTGGCGATGGCGCAAACTCAATGGAGGGTGGCCCCTCAAATGCGTGGACTGGAGGGATTGGTGGAGCGTCTCCACACGGAGGAAATGGCGCGCAACAGCTTCAGACCGTACCATACGGAAACATTCCAACCGACGGCTACCTTTCTGGCTTTGTTGATATAGAGTTCAAGGCGGCCAAGCCCGGGGGTGGTGGTACGTACAGTGGAGATTTTACCACCTACCCGACCTGTGGTCGCGTCATTGTCTGGGAGTATCAGTAATGCCAACAATTAGGAGTTCAACTATGCCTCAGCATATCTTCAATGTCAAGAAAGAGAGTCACTACCGAAAGACTGCCTTCCACTGTATGGTAGGAGAGCCAAAGGCTGAGGCAGTAATTACTCTACCTCAGACTGGAGTACTAAAGGCAAGTGGCCTTGTTCCAACTCCCTACGACCAAGGTGGAGAAGGATCTTGCACAGCCAACGCTTGGGCAATGGGACTAAAAGTACTTAGGGCTAAGCAGAAGTTGCTGCCCTTAGAACATGCTCGACAGTATATCTATGCACGAGAGCGTATACTGGATGGAAACTTAGCAGTTGATGCTGGTGCGGCTGTAGGTGATGGAGCACTAGTCCTCGAAAAGTTTGGAGTATGCAGTGAAGCGACTTGGCCGTACACAGCCTCTAACGAATTCATTGTGCCAAGTCCAGTTGCTGACGCTGAGGCTGTTGCATGCAAACTAGTATCTCATATCGGCCTTGATCTCTCACCTGAGTCCTTGATGGTACAGCTTGCTCAGGGCAGACCTTGTGTCTTTGGCTTTCAAGTTCCAGCGTCCTTCGAAAGCTCTGAAATGGCTCGAACTGGTATTATGCAGATGCCAAGTAAAGGTGAAGCTGTCCTTGGAGGCCACTGTGTCGTAGCTCTGGACTATGTCATGACTAAACGGAGTACAGTTACGCAGGCCTATCCTTGGTATGCAAGACTACTGCGTTCCATCCTCGGTATGTCCTCCAATGGCAACTCTCAGGGCTACTTCTGGGTCATGAACTCTTGGGGTGCAGGATGGGGTCAGTCTGGGTGGTTCCAGATGCCCTTCGAGGTATTTGTCGCAGTCGCCTTCGATCCCTATGCGATGGAGTCTGCAAGTGTCTAACCATAGTTGTCCAAATACGGACTCCTCGACGCGGTACATACTTCGCGCCCCACCGCGTTGTTTTACCCCGCCTCCCCGCTTTTGCTTTTGCAGTTCACGGTCCTTGGAGGTATAAGTGGCTACTGCTGAAACTCCTGGAGTAGCAGGTCCTGAACCTAAGGGCCGTGAAGGAGCTATGGGTGGAATGGTCTTTGTAGACTACTCTAAGCCTCCTAAGAAGGATGCTCAAGGCCCAGGAACTGCTGATACTGGAATGGAGTCTGCCCCAGAGGCGGCTCAGGCTACTATTCCAGATGCTTATCCATCACCTCTGCTCAATGGTATAAAGGACGAAAATAGAACTGCCTTTCTTATCTGGATGGATCAGTGGTTGATGGAGTTGATTTCAGGTTGGGGACCTCTGCTAGACAAGTGGGCACAGCAGGAGGAGGCTTATAGAGCTCTTCCTGGAGGACCAACTGATACACCGTATGTGGGTGCGTGTAGAGATACTATTCCTGCAATTGCGATGGCAGTAGATCCTATTCAGGCTCGACTGTCAGGTGGTATATTCAAGGCTGATCCAATCTTTGCAACCAAAGCTCTGCGTAAACAGTGGGTAGGTATTACTGACTCACTTGAGCGTTGGATTCAGTTCTACATGAAGCACAAGATGAAGTTGAGAGATCTTGTCGCTCCTCATCTCTTTGAGTTTGTCAAGCATGGCCATATGGTACTGAAGACTGTATATGACCGTGAGGAGTTTGATGTTCAGACTTATGATAAGATGTGGAAGGTTGTCAAGCGCCATGTGACTCGCTTCAAGGGTCCTCGGGTTAGTGGAGTACAGATCAATAACTTTATCTTTCCTCCACTATACCAGCATCTTCAACTAGTACCAATCTGTGCTGAACGTCAGATTCTTACATGGGATGAGCTATCAATTGCAGCTGCCTCAGGAAAGTTGTCCAGGGAAGCAGTTGATTCACTGAAGGGCAAAGAGATGATTATGAGGGATCAACTCGAGCTTCGTCGTGAGTTGTCCTCAGATCATCAGGAAGTAACTCAGCAACGTAAGTTCTATTTTGAAATCTGGGAGATTCACTGTAACTATGATATTGACGGTGATGGTATTCCAGAGAAGCTGATCATTACTTATCATCGTCATACAAGGACTGTACTACAACTTCGATACAACTGGTACTTCAATCAGCGGTATCCATATACTGTAATACCTTACACAGTTACCAACAACTCGATTCTGGGTCTTGGTATCTGTGAGATGATGAAGCCTTTTCAGGATACGATTACAAACTGGCATCGTATGGCAACGGACAATGCTTATCTTGCTAACATCAGAATGTTTATTGCGAGGACTGATGCCAAGATCGAAACTAGACCAAAGCTATTCTCAGGGCGAGTTTTTCGAGTTGATGATCCCCAAAAGGACTTCATTCCTTTTGCTGCCGCAGATATATATAACTCCACAACGTCTGAAAGACAGAATCTCTTTGGGATGGGTGAGAAGCGAACTGGAGTCTCAGACTATCTTACTGGAAGAGAGAGCCCGATTCTTGGATCAAGAGCAACTGCAACTTCCACTGTAGCACTGATTCAGGAAGGGACTAAGCGGGTCGAAGAGGTCCTTGAGAACATTCGCTCTGGTATGGCTGAAGTCCTAGACAACTGTATGGCTATTTGGGTACAGTATGGTCTTGATGGAGTAGATGATATTGCCTTTGGTGATGATCAGGTTGCTGCAGATATTAAGGAGTTCTTCAATTCGGTTGGTGCTGACAATGTTCAAGGTTCACTAGGAATAGAGTTGACTGCTGCTGATGTGTCTAATACTAAGACTGCTCAGCAACAGATGCAGCTTGCGATTATCCAGGTTCTCATGGGTTATTATGAGAAGCTTGTTAGTGTTGGACAGATGGCTGTACAGGCCCAGCAACAAATGCCTCAGCTTGCTGATATGCTTGAAGAGATCATGACTGCTGCACGCAAGATGTTTATGGACTTGCTGCAGAAGTATGATATAAGAAATCCAGAAGCTTACCTTCCAGACTTGGAGAAGATCATTGCCGCGGGACAACAGGCAGGACCTAATGGAATGGGGCCAGCAGGACCTGGAGCGCCTCCGGGACAGTCTCCAGCTCCTGGAGGACAACCAGGGCTTCCAGCACTTCCTCCGCGCCCACCAGTTGGCCCTGTCCCAAGTGCACCAGGTTCTGGAACGTGAAGTTGATCTTCTTAAGTTAGGACGATTGCAAGGTCAGGCAAAAGCTATTCGAGCAATGCTTACATTTACAAGTGACGTAATTTCAGAGATCGACGAAGCACTCAAAGGTAAAGCTGCCGATGAGGCCACTACCACTCAAAGAGGTTCTTGACGATGACAGGCCCAGGACGTACTGAAGTTTCAATAGACGAAGCGACTTCTGCAATGACGGCACCAAAGGCTACTGATCTTACTACAAAGCTTGAAGGAGCTAATGTTCCTGAACAGTTTCGTGGTAAGACACTAGAGGAGGTTGCTCGCTTTGCATCAACGGCAACAGAGGCTCTTAGGATTAGTGAAGATGCTCGAAAGACGGCAGAGGCTAGAAGTTATGCTCCTGCTCCAGTTGTAGTCCAGGCAGCTCCAGCTGCTGTAGTTGCTGAGCGTGAACCAACTGATGAGGAGCTTGCTGAAGCCTTTGAGAAGAATCCAGTTGCTGCTGTTCGATGGATGACTAACAAAGCACGAGCTGATGCTGAGAAGAATCTTGAGTCTCGTCTTGGACCACTTGGAGCATCTGCGATGGCTAATGCAGAGATTGGAGCAAGAGGTAGGTTTGCTACTGAGTTTGCTGTACTGGCAGATGAAATCAAGACTGTTACGGATGAGATCAAGAAGAATGGTGGTGGTCAGAATGTTCTTGGTACTCCTGCTGGTTGGGATCAGGTAATGTCTTATGTTCGAGGCAAGCCTGGAAACTTTGAAAAGGTAATTGCAGCAAACGCTAAGGCTGCTGGCGAGAAAGCAGCACTTGAAGCTCGTGAAGTTCAATCACGCTCAGGCGGTTATTCACCAACTCCTACTCGTAGTAGTTCTGAAGTTGCTCCTGGGGATGTTAGGCCGATTAGTGGTGGTGCTGGCCTAGATGAAACTCAGCGTAAGATTGCTGATATGTTCATTGCTCAGGGCACTTTCAAGGACTATGCTGAATACGCAAAGTGGGACAAGATGGGGGGACAGTAAAATGAGTGCCGTAACCGATATCATAGACAAGCTCAAGCATCAGGCAGACCTAGTATACTCAGGGGCTGCCAGTCGTGCACCACTTGCTAATATTATGGATGCAAGTGATGTCGCTGTAAAGCTTGGTCCAGAGAAGCATCTTCGCTGAGTGAATACCAAGGATGTAAACAAAGTAGCTCTGCGTAAGACTATGGGCTATGAGCGTGTTAGTGAGGCAGATGGTGGGCGAGTCCTAGGGGACGAGATGGCCCTCTTCGTGGTTCCCACGGCGATGCACGAACGTGCCGTAAAGGAACAGAAGGAAGAAAACGTTCGTAGGTTGAGTTCACATAAGACAGAGATGCAGCAAGTCGCGGAGAATACAGCTCGTATTCTTCGTGATAAGTATGGCGTCAATGTCAAGGCCGAACGTCTATTCACAGATGAGGGGGAATAAATGGCTACAGATTTTGCTCCAACGATCTTTGGGAGCTACGGTGACGATGTTACCGTAAGAGAGTTTGTTGTCGATAGCGCTGCCACCTTCAAGAAGGGTGAGCTCGTCTATTGGGACACCAGCTCTAAGACTCTCAAGGAGTGTGGTACTGATCCGGCGTTGGTTGCTGGAATTGCGTTGGGTAGTGCTGGATTTGCTCTTGGTACAGAATTTCCAGGGCCGATCTATCAGGGCAGTCGAATTCCTGTTGCTTTGTTTGAGCCAGATGCACTTATCTTTTTGTGCTCTGCAACTACACCAATTGTAGACCATATTGGTGTGAAGTACGCTCTTGCTAAGTTGGCAAGTGGCAACTGGTCAGTTGATACGACTGATACGGCTGATGCTCGTGTTATCGTAGTTGATATCTTCAGAGCTGTAAGTGCAAGTGTTTCACCCGGTCCGCAGACTGGCCAAGACGGTTTCTTGGTGCGCTTCAATTCTGCGAATCTTCAGTTCTCAGGCATCTTCTAACCCTAGCGGAGACTATAACAAATGACTATGGCTCGCGCAGGGTTCTCGTACTTGATCGCTCCAGGATTCCGGAAGATCGTATTTGAGACCTATAAGGAGCGCCCGATTGAAGGTGCTATCATCACAAACGATAACACTTCGAAGCGCGCTTACGAGGAAGACTTTCCGATTGCAGGATTTGGTACTCTGCAGTCGAAGCCTGAGGGTGGAAATGTAGCCTATCAGGATGCAATCCAGGGTGCTAAGAAGCGTTATACCTGGACGACGTACGGTTTGGCCTATAGGATTACCCTTGAGATGTACGAGGATGATCTCTATGGTGTGATGGGAGGTCGTATGTCAAAGGCTCTCGGACGTTCTGCTCGGAATAATGAGGAGATCATTCGTCATGCTCCGTTCAATTCTGCCTTTGATACGACAGTCAATGGCTTCGAGTCGGGTGTTTCGCTCTGCTCGACCAGCCATGTTACGCTTCGTGGACTGACGATTGCCAACCGTCCGACGAATGACACAGACTTCGGTCTGATTCCTTTGCAGGCGGCGATCGAAGCGTTCTCGACCCTGACGGATGAGTCTGGTATTCCTGCGCTATTCATTCCACGTAGGGTTATCTACTCTCCGACGGATCACTGGATTGTCAACGCGGTACTGAAGTCCCAGTTCCTGCCGGGGACGAACCAGAATGATATCAATCAGGTCAACAATGAAGGACTTGTACCTCATCAGAGTCACTATCTGACTGGTACACTTGGACCGTGGTTCGTACAGGGCGATCAGCATGATGTGAACTACTTTGATCGTCGTCCGTTTGTGTTCTCCAACTTTGATGACTTTGATACTGGTGATGCTAAGTTCAAGGGGACTCGGCGTAACGGTTCAGGCTTTGGAGATTGGAGAGGCATGTACGGCTCGCCTGGAGTATAACCTATGCCACTGAAAGCTTCTCAAATGGGCGGCAGGATCCCTGGGCCTGTTCGAGTTACTCTAGAATCTGGTACAGGACAGATTGATACAGATTCTAAGGCCTTCTTTCATCATGCTACGGGGGACAAGCCGGAAGGTCCTAGTGTTGCGTTGACAATGCTGATCAAGAAGATCTTGACTGCTCCAGCAGCTGTTAGTACTACTGCATTTATTAGTACTGGTCTTACTGGTGCTGGTAAGATTGCCAATACCAATACGATTACCCTAGCTAGAGGTGCAGCTTGGGATGGTACGTTGGGAGCTGCTGGTAAGCCTGACTTTGCCAGGAATGTAGTAGTTACTGTCACACATGCAACTAGTGTTGTAGCGATGACAGTAGTTGTTGCTGGAGTAGACATCTGGGGAAATGCTATTACTGAGAGCATTTCTATTGCAGCAACTGGAACTACTCAGACTGGTACTGGCTTGAAGGCCTTCTATCGTGTTGATAGTATTGCGATAACAGCAGCTGGCAATGCTGAGGCTAATACGCTTACGTTGGGAACTGGTCAGGTCTTCGGTCTCGATTTCCTGAATCCGATTCCATCGCTAGTAACTGAGATGATTGATACGTCGCTAGTTACTACTGGTACGGTAGTAGCTGGTGCAATCACCTCAACAGCTGATAAGAGAGGTACCTACTCTCCAGCAACTGCTCCAAATGCAACTCACAGTTGGAATATCTGGTATATCTGTGATGATCCGACGCTAGTCAACAAAACCTCATAACTTGTCCAAATCTGGACACCTAAATGGCCTATCGACAGATTGCTATGCTTGCCTGTATTGAGGATCACTTGACTCCGTTGATGACAGTCAAGGATGACTTTTCTGCCGTGGTTATTTCAGGACTCGAAGACGGGGGAGATGTCAGTGTTGAAGTCGAAGGGTGCTCTGCACCATTTGGTCTTTGTGCTGGCATCAACCCTTTCTCCGAGGAGTGGAAAGGCCGATTCGCTCTTCGTAAGGTTGCAGGGCCTAGCCCTCGACCGACGTCAGTTGAAATTATCCGAGGGGGCAAATGACACTAGTCACCGAAACGCTGGCGACGTTGACCATCCCCAGCGGTCAGACTCTCTCACCTACCCTCGGAAGTTTGCTTTCTCGTGGGCAGTTGAGAACAGCGCTAAGTTTTCTTGATAACCTAACAATCATGGCCCCTTCGGGTCTTGATGAAGATACCCAAGTTCAGATATCGTCTGTTCGTAATCCAGCTTATACAGATTGGGTTGATGGCCTAGATCTTAATGTCTCGATTGCACCAGCTGACCAAATTCTTGATGAGCTAACTAATGCCATTACGGATGAAGCCTCTGTCAATCTTTACACTCAAGGTTTGGGCTCTGGTGGTCCTGCACAGCTTAATGATCTTTCGTTCAAGGATCTTCGATTGAAGAGCGCAGTTGCAGTTGCTGCCGATCGAAACTTTGTGATCCTTGCCAAGATGAATATTCCTTCTGGAGTGTAAATAAATGCCTAAGATTTCAGGACTGCCTGCTGCAATACTCAGCGACATTACGTACGATGATCTTATACCTTTTGTCGATGAGGCTGGACCGACTACAAAGTACATGACAACGGCGCTACTGCGTACAGCACTTCTTGTAGGTGGTGCTAGCTATACTGTTGATAAGGTTGGCAATGGTGTAGGCACTGGTGGTACAGTTGCTCAGATTACAACGAAGGCAACTGGTGTGACGTTGAGTAAGTTGAGTGGCCAGATTACAACGATGAGTGCAGCACTTGCTAGTCTTGCTTATGTTGTGTTTATAGTCACTAATACTTTGGTGGCTGCAGTTGATACCATCGTTGTCAATGTTGCTAGTGGTGGTACTGCTAACGCTTACAAAGCATCTGTGGTAGCTGTTGGTGCTGGTTCTTTTGCAATTGCACTACAAAACATCACTGCTGGTTCTTTGACTGAAGCTCCAGTGATCAACTTCAATGTTATCAAGGGTTCGGCTACGTAAGAGAACCAAAGAAGAGGGCAGGTAAGGTAAGCTTTGAATTCTTTTCCTGCTTTCTTCTTGAAGTTACCTTCTACGTCTGTGAGCTATGACCTTTGTCGATGTAACAGCTGAATTTCCTGCTATGCCGTTTGTTGATTCAAGAGTTGAATCTCCTCTTCTGACTGAAACAGATATTCCTATTACTACTGAGGCAGATGCATCTATAGCTACAGATAGAGCATGTGCAGACGGATTTAGCGGACTAGGTATTCCTGGCACACCAGGATCTCCTAGCGTACCTGGAACTTTTACTCTTGATGATGAGTTTGCAGTACTCATTGTTACTGATACACATATCTTTTTTGCTACTGATACAGGCTCAGAAATGTCTGCAACTGGTATCCAGTATTCCAACTTAGGTGTCTAAGGACTACCAATGGCTAATATGACGTTGGCTCAGTTTGAGACTTGGCTGCGTGGAGTCGTTGGTAATCCATCTACAGCTGATGTTCCTAATACAACTCTTGATCAGTGTATCAATGAGGCGTACGATGAGATTGCAAATAGGTTTCAGTTTCACCTTGTAAGAAAGATTGTAACTTTCTTGACTGGAGCACCGACAGTAGCAGTACCTCCAGTTGGAACACCTCGGTATCCTATTCCATGTGATCTCCTAGAAGCTAGGTCTCTTTGGAATATGGGATCAGCAATAAATATAGATGCACAGTACAAACTTGAAAAACGAGATGAAGCATGGCTGGCAGGACAACAGTCTGATCTGAATAACCCTATTTTTGGTCAGCCGACAAGTTATGTTCGCCAGCGTGATTGGATAGAACTAAGTCCAGTTCCAGATGGTATCTACAACATGAGACTTGAGTACAAGGCCTCAATAGCACCCCTAAGTATTTCTACTGACTCTCCAATTCTTCCAGATGTTTGGCATAAAGGAATATGCTATCTTGCTCGTGTAAAGTACTGGGATGAGGTACAGCTTGATAATCCTAAAGCAGCTGCTGCTATGGCAATCTGGAACGCTTGGATTGAGACAAAGCCTGTTGAGGTACAGGAAGAAGACTTTGCAGATAATACAGAGGGTGTTGTAGTTCCAACTCTTAGTAATAGAGGAAGGAACTCTTCTTCACGCTTTTGGAGTTCAAACTACTTTGATGTGGCGGACTGACAATGGTTACTTCTAATGAATCCTTCGGATTACCAAAGATTGATCCAACGCTAAACACCAAGGAGCTAATGTCTGCGGCCTTGGATGCACTGGGACAACTTCGACTTGCGGATAAGGAACTAAATAATAATAACTTTGATCATATAAAGGAAGTGGCCTCATTGCGCGCAGATCACTTGACGTTGCTTCGGTCTAGTGATCTCAAAGTGTCGGAGAAAACTCGTGAGGTAGATGTTCAAGCTTCAACAGCATCGGCAGCTGCATTGGCAGCGAACGTCTCTGCTCTTCAGGCTGCGACGGATCGAAATGCTGAGACATTGCGGAAGCAAGTGGCCGATACCGCTATCGCGACGCAATCTCAGACGGACAATCTGTTTCGGCGTGTAGATGATCGTGTGGCTGCACTCGAGCGGTCAGTTGCCACCGGAGCAGGCCGAAGTGCCGTGGTAGATCCACAGCTAACAGAGTTGGTGAGCGTGGTGCAAAAGCTGATCAGCAAGCAAGACACGGCTGGTGGAGTCCAGAAAGGCATCAGCGCAAGCTTCGCCGTAGGCGTTGCGGTGGCGACACTTTTGTTGAGCTTACTTGGTGTTCTTGTGCTAGACACGACACAGCACCCACTTAGTCCAGTAGTTACTGTACCTACTGGGTATGAACTAATTCCATCTCCTTCAAAACCATAGGAACAGTTATGAGCTGCATAGTCAAAGTTGATGCAAGTCTGATTGATTCAGGCGTCTATGCTGATGTAGTAGCTCTCCTCAAGTCTCGATCTGAGGCATGGTTTATTACTCAAGGTTGGCGAGATCAGTTGACTGAGCAGGCTGGATATAACAAGTTTATATCTGATCCTGTGCATAACCCAAAGTACACACATCCCAGTAACTCAGCCCATGTTGGAGCTAACTTTCCTGATGGCAAGTCAAGAGCAGTTGATATAACTCTGGTGATTGCTGGCAAGGATGATTGGGATTATACTCATCCAGCATGGCAGGCGCTCATTGCTCAGATCAATGCTCATCCAAGACTTCACTCAGGTGTTTGGTTTGCTGATCCTGACCATATTGAGAAGGTTCACTGGCAACGAGATAAGGGAGTCTAATGCCTTACACTAATGTCTGGTCAGATACAGCACCTGCAGATTCTGCCGCATCTGATACTCTTGGTACAGCTATTAGGCAACTTCGTCTGGATGTACACGAGCGCCTAAATACGCTGGCAGGTAAGGCTCCTTCAGCGGCTTTGACTGATCCATTGCTATCAGCATATAATCCACAACGACAGTTGTGTGTTCCAGTTTGGGGCATGCAGTGGTCATCTGTGATAGGAAATCTTCGTGTTCCAAACTACACAATATCATCTGCTGGCATGTCATTAGGTTCATCTACTGAGGGAAGTGTTTACTTCTGGTGTCCACTAATTCTTCCAGTAGGTGTGACTTTAGGGGCTATCTCAATTTCTGTTGATGTTCTTGGTGGAACATTAGCTTATACTGGCCAAGTCAATGAGGTTGCTAGTGGCAGTACTCTTGTTACTAATCTATGTGCCTTTGCTGGCACTGGAGCAACTGGAAATCCGTACTCAATAAACGCTCTTGGGCAAGAAGGCATAGTAACTACAGTCGGATCTCTGTACTCTGTATCCTTCCAAATTATTCCAAGTCTAGCAGTGCAAGTGATAGGATTGACCTGTAACTATACACAGCCAGCAGTCAACGTAGCATTCTAATGGCCAGACCTATTATAGTTCGGAAGGTCAAAAACTGGCTTGGATATAAGCCAGTTGAAGGGCAGACGTCAAGTGATGGCAAACCTATTATGCTCTTCACTAAGCCCGAAGGGGAGGATCATGTCACTCCTCTTAGTGCTATGGGAGCTGATAAGAGCCCGTTTGTCCAGAATCTGAGAGTTGCACTAGGTGGTCGATATGTAACTAGAGATGGTACTAACTATATAGGCCCTGCAGCCGCTACTGCAATCTGTGGAGCTTGTGTCTTTGTTGCATCGACTGTTCTCAATTACATTACAAGAGTTACTACTACTGGAGTTGAGGTATACACAGGAAGCCTTTGGAGGCCACTCGTAAGTGGTGCTGCTAAATATGAATTGACTAGTGAAACTGGTAGTCCTATTCTATCAGAGCTAGGAGACTATATTGTTGATGAGGACATTATTGGTAATCTAGCATTAGCAATCGATCCTGATACTCCTGTAGAGTTCAGTGTTTGGAATAAGACTTTGATGTTTACAGATGGTACCTCAGGGTTGTATGAAATAGACTACAACGAGGGTACGTATACTCTAATTCCTGCAGCTCCAATAGGATTGCATCTTACTACCTTTGATGGTAGAGCAATTCTATCGAACTTGTCTCCTATTGGACTAGCCTCAAGAATTCAATGGTCGGTCAAGTATGATAATCATGACTGGACAGGTCTTGGTTCTGGATACGAAGACTTGCTATCATCTCCAGGTGGAGTAGTTGATACTCAACATGGAATAATTCCAGTTAGTGATTCTGAAGCTTTCATTGTGCGTCAGGGCTCTATGTGGCTTATGAATACGACAGGAGTATTTGACGCTCCTTTTATATTCACAGAGCACTTTGATCAAGGAACAGCATCTCCCGATACCTGTGTTAGAATTCCAGGTGAAAAGATTTCACAGCAGACACTACGAACACTGTTTTCACAGATCATTTGTCTGGGTACTGATGATGTAGTTATGATGAAGATGGAGGGAGTATTTCCTCTAGGCTTCCCAATTAGAGACCAGATTCTAAATAGTACTCTTAATGTTGGAGCAGCATCAGCAGACTTTGAGCCTAGACTTCGTGAGTATCGAATCTTTATACCTAACTGGACTCAGCCACAAACGACTTCAGTTGTGTGGAGATATAATATTGATACTCACTTATGGACACATGACCTTTTTCCGTTCTGTATAAAGAGTCTGTTCTGTAAAGATATTTTGCCTCCAACTTTGGCAATTGAAGACTTGCCAGGCATAATCAGTGCCTTGACAGGGACTATTGGATTGTTAGGTGTGACTCTTGGATCAGCAAATCCAGGAGCAATCTTTATTACTAAGAATGGAGACTACCTTGTAAAGGAAGATAGTAACTATTCTACTGATAATCCTAATAGTTCAACAACTGTTGGAATCCCAATAGAACTCCGAACTGGACTCTTGGCAGTTCCAACACCGTTGACAAGATCACTTCTTAGTGCAGTTGAACTAGAGTATGAAGCATCAGTAGCTGTTACTGTCAGAGTTGATTACTCTGTAGATGGTGGGAGTACTTGGACGAGTTATGGAACACTAAACTTGGGTGTAACTACTACACCAACAGTAGTAGTTTATCGCTATACAAGAGAAGCTCGTCAGATCATGATTAGAGTAATTAGTACCTCTGGTGGTGGATTGAAGCTTCATTCACTAGTACCAAGTCTTACACTAGGTGCTCCAATCAATCCATGAACGTCAAAGACCTCAACAGTATTATTAGTGCTATCAACTTTGGGAAGCTCTCATTCGAGCAGAATCTCTTTGTTGATCTACACAATATTCCAGACTCAGGGCCAGCAGGTAGTATCATTACTATCAAGCATAACTTGCAGTACATACCGACATTCTACTTTTGGAACATAGATCGAGCTGGCTCAGTTTTTGACTACCAGAGGTCCCTATGGACAGCATCACAGATCACGTTGAAGTGCTCAATAACCAGCGCGAACCTGAACATCATGATAGTATAATACTCGCTGAGTTTGATAAATGGCGAGTAAGAGAGCTGATTCTAACACAAGAGAAGGCGTTATTCTTGTGGACAGAATCAAACAAGTACAAGGCACTGTTTAGTGATTTCACACTAGGAGATGTAGCTAACTTTTCAAGAGGCCTGCTAGCTTCTGATTCACTTTGGTATGAGGTCATAGACGAATCTGATGAGCTAGTTGGAGTTCTTTCAGTAACTGAGCTCAATCGGATTACTGACTGTGAAGTTCATGTCTTGTTCTTTGACCATAAGTTACAAGAGAAAGCTCCATTGTGCAGACAGATGATTGAGCATATTTTCAAGATCTATCCACTTCGTAGAATGACTGTGACTATCCCTTCAATTTGTTTTGCTCTGATTCGTTGGGCAAAGAAGGTTGGATTTCAGGAAGAAGGCAGAAAGCGTGATTCACTTCTTATGGGCAATCGCTGGGTTGATCAAGTAATCCTTGGCATACTTCGGCAGGAGGTAGTCTGATGGGCCAGTCTAGTAACACATATCCAAATCAGTCTCCATACTTTGCTGGCCTTCAGAAGATGCTTTCAGAGGCTGCATTGCCAGGACTGATTAGTGGCAGAGCTGGAATAAGAACTCCAAGCACTCAGCCAACGTACAACTCCAATTTGAACTTTGGTGGTGTTCATGCAGGAGCTCCAGCTGGTCCAGTAGGTTCATCCCCAAGTAGCATGGGTACAGGAACTACTGGAACTCCTGGAGCAGGTGGACAAGATCCTGTGTCGATCTTGATGCAGATGCTTAGTGGTGGTGCACAGACGTCTCCTGGTGGTGTCAACACAGGAACTAATATCGGGAGTGGCGTTGGTGGAGGAGCTGCAATTCCACGAACAGCTGTACCAAGTACTGGAGCTGCTAGTACACCGCTACAAACATCTCCAGGTAATCCAACTACTGCCGGTTGGAATGATATGTCTAACTGGATGAACCAGATGTTCACCAGTGGCAATCAACTTCCAGCTGCTCCAACTACACAGAGCCTGGATCAGATTCTGCAGGGTGTTACTGGCGAGAATAGTGCATTTACTAAGCAAATACTTCCTGCTCTCAATGCCCAATTCCAGCAAGCAGATGCTCTAACAGCAGCATCTGCAAAGGAAGGTGCAGGAACCTTGACAGGTAGTGGTTTCGCAAATACACTAGGAACTGCCTTGAATAGGAATACTGCATCTGAGCAGGGCATACTATCGAATACCTTGATGGGTCTAGCTGGTCAGGAATCAACACGCCAGCAGGCAGGTGCTACTATGCAAAATACTGACTGGCTGTCACAGTTCAATGCAGCTAATCAGCAATCGTCTCAGAATGCTTCACAGTTTGCACAGCTTCTTCAGATGTTATTTAGTGGTGGTCAGAGCTCGACTACAACGAGCGCTGGTGGCTCTGCAGCAATTCCAGGCTTGATGGCTTTGATAGCTAAGTTTCTTCCAGCTGCGCTAGGCTAATATGCCAGTACAACAGGTTCCAGGACTCTTTGACTACATAGGTCAAGGTCTTAGCAACGTTGCTGGTAACATCCAAAATAGTCGAGATACGGCTGATGCTAAGAGTGCCAGAGATCAAGAGCAGGCTCGACGTGACGCACAGTTCTTGATGACCGCTGTACAGTCAGGAGCGATTGATAGCGACACTGCTAATGCTACTGATGTAGCCAAAGGTCAAGGTCTGCACTTTCAGCCATCAACTGCTGAACTTCGTCGAAAGATCTTGGCTAATCCTACCGGCATGGGAGGAGAACCTGGTGGAACTCCAGATGCTAGTGGCATAGGTCAGCCGTACTCAGCACCTACTCCTTGGTCTCCAGATCAGAGAAGTGTTGCTGGACTTCCGTCAGCTAGTGCCCTGTCGGGCGAGGCACTTCAGGGTAAGGTCAACGATATCAAGCAGAGATACTTGGCAGATCCTAAGAGTGTTAGTGACTCAGAGGCCAAGGTAGCAGGACTGCCGACAGCTAGTGATACAGCTATCTCTGAACGGACTAAGCTTGATCCTGTAATCCAGACAGCAGCATCAAAGTATGTCTCACAGACGATGAATAGTACATTATCATCTGGCAGTCTTGATCCTACAACTCCACAAGGTCTTCGACAGCTTCGGCGTCAGTCTAGCACAATATCAGCTGGAGCGTACAAGCAGTATATGGCTGATGCAAAAGCCTCTGGCGATCAGGTAGCTCTTGATCCAAAGAATCAAGGCTATATGAAGACATTCTTTGATGCAGAAGTTGAAAAGCAAATCAAGGAGACTACTGATACAGCAATTAGGATGAAATCAGTAACTCCTCAGAAGACTGATATGACTCCTCTGGATTGGTCTAAGCAGATGAGAGAAGGTGCAGATGATGCAGATAAAACAGTGTCTGAGCTTCAAAAGAATCCTTTGTATTTGATGGCAGCAACATCTAAAGACCCCTCAAAGTTACCTCCTGCAGCACAACAGGTAATGGCTCAAATCCACCAGAAGGAAATGGAAGCTATTGCTTACAGAAAAGCAGGTAGAGCTTTCATGTCTAGCAAGGTAGATCCTGCAGTAATTCAACGAGCACTTACTACCGAGCTTGATGGAATTAGTGGACAAAGTTCTGCTGGAGGGGCTACAGCACCTGTAACTCCAGGAGCTAGTCAGCGTGCTGGTGGAGCTGGGACAAGAGTACAACCAGCAACAGGCACTGATCCTGCAATCCTCAAAGAGATGGCTGCTCGTGTATCTTCTGGCAAAGCTACTATAGCTGATGTTAGAACAGCTGTTGCGGCTGGCCAGATTACTTCCCAAGACTTTGCTACCGTACTAAGCCTAAGCCAGACACCTAAGAAGCCATGACAGGTCCATTCACAGATCTTTTGCCACAGAAGAGTACAGCTACTGACTCTGGGCCTTTTGGTGACCTTTTTTCAGGTTCTAGTGGACCTACTCAAGGTGCAATCAATCAAGAGCAGACTCAGAACATCAACGATAACATCACACAGCTAACTGCCCTTAGAGGTCGATCTAAGAATCCTGACGATCAGGCTCGAATCGACAGGACGATAGCTAGCCTCAAAACTCAGCTCAAGGGAGTTGGCTACGCTGACCCAAATGACACTAGTGCTACAGGTTATGGCAGTGATGCTTTCTCTCGTGGAGTAAGATCAGGTGTTGCTCAGGCTCCCTTTGCTATTGGTAGAATGGCAGCAAGTACTGGAGTTCTGTTTGGTTCTGATAAGGGAACAGAGTATCGTAACGCATTGAATGAGAAGGCTGCTCAGATTCAAGAAGCAGTTCAACCTCCTGGATTGACTGCAGCAACTGGTGAATTTGCTGGTGAGATGCCAGCTCAGATGGCAGCTTTTGGGCCAATAGGTGAAGGCGTAGGAGCAGTTGTCTCCAAGGTTGCTCCTAGTCTTGCTGACATCTTT
>OCZT010003234.1_pt1 | contig 16723 bp, 11 predicted proteins | sample 1539031 | NCBI WGS metagenome assembly OCZT01 (sample SAMEA3539308, study PRJEB22396) | soil metagenome | biome: tundra; feature: field; material: soil | place: USA | collected 2010-05 | depth 0.15 m | reverse complement strand
CCACCGAAGATCCGCAAGCGACTGGCCGTCGCGACGGCCGAAGACGTTCTGCGTGCTCACCGGGTGCTGGCCTTCCTGGTGCGCCTGTGCTTCGCCGGCTTCAGTTTCGCCCGCCGCGAGCCGTATATGCCGAGCCTCGAGTACGTCGGTGAGATGATCGATCGCCGGTGGAACGTTCTCATCGCCCCCGAGGGCGCCATCAGTAGAACTGCCGAGTTGCAGGAATTCAAATCAGGCATCGGGCTGCTCGCCGTTAGTCTGGGCGTTCCGGTGATTCCACTCAAGACCGTCGGCCTCGCCGGCACGGTACCGCTGCACGCCAAGTGGCCCAAGAAACGTAGTCGCGTCACGGTGCGTATCGGTCAGCCGATGCTCTTCGGTCCCGAGATGAGTTATGAGGACGTCACCGAGACATTGCGTCGTGCAATGGAACTCCTCTAGACCGGTGGGCGTGGACCGGGTGGGACGATCGAGACGAAGGTGCGTGACGCCTGACGTCGCCAGGGACGGGCGACTTGACTGAGGTCGTGGCCCCGAATTCATCTCTTCGCCGACCCGACCGGGTCACGGTCATTCTCTTCTCGGTGGCGCTGGTTGCCAGCTTCGCCCAGTTCGGCGCGACCACCTCGTTGAACGACGTGGCCAGCCACTTCGGCCACCCGTCAACGAGTGGATCGCTGGCGAGTGTGGTGGGGCTCTCGGGCTCGGTACTGGGCCTCGGGCTGGCGATCTTTCGCGTGGCGTCACTGGGGGCATTACCGCTCGCGTCACTGGCGGATCGATGGGGTCGCACGAAGGTCCTACGGCGCACCCTGGTGTTGGGCCTGCTCGTCACCGCCGCGGCCGCACTGAGTCCCGGCTACTGGGTGTTCGTACTGTGCTTCGCCCTGGCGCATCCGTTGTTGACGGCGGCGTTGACGTTGGTGCAGGTCATCACCGTGGAACTGGCGAGTACCGCCTTACGAATTCAGCGCCTGGTGATCATCGCCGCCGGAGCAGGCATCGGTGCCGGTCTGTCGGCAGTGTTTCATGGGATCATTCGAGGGTCGGGCTCATTCCGCTGGCTCTTCGCGTTAGCCCTTCTTCCGGTACTCGTGATCGCGCCGTTGCTACGTTCGGTCCCCGAACCGGTACCCCGCGTGGCCGACGTGCCGCTGGCCCGTCTGGGCGCCGTACCGAGGGACTTCCTCGGTCGACTCGCCATCGTGGCAACGATGGCGTTCACCATCGGCGTCATCACGGGTCCCGCCGGTAGTTTTACCTTCGTCTATAGCGAAGGGATCCTGAAGATGAGCCCCGGCGCCGTCGCCACGGTCGTGGTGTTCAGCGGTCTCGTGGGCTTGGCGGGACTGCTGGTCGGCCAGCGGCTGGCTCGCGTCATTGGTCGACGCTGGACGGTGGGGCTCGGCGTCGTGATGACGGCGGTGGCGTCGACGTACGCCTACAGCGGCGGTCGCGTCGGCTTCGTCATCGGCTACGTGCTCAGTGTCGGGGCGGGAGGCGTACTGTCGCCGGCGATGACCGCGTTGAGCACCGAGATCTTCACCCACCGTTTTCGCGCCACCGCCGCGGGGTGGATCACGGTCGCCGGAGTGGTCGGGGCCGTCGCCGGTCTTGCGCTGTTCGGTTGGCTGGGCGACGCCACGCACGCGTCGGGTCAAGCAGGACTGCGCCTGCCCGCCCTCGTGACGTTCCTGCCGATCCTGCCAACGTTATTGCTACTGGCGCGTCTTCCGGAAAGCAGCGGTATGGAGTTGGCCTAGACGACGCAGCCAGTTGGGCCTCGCACGTCGATGCTCGATGGGACGCCCGAACGCGAGTGGTGTCGTGCGTCTTCTAATTGGATAGGTTGACAACGACGGGAGGTTGCCGATGAGCGACGTAGATGGTGGACTGATGACGGTTGCGATCACGCGAGATGAGGCGCGAGTCTGGACCAGCGGAGATGAACCGGGCGTCAAACCTACGAGCATCCGCGCGCCGAGCGAGATGTCGCGCCACCACCATGTTCGAGAGGCCCAGCACCATCACGGGCACGACACCGATCACGGCAATCTCGCCTTCTACGAGTCGATAACCCGGGCGGTCGACGGGGCGTCGGAGATCCTGCTGGTCGGTCATGGTCGGGGCAAGGCCGACGAGATGTTGCATCTCACGCAGTACTGGGAGCGCAAGCACTCCGGCGTCGCCCAGAGGGTGGTCGGTGCGATCGATTCAGACCTCGAAGCGCTCACTGACAATCAGGTTCTGGCCTTGGCCCGTGAATGGTTCGAGCAATACCACGAGTTCATCTGATTGCCGGGGTTACTCGCGGGTCTCTGACTGAGTTGCCAGAATGAATCACTCTGACTGTTGCCGGGGAGCGATTGCTTCGGCCGACGAGGTCCTGGTCGCTCATGATCACACGAGCCCTCGAGAGGGGCGAAGAGAAATTGCGCCGACGGCCGCCTCGTCTCATCTCGACAGCTTCGTCGAAGGTCCGACAAACGTGTCGCGAAGTTGTTCCGTCCAGTGAGAACCGAACTATCACAGGACATCCGTGAGCCGCCCGGTCTCTATCCCGGCACCTAGGGTTTAGAAGGAAGTTGCGAAACGTCGGGGCGTTGTGTACTCGATGACCATCTTCATTGTTCGAGAGGGAACCGTCGCGTCACCTGTGGTTTGGTTTCATGGCGTTGCAGAGAAATGGGCCTGTACGGTCGGTGCAATCGTAGATGACTAACTCGTCCCTTTGAGAGAAGGTCTCGTCGTCGCTGCGCGGGTCGTGATCTTCATCGCCTTGAAGAACGCGCTGTTTCGCTGTCGGTTGGGGGGCGTGCTTGTCAGGACCCCAGTACGGGCCCAGTAACCTCGAGCAGGGTCGACCTCATCTCAGCGGTATTGGCCTCGGCCGTGACCACACGCGTCGGTCGACCCTCGAATCTTCTTCACGAAAGTGAGACACACGAATGTGCTCCGAGATCAATCACCCGCCATTGACTGGGCCGCGCCTTGCGGGGCCGCGGACGTCCTAAGTCATGTCACGTCGACGACGCCTCGGCATACTCGCTATCTGCTGTACGAGCGTGTTCGTCGTCTTCATCGACAACACGATCGTCAACGTGGCCCTGCCCTCCATCGGTCGGGAGTTCCACACCTCACTGGCCGGTCTCAAGTGGGTGGTCGACGGTTACACCCTGGTCCTCGCCAGTCTGCTCATGCTCGCGGGCTCGATGGCGGACCGGATCGGTCGGCGTCGGGTGTTCATGACGGGCCTCACGCTCTTCATTCTCGGATCACTGGCCTGCAGCCTGGCACCCAGCCTCGGGTACCTCGTATTCTTCCGGATGTTGCAGGGCGTCGGAGGATCGATGCTGAACCCCGTCGCCATGTCCATCATTCGCAACACCTTCGACGACGATCGAGAGAGAGCTCGGGCCATCGGACTCTGGAGCGCCGTCGTGGGGATCGCGCTGGCCATGGGACCGATCATGGGCGGACTGCTCGTACACAGCGTAGGGTGGCAATCGGTCTTCTGGGTGAACATCCCTATCGGGGTCATCGGGATAGCGCTGAGCGCGGCGTTCATCCCCGAGTCTCGGGCGCCGCGGCCTCGACGACTCGACCCCGTGGGGCAGGTCATCGTCACCATGATCCTCGCCAGCACCACCTACGCCATCATCGAAGGACCCGGACGCGGCTGGGGATCGAGCGAGATCCTCGCCCTGTTTGCGGTGGGCGCGGTCGGTCTGGTCGCACTCATCCCGTACGAACTCCACCGACACGAGGCGCTGATCGAATTACGCTTCTTTAAGAGCGTCCCCTTCTCGGGCGCGACGTTGATCGCCGTGGCCGCGTACTTCGCCTTCGCCGGGTTCTTCTTCTTGAACACCCTGTATCTACAAGACGTCCGGGGTCTCTCCGCGCTGGGTGCGGGGGTCGACACGTTGCCCATGGCTGGCGCGATGGCGCTCTTCGCCTCCCTCTCGGGTCGGGTCGTGGGACGTTTCGGAGCGAGACCGTCGCTCGTCGTCGCCGGGGTCACCATGGGCTTCGGTAGCTTCATGCTCACCACGCTGTCGCCCACCACGTCCTTCACGCGGCTGTTCGTCTCGTACGTGATATTCGGGATTGGTTTTGGCATGGTGAACGCCCCGATCACGAACACCGCCGTGTCGGGTATGCCGGCGAGTCAGGCTGGTGTCGCGTCGGCGGTGGCGTCAACCAGTAGACAGATCGGTCAGGTACTGGGCGTGGGTATCGTCGGCTCCGCCCTGGCTAACGGACTCCTTCGGGGCACCCTGGCTCACAGTTTCACGGGCGCCACTCGCTCGGATTGGTGGTTGCTGAGCGCCTGCGGTGGCCTCGTGCTCGCGATCGGACTCCTGAGCACGTCGACCTGGGCGCTGCGCACCGCGTACCGTTCGTCACTCCAACTCGAGATCGAGGAGGACGGCGGGCTCCCGTCCGGTCCGGTTCGTCATGACGGTCGCGGGTCTCGAGAACAGTCGGGTCGTTGAGTCCACTGCGTCGCTAGCGCGGCTATCGAAGGGTCCCGGATCGACGACGCGTGGCACGTGCGACGTCGCCGGCTTCGCTGAGGTTGGAAGGTGGCACGCCGTTCATGCTGACTCCGGTGGCCCGAGTAGTCGACGTCCGCTTTGGGCTGGTAGTGGACAAGACGGTCACGAGTTCTCAAGGCGAGCACTTGTGTGGTCACGTCGTCGGTTGAGGTTGAATCCTCGACCAGCTAGCCCGGGCGGCCGAGCGATGGTTTCAATTAGGTGGATCGGCTGAATAGTTTGCCAGTTGTGCCTTGACAATTGCATTCAGCGAAGTGGTGAGCGCTATTACCAGGCGGCTCTCTTGACCGTAGAAACGCTGGGCGGGTAGTGGCACTGAGACCGCGTACCAATTTTGATCGGATGCCTGCAGCGCCATACCGATGGCGCAGATTCCGAGGGTGTGCTCCTCACGGTCGTACGCGATTCCGGTACGGCGCACCTCGTCGAGCTCGCGTTCGAGCGAGGCAAGATCTGGGTGGGTTGACGGTGTGAACCGCTCGAAACGTTCGGGCAGAAGTCTCTTTGTCGCCGCCGGTCCCAGTGCGGCGAGTATGGCCTTGCCGGGGGCGGTGCAGTAAAGCGGAAACGATATGCCGATACCCGAGACGGCTCGTAGTCGACGCATGGCGATGACCTGGTTCACGAACGTCACCGTCTGGCCGGTCAGCTGTGAGAGATCGACGGTCTCTCGTAGTTCACGACTCAGTTCTACGAGAAAAGGGGTCACGTCCACCTCGAAGTTCGAACGACTGGCCTCGGCGAGGCGAAGCAGGGCCGAACCCAACTGATAGCCCGAGTCCGTCGAACGAACGTAGTCCTGTTTGCACAGCGCGACCACAATTCGGTGAACGGTCGAGCGCGACAACGTGGTCATACGCGCAATCTGGGCCAGACTGAGTCCGCCCGGCGAGTCGCCCAGCGCACCAAGAATGCTGGCGGCGCGGGCGATGACCTGAACGTCGACGGCACGATTGACCTCTTTGGGTTCCTTGGCAGCGCTGGCCTTCGTCACGGGGGCCAGCGCTGGGGTGTCGGATTCCTGCGTTCGATCGACGGGGTTCTGTTGTGCCATGCTCTCCATCGTTCCACAAGTCGGGACACGTTACCTCGAATGAATTTTACCAATTTTCACTTTTCGTGCGGTCGGGTGACACCCATACACGGGGGTTTGCTATGTCATTTCAGGTCGACCCAGTCACTGGTCTCCTCGTCACTGAGCAAGTGATCCTTGAAGTCCCGGTGTGGGCCTCCATCGACGACGCGATGATCGAACGGCTCGACAGCGAGGCCCGTTCGAGTGTCGTGATGCAGAAAACTATGGCCGTGCTGCATTGACCCATTTCGATGTGCTGGGTCAGCGAATGGCCGTTGCTGACCCCGCGGCCACTCAGTGCACCAACGCCGCGGCCCGTCGCCAGGGGAATGGCGCACTGCGGATGAACTCGTCGGTCGGGTGAATGTCGGGCTGCTGCCTGGCGTATCCAGGCCATATGCTCTGGATGCTGATAATTGAGATCGGCATCGACGCGCGGTGGACTGCACTGTCGTTAAGGGGAAACCATGGACGTACGCCAGTATCGGATGCTGATCGGTGGGGAGTTGCGCGACGCTCGCAGTGGCGCCACGCTCGAGGCGGTGAACCCATCAAATGGGGAGCTCTTCGCACGTTTTCCCAAGGGAGGACCCGACGACGTCGACGACGCGGTCGAGGCCGCCGCCGCCGCGTTCCCGGCCTGGTGGGCAACGCCGCCGCTCGAGCGTGCGGCGAGTCTCGAAGAGCTCGCGGCGGTGATCGTCGAGAACGCCCCGGAGCTCGCAATGCTCGACGTGACCGACAACGGCAGCCCCATTCGCGAGATGCGAAAGGACGCCTTCAACGCGGCCCGTCTCCTGCGCTACTTCGCCGGCGTCGTCCTCGAGCAGCGCGGTGACACGATCCCCGGGCTTCACGGACGGCTCAACTACACCCTCCGTCACCCCTTTGGGGTCGTGGGACGGATCATTCCCTTCAACCATCCCCTCATGTTCGCCGCCGGGAAGATCGGCGCTCCGCTGATCGCGGGTAATGCCGTGGTGCTAAAGCCGTCCGAACACACGTCTATCTCGGCCCTACGTCTCGGTGAGCTGGTTGAGGGGATCTTCCCGCCCGGCGTGCTCAACATCGTGACGGGGTTGGGCGGCGACGTGGGTGACGCGCTGGTCAGTCACCCCAAGGTGCGACGAATCGCCTTCACGGGTTCTGCCCAGATCGGTCGTTCGATCCAGGCCCGGGCCGCGTCGAATGTGGTGAAGACGGTCACGCTTGAACTCGGTGGGAAGAATCCAATCGTGGTCTTCCCCGACGCGGATATCGACCGTGCGATCGACGGGGCCCTTCGTGGCATGAACTTCACCTGGCAGGGCCAGTCCTGTGGATCGACCTCGCGTCTGTTGGTGCACCGTACGCTTCACAAGGAGTTCGTGGAGCGACTCGCGAGTCGCATGGCGGCGCTGCGCTCGGGACCGCCAGCCGACGAGGCGACCGATATCGGATCCATCGTGCACCGCGCGCAGTTCGAGAAGGTGATGAACTACATCGACATCGCGGCCCAGGAGGGACTGCGTCTCGTGGTGGGCGGTGTGCAGCCCGAAGCCCCGGCCCTCAGCGGCGGCCTGTACGTGCGGCCCACGCTCTATGACGATGTACCGGCGACCTCGCGACTGTTGCGCGAAGAGATCTTCGGGCCAGTGTTGGTGGTCGTTCCCTTCGAGGACTATGACGACGCCCTTCGCATAGCCAATGACGTGGCCTACGGACTGAGCGCCAGCGTCTTCACCGAGGATCTCTCGACGGCGCTCTCCTTCGCGCGTGATATCGAGGCGGGCTACGTCTGGGTCAACGACGTGTCAGCCCACTTTCTCGGCACGGGTTTCGGCGGTCTGAAGGACTCGGGGGTAGGTCGCGAGGAGAACCTCGAAGAGGTGCTCTCCTACACCCAGACCAAGAACATCAACGTTCTCTTCGGCTAGCCACGACGTCACGTCGTGGCCTTCCCCGAGGTGGTTCGTCGCTGTTGCCGGGTCGTTCGTCGTCACACGTGACGACGAACATCATGGGGTATGAGTCACGTGTTCCGAGAGGAACTCCGCGCCATGCCGAGCCAGTGAAAACCCGCAAGGCTCGCGCAGAACGCTTGACAACTTTCATCCGGACTGCTATTTTCCCTATCGGTACAAGGTGTATTGGGATGCGGAACAGTAGCTAGGGTCGAGTGAGTGGGAAACGATACGAACAAGCCTTGCGCGGACTTCGACGCCCGTTCCGCCATCGTCGGGGACATTGACGGTGTCCTAGTTCTGCGCCAGGTCGACGGCCCCGTGGTGGCGAGTGGCCCGAACAGGTGAGCGGCGTTCACTGAGATGACCCTTGCGCAGTCTGATGACGTGATGTCCGCGAACGTGCGCACTTCGTGGTCCTCCTGTTGCGCCGTTGAGTCTGCGCTCTTGCCTTCCGGCTCGGACGGACCGTCCTCCTGCGTGACGTCGTTTCGGGGAGTTTCCGGTCTCGGGGCTCGTTACGGCGGCGGCAGTAGGGCATGATGATGAAGATCTTCGATCGGCGGCGTCTTTGGGTGACGGGTCTGGAATGTCATGCGCCCATCGTGATGGGCAGTGAGACCATGGTTTCAGTGGATCTACGAAAGGCAGAGAACCTATGACGTTCATCGCAACCGACATCGGTGGCACCTTCACCGACCTCGTGGCGTACGACCCACTGACGAATACGATCTACCAAGGCAAGTCGTATACCGACCCGGCCGCCATCACCGACGGAATCGCGCGTTGCCTCGAAAAGAGTGGCGTCCCCACCGCCGCCGCCGCCGAGTTCATCCACGGTTCGACGATCGCGATCAACACCGCGCTCGAGCGCACGGGCGCGCGCACGGCGCTGTTCGTGACCCGCGGCACGCGCGACGTCTACCAGATCGGCCGGGGGAACCGACCCGAGTCCTACAACCTGTTCTTCAAACGGCCAGTACCCTTCGTACCGCGACACCTCACGTTCGAGATCGACGAGCGGATCTTCGCCTCGGGTGAGACGCACACCGAGCTCGACGCCGATGACGTCCTGCGCGCGCTGGAGCGCGCTCGGGCCTTCGGCGTTGAGTCCATCGCGGTGTGCTTCCTGCACTCGTACGTGAACCCTGAACACGAGCGGCGTGCCGGCGAGATCATCAACCAGCACGCGCCCGACCTCTTCGTCTCGCTCTCGCACGACCTCATGCGCGAGTACCGCGAGTACGAGCGGACGTCGACGACCGTGATCAACGCCTACGTCGGCCCGCGGATGAGTGCCTATCTCGAGGCGCTCGAAGTCGTCCTAGCGGATAGGTCGTTCGAGGGTCGAGTACTGATCATGCAGTCGAACGGTGGGGTGATGACGCCTGAGGCGGCGCGCTCCCAACCGGCGCGCACCATGGAATCGGGCCCGGTGGGCGGCGCGATCGCGGCCGCGAGGATCGCGGGCCGGCTGGGCATCGACCAGGCGGTGGCCTTCGACATGGGCGGCACCACGGCGAAGGCCGCTCTCGTGCGCCACGGTTTTCCAGAGATGTCCGACAGTTACTTCGTCGGTGACACGATGAGCGGCCACCCCGTCATGCTGCCGGTCGTCGACGTCATCGAGATAGGCGCCGGCGGGGGGAGCATCGCCTACCTCGACGAGGTCGGCGTACTCAACATCGGCCCCGAGAGTGCCGGCGGCCACCCCGGACCGATTTGCTACGGCTGGGGCGGTCTTCGCCCAACGGTGACCGACGCGAACGCCGTTCTCGGGCGCCTCGGATCGTCGAACTTCCTCGGTGGCGAGATGCCACTCGACGTCGACGGCGCCTCGAGGGCGCTGGTCGAGCAGATCGGCGGTCGCCTCGGCCTCGACGCCGAAGCCACCGCTCGAGCCATCGTCGACATTGCGGTGAACAAGATGGCGCTGGCGGTGCGCGCCGTGTCGATCGACCGGGGGCTCGACCCGAGGGACTGCGCGCTGATCGCCTTCGGCGGAGCGGGTCCGCTGCACGCGTGCGCCATCGCGCGCGACCTGCACATCCCCACCGTCGTCATCCCGCCACTGCCCGGTCACTTCTCCGCGCTCGGCATGTTGATCGCCAACATTCGACACGACTTCGTACGCACCTGTTACCGCGGACTGGACGAGGTCGATTGTGACGAGATCGTGGCGATCGTCGAGGAGATGCGAACCGAAGCCCTTGGTCTACTCGAATCCGAGAACGTGGCGATCGAGAGCATCAGCTACGAGATCTACCTCGACCTTCGCTACTCGGGCCAGGAGTTCACGCTGCGCACGCCGGTTGCCGAGGCTCATCTCCACCAGGGGGACAAGGCGGCGATTCGCAAGTCGTTTGACGAGATGCACCTTGAAAGGTTCGGCCATTTCGCCCCCGACGAGTCGGTGGAAGTCATTAACGTGCGCGTCGTCGGCCTCTCGCGCCGACCCACGCAGACGATCGGAAGCTCGACGGCCACGGGCGACGGTCCGGTTCGGCGCTCGCGCGAGGTCGGCTTCACCGAGGGCGGCAAAGTGGTCAAGCGCAACTGCGACGTCTGGCAGCGCGAATCGCTGCCGGCCGGCTTCGTAGTCGTCGGCCCGGCGATCATCGAGGAGTACGCGAGTACGACGGTACTGGCCCTCGGCGACCGAGCAGTGGTTGGCGACGAGGGAGAGCTCGTCGTCTCGATCAACCGATGAACAGAAGTGGATGCAAAGGGCCGGACGGCTTCCCGCAAGGGGCGTTGTCGCCGGCTGCTGAAATGTTGTCAGCTATTGAGAGAGAAGGTGTGTAGTGCTCGACCCGGTCACCTTAGAAGTCGTCCGCAACTCGTTCCCGGCAGCGGCGAACGAGATGGCAGAGGATCTGCAGCGGACGTCCTACAACATGATGATCTACGAGGTGCGGGACTTCTCGTGCGCCATCGTTGGCGCGGACGGGGAGTTGTTCGCTCAGAACATCGGAGGCGTCTCGCACTTCGTCGCCGACCTCGACGTGGTGATCAAGGATGCCGTCGATCGGTTCGGCAAGGAGTCCTTCAAACCGGGTGACGCGATTCTCATGAACCACCAGCGCGTCTGTGGTCAGCACCTCAATAACATGGTGGCCTACACGCCGATCTTCGTCGGCGACGAAATCTTCGGGTTCTCCATGGTCCGAGCCCACTGGGTGGACATCGGTGGTCTGAGCACCGGGTTCGGTGCGGGCGGTGGAATGGTGACCGACCCGTGGGTCGAGGGGTTGCAGTTCGATCAAGTGAAGATCATGGACGCCGGCGTCATGAACGAGCCACTCATGAAGTTCATCGCCGACAACGTCCGCTACCCCGACGCCGCGATGGGCGATCTTCGCGCCCAGCTGGCTGCGTGCAAGGTCGGCGCTCAGCGCGTCGAGGAGCTCGTCGACCGCTACGGCGTCGACGTCGTGCGCCTCTGCCTCGAGCGGGTCTTCGACGACTCCGAGGCGCGGTGCCGACTGGCCATCGAAAGGATCGCCGACGGGGAGTATTCGGCGGAGGGCTGGCTGGACCATGACTTCGTCGATCGCGACGAGCGGGTCATGATCGTCGCCAAGGTCACCGTCAAGGGCAGCGACCTGACGGTCGACCTGACCGGCTCGTCGCGCGCGCGGCGCGGATCGATCAACGCGCGGACCCGGGCGGCCGCGTTCATCGCCTACAAGGGGATCACCGCTCCGCTCGAGCCGCTTAACGAGGGATCGTTTCGAGCTCTGCACGTCGAGATCGACGAGGGCAACTTCATGATGGCCAAGTTCCCCGCGCCGATGGCCCAGTGGAGCATTGCTATCCCGACGGCCGTCGACGTCATCCTGCGGGCGCTCGCCCCGGCCCTGCCCGACGTTATTCCGGCGGGCACCTACGGCACGCTCGGGGGCGCCATGGTCTTCTTCGGCAACGACCCGACCCGTGGAGGCAAGCGGTTCGTGTCCCAGACGATCGAAGGCGGAGGTTGGGGTGCTTCTCCCTCTCTCGACGGACAGAACGCGTCGGTATCGGTCTGTCAAGGCGACGTACGCAACGCCCCGATCGAGAGCCTCGAGCTCAAGTACCCACTCTTCGTCGAGAAGCGCGCGCTTCGTCCCGACTCGGGCGGCGCGGGGCGCCACCGGGGCGGACTCGGCCAGGTCACCGACATTCAGAATCTGGTACCGGGCACCTGGAGTATGTCCTCGATACCACGAGAGACCTGCCCGCCGTGGGGTCTCCACCACGGCGAGGCGGGCCAACCGGGCTTCTGCGATGTTCGCTTATCGATCGACGGCGAGTGGGAGGACGGCGGCGACACCCGCAAGGTCGTGGGACCGGGCGCGGCGCAGCGTAAGGCCACCGGCGGCGGCGGCGGTTGGGGCGACCCGCTCGAGCGACCGTTCGAGGAGATTGACCATGACCTCCTTGAGGGTTACATCTCTAGGGAGAGTGCCGAAGGGGACTACAAGGTGGTCGTGGACTCAGCGACCCAGACAGTGGACCGAGAGGCGACGAGAAATCTGCGAGCTGACCTCGGCGCAGCGGTGCGATGATCCAGCGTCCCACCGCCGATGCCGTCGGGACTTTCCCCACCACCGGCCCCGCGTCGAGCCCGACGCTCGTGGAGGCGGTGGCTGGACGTCAGCGGAGGCTCCTTGAGGCAGCGAAGGCGGCCGGCCGCCAGGCCGTAATGATCTACTCGGCCGCCGCTCACTCGATGCTGGCCATGGATGGTGTCTGGTGGGCTTCGGGCTTCAAGCCTATGGGGGAGTGTGCGCTCGGCATCGCGCCGGACGGCTCGTTCGAACTGTGGGTGAGCCCGACGTGGGACCTTGCCCGGGCCGAGGAAGCCGTGGGCACGCACGCGACGGGCGTCTCGGACGTCTTCGCCGCGGCCGAAGCCTGGCTCGGTCGTTTCTGTCTCGCGCGTGACGAGGTGCTGCTCTGTGGAACGGAGAAGATCTCGGCCCGGCGCCACCCGAGTGCCGTGGCGGCCCTGGGTGAACACGACGGGACCGGTGACCGCCTCCTCCTCGAGACAGCCCGCCGGCGTGATGAGTACGAGCGTGCCCTCGCCGTCGAGGCGGCTCGGATGGCCGAGCTGGGCTTTGGACGCCTGCTCGAGGAGATCCGTCCCGGCCTCGGAGAGTACGCCGTCGTGGCCATTCTTGACGGATTCCTGCGCGAGTTCGGCTCGGAGGACAACTTCGTCCTCGTCTCGGCGTCCCAGCGCAACCGATCCGTCCATCCCCCGACCGAGCGAACGGTGGAACGCGGCGACGTGCTGCTCGCGGAGATCTCACCCTCGGTAGGAGGGATGTTCACCCAGATCTGCCGCTCGGTGACCATCGGCCGACCGGGGCCCAGCATCGTGGACGACTACCAGCTCCTCGACGCGGCCTTCGAAGCGGGGCGCGTCGCGTGCGTGCCGGGTGGCCCGGTTCGCGCCGCCGCGTTGGCCATGGACGCGGTGCTGACCGAGGCCGGGTTCGGTGACTACTGTCGCCCCCCGTACATGCGCGCAAGAGGTCATGGTCTCGGGATGGGCTCGGTACTGCCGGGTGACGTGACCGTCTCCAGCCAGGAGGTCTTCGCGGAGGGAGATTACTTCGTCCTGCATCCGAACCAGTACCTGCCGGGATCGGGTTACCTGCTCTGTGGCGAACCAGTCATCGTCGAGCCGGGTGGGGCACGTCTGGTGAGTTCGCGCCGGGGCGAGCTCACAACCGTGGGGGTGTGACGTGATCCATACGATGGAACCGGTCATGAAGCACGGACGCAGCACGTGGGACCGAGCCTTGCTGCCTCCAGACGAGTTCGAGGAGCGTCGCCTCGTGGTGGAGCGGGCCGCCGAGGCGATGGGCGCCGTCGCCGTCGTGGGCTTCGCGGACTCCTCCCACCCAGGTCTCGTCGGCTACCTGTCGAACTACCTGACCGCTGGTGCTCTGGCGACGCTCATCTGCGTCCCGGGTGTCGAACCGACGCTCCTGGCCGGACTCGGCGGGGGTCGCGACCACCCCTTCATCAAGGGCATGTCGCTCGTCCAAGACGTTCGTTGGTTCCCCCAGCTCGGAGCTGGTATCGCATTAGTGCTCGAAGAGCACGGTGTCATCGGGGGCCGCATCGCCGTGGCGGGGTTCGACGAGTGCTTCAACCGGGCCCGGGCCGACGGCGTGCTCGCGGCGCTCGCAGGGTACGAGGTCGTCACGTTCGACGACGCACTCGACGGTCTACGTCGAAACAAGCGCGAGCGCGAAATGAGCGCAATGCGCGCGGGGCGCGCCATCCTGGGCGAGGCGGGGTCGGCGTTCCTGGCTTCGTTGCAGGCGACCGGCGACGTCCACGGCGCGCTCGTGGTGGCGGAGCGGGTGGCGAAGCTCCGCGGTTGTCGGGACTTTCGGGCCTTGGGCCTCGCCCGGGACGGCTCCTTGCGGCCGTGGCCGGAGGGCGGAGCCGGCTCTACGTCATGGAGCAGCGATCCCTTCACGGTCTACGTCGCCGCGGAGTACCTCGGCTACTGGGCGGACCTCGGTGTGAGCGGGCCCGATCAGGGCGCGACGACGTCGTTGTGCGCCCAAGCGCTCGAGGTGGCCCAGGCCGCCCTGCGAGCCGGATCGTCGGGGGCGTCACTGCAGGCCGCGCTCAATGACCGGCTAGGCGCGGCGGCGGACCGCGTCACCCTCGAGGCGACGGGGATGGGACTGACGCTCGTCGAGACGCCGCGGCTGAGCGACGATGACTCGGCACTCGCGCGCGAGGGCGACCTCGTGTGCTTACGCGTCTGGATACGAGATGGTCAAGCCGTGACGGTGGCGACCCGCCAGGTCCTCGTGGAGGCACAGCGATGTACGCCACTAGAAGACTCCCGGCCGACGTAGCGCCACTCATTTCGGCGACGTCACTCGCGTGGATCGATCCCGCTCTGAGCGAACGTGGCACTCCGCTTTGCTGAACGGTTTACAGTGAGAAGAGCCGGACGGCGTTCTCACGGCCGACCTTTTGGCGCAGATCCTCGTCGATCGCGGCGTTGTCGAACCACTCCGATCCCTGGGGCATCTCGTCGAAGGGATAGTCGACCGAGAACATGACCCGGTCGCTCCCCATCACCTCGACCGCCGTCAACAGGCTCGGCGTGAAGAAGTGCCCGGAGGTGGTGATGTAGAAGTTGTCGGTCAGGTAGGAGGTCAGCTTTCGTTCGAGGTTGGTGCGATCGGTGGCCTTGCGCATGCGATTCTCGATCCGCCAGATGTTGTAGGGCAGCGTCTCACCGAGGTGGCCGAGGATGACTTGGGCCCTAGGGTGGCGATCGAACACTCCGCTCGTGATGAGCCGAAGCGCGGAGGCCGAAGTTTCGGTGGTGAACTCCAACACGGGACCGGCCATCTCGGGCCACTTGACCATCGCGACGCGCTGATCCGCCGGAAGCAGCCGCGGGTGCAGGTAGAGGGGCACGTCCAAGTTCTCGAGGGCACTCCAGAACGGGTCGAAGCGTTCCTCGTCGAGGTGAGCGGCGCTCCCGTCAGGCATGTCGGAGAAGCTATTGATGAGCACTCCGTGGAATCCAAGTTCGGTGACGGCTCGGTGCAGTTCCGCGACGGCCTCATCCACGTCCTGGAGCGCGACCGCGGCGAAACCGCCAAAGCGATCGGGATGCGCTTCAATCGCCTCGGCGAGGACGTCGTTGCTCGTCCGTGCACCGTCGATAGCCGCCTTCGCGTCATGGTCTCCTTGCACGCCGGGACTCGTGAGCGAGATGATGACGTGCCCGATTCCGGTCTCGTCCATCAGCCCTAGGCGGAGTTCGGTGAAGTCCAAGAGTCGACGCTCGACGTCCTGCCAAACTTCCAAGCTCAGGAAATGCGGGCGCCCGCCGTAACGCGGTATTGCGAAATGCTCTTCCAATGCAACTTTGCCGTCCATGACCAACTCCTTCTAGTTGTGCTGTGGCGTCACCCGATTGGTTTCGTCCATAACACGTTTCTCAATATTCGAAACTGACGACCGTACTCATCATTGCGCCTACGCTTGGCGCCAATCAGAGGCCCCGTTTCATTTGTTGACGTTGCAGCGACCCGTGCGTATGTCCCGCGCACGTCGCCGAGCGACGTGACGCACCACTCGAGGTGGCGAGTTCGCGCGTCCGGCGATTCAACGTCCTTTCCATCAGTGATGAAGGGCCGCGGGTGCGGCGAATCTGAGCCGTACCCCGAGATCGTAGGAAGGGTGATCGTCGTGTCTTCCATGAGGCTTTGCTCTCAACATCTATCCCGTATTACGATACACGTTGTACCACCGATCAAACTACGCCAGAGCGCCGCTCACCGAAGGAGGCAGATTAATGAATTACGAGCCGTTTGGAAGGCTTTTCGTCACTCCCGTTCTTCCTTTTCTCGAGGATGGTTCGATCGATGAGCAGGGGTATCGATCCTTCATTCGCCGATTCCTCACCCCGGAGTACCTGAAGGCCGGAATGGCGATCATCGCCAACCCTGAGGCCGGAGAGTTGTTCACGCTCGACTACGAAGAGCGTAAGCAGGTGATCCGCGCGGTACTCGAGGAGACCGCCGGCCGGGCACCGGTGCTCGGCGGCGTGGTCGACGTCACCACCGTTGGAGCGGTACGAACCGCTCGGGACGCCGCGGAGGCCGGCGTGCAGGGACTCTTCGTCTTCCCCCCGATCGGGGCCGGCGACATCACCCAGTCCTGGGACTCCGACAAGTACCCGGAAGTCCTCATCGACCTCCTTCACGCGATTCGCGCCGAAGTCGACCTCCCTATGGTGATCCATCCCGTCGGCAAGACGAGCGCGGCCTTCGGCGTGGGACTCTCGGACCGCGTGACTCGCCAGGTAATCGCGGAGGTGCCGAACGTCGTCGGATGGAAGATGACGTACAACTACGACGGTTATCGCGCCGTATCGCGTGTCATTCGCGAGGCCGATCGCCCCGTGGACATCCTTGGCGCGGTTGGAAAGTACTTCCACGAGAATCTGGCGAACAACGCGTTCGACGGCACGTCTTCAGGAGCGTTCAACTATGCGTTGGAGCCCATGATGGACCATATTGCGGCGTGGAAGTCTGGCGACGTCATTCGCGCCACCGAGATCTGGACTAGCGGGCTCGCGGAGTTGAACGAGTACGTCTTCT
>OCZT010003233.1_pt1 | contig 16726 bp, 13 predicted proteins | sample 1539031 | NCBI WGS metagenome assembly OCZT01 (sample SAMEA3539308, study PRJEB22396) | soil metagenome | biome: tundra; feature: field; material: soil | place: USA | collected 2010-05 | depth 0.15 m | reverse complement strand
TGGCAAGAGTTGTTTTTCCGGCACCGTTTGGACCCACAAAAGCAATCTTCTCCCCACGGCTTACTTCGAAGTCAATATTATTGAAAATGGTTTTCAAACCATAAGATTTACAAATTCCCTTAAGTTCAATATTTATTTTCCCACTTGAAGGAGGAGCCGGAAACTTGATGTAAATATCAGATTTGTTTTCTGGAAGTTCGATTAAATTTACTTTTTCAAGCTGCTTTATTCGGCTCTGTACCTGTTTTGCCTTTGTTGCCTTATAACGGAACCGTTCAATAAACTTTTCAGTTTCTTTTATTTTCTTTTGCTGCTGAAGAAAAGAATTCTCAGCCTGGATATCTCTTTCCTCCTTGAATTTCAGGTAAGCATCATAATTTCCATTAAAAATATTGAATCTGCCGTTATAAATTTCTAGGGTTTTGTTTGTAACTTCATTTACAAATCTTTTATCATGGGATACAATAAGTAATGCTCCTTTATAGCTTTTAAGAAAACTGCAAAGCCAATTTAATGAATCAATATCAAGATGGTTTGTCGGTTCATCCATCAGTATTAGATCATTCTGGGATATTAAGATTTTAGCAAGAGCTATTCTCATTTGCCAGCCGCCGGAGAATTCGTTGGTCAGTTTTTCAAACTCATCAATCTCAAACCCAATTCCAAGAAGGATTTTTTCGACTCTTGCTCCGACACTATAGGACCCTAATTCTTCAAGTCGGTGATGGACTTCCCCAAGCTGATGGATTAAATCGTCCCTCTCATCTTCCGATATAGACGCTTCCGCTAATTTTTCCGTAATCTCGGTTTCTTTTTTTTGAAGATAGATGATATCTATGAGAGAAGATTTTGCCTCCTCTAGAAGTGATTTCCCCTCATGAATGACTTGTTGCTGCGGGAGATAACCAATAGTTATCCTTTTCTGCTTTTGTATTTTCCCCGATTCAGGTAATAGTTCCCCAAAAATCATTTTAAGAAGAGATGATTTTCCGGTACCATTAGCCCCCACTAGTGAAATTCTGTCGCCGGAGTTTATTTTAAAGCTTACTTCCCTGAAAAGATATTTCCCACCAAACTGGAGTGAAACATTAATTAGATCAATCATTACTTCCCGGCATAAAACTCATTGTCTTAGTATCGCAATCTTCCCTGAAGCTACGCTATTTCCTTCCTTGTCGTATGCTACTATAATATAAATACCGCTGCTTACTAAGGAACCGCCATCATTTCTGCCGTCCCAATAAGCTATTTTTCCCCCGGGAGAAGAAAATTCCCTAACCAGTTTCCCTGAAATTGTTAAGATCTTAATATCTGTATCTGCAATTAAGCCGTCGATCGTTAAAGTATTATTATCGTTTTTTAATCTATAAGGACTTGGGTAAAGTCGCAACCCTGAGAAACTATCAACCGGCTTAACGGATGGTGTTTTTAGTGAAATTAATCCTGCGTCAGTGCTTACATAAACGGTCCCTGTATTCTGATCAATTGCAAGATTTAGGATAATATCAGAAAGCAGAGGACTGTTTTTTGAATTATAAACTGCTAATAGATTAGTACCATCTTGGTCTACCAAAAACAATCCTTGATTGGTTCCAACCCATTTTTGATTCAGTGGATCTACCAAAATACAATTAATATTCTGCTGCCGTAAAATGAATACTGAACTTATACTTAATTGAGGACTCTGTGTAGTCGTGATTGTATATGTGTTTGTAATTATATTAACGCCAAGACTTGTACCAACCCATAGGTCCCCTCTTTTATCCACTACCACCGAATTTACAGTATTAGAATTTAAGTTTTGGACGAAGGATGATTTATCATCAGAAGGGTCGTTGAATGTATTATTCTCATTAAAATAAATCAATCCTCTGCTAAATTGATCATTAGAAATATACCATTTAGTATCATACTGATCTATAACAAGATTCATTTGTGCTTTTAAATCAGCTGTTGATGTTGCAGGAATAAGAAAATGATAATAAGAGCTGTCCTTTGTGAGTACAGCTAGATTTTTTCTGTCCGCAGCGCCGTAGTCCAAAAACCAAAGGTTGTTTTTACTGTCCTGGGCAAAACCTGTTACAACCAGATAATTAGGATCAATCGGAATTCCCGCCATACCGGTTATTGCCGCGGAAAAGATACTAATACCACCGTTTTTGATCCTTACAAAACCAAACCCCCAACTTCCGATATAAGTTGTGTTATCTGGTGAACAATAGACTTTAAAATAAGCATTGGATGGAAGATTTGGATATGAAGACATGTTATAATTTGTCCAAAAATCATTTTGTAATGAATAAAAGCCAATACCTGTTTTATCCGTCCCGCTTCCAACCCAAAGGGTACCATCATTGTCCACTCCGAGGTCATAAAAAATATTTGCAAGTGGACCGTTTGGAAAGATATTATTAATTTGATTATTATTTATCTGCATTATTCCATTACTACTCGACCCTAAAAGTCCGTAATGAGAATCCACCTTAATATTAATTACGGCGGAAGGAAAAGAATAAATTTTAACTAAATTCTCATTGGCAAAGGAATAAACGTTATTGCCGCTGTCAAGTATAAAAAGACTATCATTATTTACATAAAGGTCGGTTATATTATAATTAATCAATTGCGGAATATAGGTCTCAAATCCCAGTCCATTAAATTTCGAAATTCCTTTATCTGTTGCAGCAATTATGGAATTACCATATTTAACAATTTTATATATCTTATTTGATGGAAGACCGTTATTGATGCTGTAAACAGTCCATGATTCAGGAGCGGATAAATTAGTGGAACCGGATTTCTGGATTATGGCTCCATTATCGGAAGCACCATATATAAGATCATATTTGGCGGCAAAATTTATCTTTGAGTTTGAGATTAGATAATCAAACTTGAAGAAAGTATCATAAAGAACCTTATTCTTTGGGTCGATCAGAGTAATCCCGAAATCTGTAGCGGCTATAATAGTATCTCCGGAAGATTGTAGGCTGTTTATCTGTTTATTGGCCCTGTCGGAATTAAGAATATCAGGTATGGATCCTATTTGATTTGATCCGGCATTTAACACATCCAGTGCCCCATTACTGCTGCCAAACCAAACATTGCCAGAGTTATCCTTGACAATCGCAGTTATATTAATTCCTGTCATCCCTTCAATTTTTGTGAACTTTTTATATGTGCCATCGTTTGGATTATATTGAAATGCACCGCCTGTAGAAGCACCCCAGATTGAGTTATTGGAGATAACGAAATCATTTATATTTCTCATCGAAGTATAAATTCTCCAACTCCCTGCTTGCTGGGGAAAAATAAAGGCAAATGTAAAAACGAATAAGAATGCAAATATTTTTTTCATTTTACTGATGTTATTTTGAGTAGAAAAGTAGAAAAAATCTTATTCGCTTCCTCTAATTATTTATTTAAACAAATTTAATATATTATTTCAAATCTAAAAGTATAAAAACTTTGGTTATTATAATAGAATTATGTATAAAAGGAAACACCTGTAACATGTTAAAATCGAAAAATTGACATAATAAAATATTGGGCTTTTGTCTCTGGCACTTCCCTGATTCTGTTAAATTTTATCTATTATGCTTCCCATTTCAATTGCTGTCATTGCAGCATCCCAACCTTTATTCATTTTCGTAGTCGATGCTCTTTCAATTGCCTGTTCTATATTGTCTGTAGTTAATAAACCAAAAATAACAGGTATGCCATATTTTAATGATACTTTCTGAATTCCTGTTGTCGCCGCCCCCGCAACATATTCAAAATGAGGAGTATCACCCCTTATCACAGCGCCTAGGCAAATGATAGCAGAATATTTTCCTGATTCCGCAAGTTTTTCTGCTACAAGGGGAATCTCAAAAGCTCCTGGTACCCTAATAAGAGTTATATCATCACCATGGACACCTTTTTTGTTAAAACAGTCCAATGCCCCCTCTAGAAGCTGTGTTCCAATAAATTCATTAAAACGGCTAAGGATAATAGCGAATTTTTTCCCTTTTATGTTAAGATCGCTTTCAATTGTTTCCATAAGATGTTTTAGATTAGTAATTAAATTTTAATATACTTCAGAACTTGATTGGAGTTTCTCAGCTCTGTCGGCAATTTTAAGATGTTCAATTAATTCAGAAATATCCCCCTCCATTATTTTCGAAAGATTATAAAGGGTAAGACCGATACGATGATCTGTTACTCTGTTTTGCGGAAAATTATATGTTCTGATCTTATCGCTTCGATCTCCGCTTTTTACCATTAACTTACGAACTGCCGATATTTCTTCATTCTGTTCTTTTAATTTGGCATCGTAGAGACGGGCACGCAATACTTTCATTGCTTTATGCTTGTTTTTAAGTTGTGATCTTTCATCTTGACATTGCACTACCAGTCCTGTAGGAACATGGGTTATCCGTACTGCGGTTTCTACTTTATTAACATTTTGTCCCCCAGCACCGCCCGAACGGAAAATATCAATTCTTAAATCATTCGGATTTATATCGATTTGTACATCTTCCGCCTCTGGCAATATTGCTACTGAGGCTGCAGAAGTGTGTACTCTGCCGCTTCCTTCAGTTTCAGGAACCCGCTGTACTCTATGAACTCCACTTTCAAATTTCAATTCACTGAAAACATTTTCTCCACTGATAGAAAAGACCACTTCCTTAATCCCGCCGAGCCCTGTATAGCTAATATCGACAAGATCTGTACGCCATTCTTTAAATTCAGCATATCTTGTGTACATTCTGAAAAGATCTCCTGCAAATAAGGCTGCCTCTTCTCCACCTGTGCCTGCCCTGATTTCCATAATAATATCTTTATTATCATTCGGATCTTTAGGAAGGAGAAGTATTTTTATCTCTTCCTCCAGTTTATCCCTTCTCTTTTCCAGTTCACCAAGTTCAGATTCAGCAAGAAAAGTAAGTTCTTTGTCAGAACCCGAGTAAATTATTTCTAAATTACCCTCAATATTATTTAATACATCAGAATATTTTTCGTATGAACTAATAATGCCTAAAAGATCACTTCTTTCTCTGCTTAGATTTACAATTTTTTCTCTGTCATTCATAAAGGCTGGGTCGGAAAGCTGCTCGTTGATCTGGTCAAACCGGCCTTTTATCCTTCGTAATTTCTTTATCAATTCCATAATTAAAATTCAAAATAAAAATATAAATATACTAAAGAGGCCTGTTAATTTCTAAGCCTTTATTTTATGCAGATTCTTCTTTTTTAAAAGACTTTACTTTTACCTTTCCTAAATGGAACATTATTTCTAACTTTATATTCTAAATGTTTTAATAAGTTCAATAGTTGCTTATCTTGACATTAATCAATCATAAGGTTAATTTTACACGCTTTTTGAATTTTTAGGAAATAAGTTGGGTAGATTGCAGCCAGAATCCGATATTAAACTTCAAAATGAATTAAAGAAATCAGGTCAAATTCCAACCCATATTGCCATTATTATGGACGGAAACGGCAGATGGGCAAGAAAAAAAGGACTTCCAAGAGTTGCTGGACATTCCAAGGGAGTTGAGTCAGTTAAAGATATAGTAAAAGCATGTGCTGAACTGGGGGTAAAATATTTAACTTTGTACACTTTTTCGACGGAAAATTGGAAACGTCCCAAAGAGGAGGTTTCTACTCTTATGCGCCTTCTTTTAAGAAGTTTGAGAGATGAAACCGATGAACTAAATAAAAACAATATAAAGCTTACAAGCATAGGCAATATATCTGCTCTGCCTAATGAAGTTCAGAAGGAACTTCACGATGCGATGGATAAAACTAAAAACAATAAAAAAATGGTTCTCAACATTGCATTAAGCTACAGCGGAAGATGGGAACTTTTAGAGGCCATGAAATGTATTGCTAAAGAAATTGAAAATAAATCTTTAATTACATCCGATATTGATGAAAAGTGTATATCAGATCATCTTACAACAAAAGAGTTTCCTGATCCTGACCTACTGATCAGAACTAGTAATGAATTCAGGGTAAGTAATTTTCTACTTTGGCAGATTGCTTATACAGAATTCTTTATTTCCGATGTTTATTGGCCGGAGTTCAGAAGAAAAAAATTATATGAAGCTGTAATGAATTTTCAGCAAAGAGAACGTAGATTCGGTAAAGTTAGTGAACAACTTAAAAAGAATGAAAAAGGCTTAAAGAATGTTTCAAACCTCCTCTAAGAAATTATTTAAAAATATAGTGCTTGCCCTGGTCATATTTTCATCAATTTCTTTTTCCCAAACCACAAGATCTAGTTTTAAAATATTGGGGATTGCAGTTGAAGGCAATAAATCTGCAGATGCCTCTACTATTATTGCAAACAGCGGTTTAAAAGTTAACGATGAGATACAAATTCCGGGGGACCAGACTCTAAATGCAATAAAACAGCTCTGGTCTCTTAATATATTTTCTGATATTCAAATTGCTATAGATAAGCAGATCCAGGATGGTGTTTTTTTGAAAATTATTGTTAAAGAACAACCACGATTCGAAAAACTTGTAATTGAAGGGAATGATGAATTAGGTACTACTGATATCGAAAACAAAGCAGGTTTCATAAGAGGTCAAATAATTAAACCTGCAGATATCGCTCACCTAAGGCAAAGAATATTAAAAAATTATGCTACCGATGGATATCTAAATGCCCAGGTTGATCCATTGATTTACAGGTTTTTTACTTCCGATACTACAAAAAAGGGAATAAATGTAATCTGGCGTAATGAAAAAGATTTAGCTGACGAATATACAACCGAATATGCTTTCGGAGATATCACATACTCAAATTTAATTGAAAAAATTAAAGACAGAGTTCTCCTGAAGATCAAGATCAAAGAAAATGAAAAGGTAACTGTACGAGAGATTCATTTTATAAACAATACTGCATTTAAAGATGGCGATCTTAAAGGTGCCATGGATGATATTGAAGAGGCTAAATGGTGGAAATTCTGGAGCGGTGCAAAATTTGATAAAGAAAAATTTGAAAAAGACAAGAAGAACATAAAGGATTTCTATCTTAAGAATGGATACAGGGATGCTGAGCTAACAAACGATTCTCTGGCCTATTATAATGATAATAAAGATCTCAAAATTTATATTACTGTTTATGAGGGTCCCCAATATAAATTAAGAAATATAATTTGGCAGGGAAATACAGTTTTTCCAAGTGATGTTTTAACTGAAAGGCTCGATTTCAAAAAAGGAGATATTTTTAATTTTGAAAAATTTGAAAGAAATCTCAGACAGAATGAAAAGCAAAATGATATCTCTTCCCTTTACCTTGATAACGGATATCTGACTTTTAACCTTAAAACAACTGAGCAAAAAATCGAACCGGATTCGATTGATCTTATTATCAGGATGGAAGAAAAAAACCAGTTCAAAGTAGGGCGCGTAGATATATCCGGTAATGATAAAACAAAAGATAAAGTTATTAGGAGGGAACTTTATTCAGTCCCTGGAGATTTCTTTAATAGGGGTCTTTTATTCAGAAGTGTTCAGCAGCTTGCAAATTTGCAGTTCTTTAATGCTGAAAAATTATATGGTCCGCAGGGAATCGATTATAATCTTGAAAACGATAGTACGGTAAATGTTGCATTTCATGTTGAGGAAAAATCAAGTGATTACCTTAATGCGTCGGTAGGTTATAGCGGTAGCTTCGGATTCAGTGGTTCAGTAGGAGTTACCCTGACTAATTTTGCTATGAGTGATCCTTTTTCACTCGGTGGAGGACAGATATTAAGTTTTAATTGGCAGTTTGGAGTTGGTAATATATATCGAACCTTTACACTTGGTTTTACAGAACCCTGGACATTTGATACACCTACATTGGTTGGGGTGGAGTTGTTCGATACCAGGCAGCAATATATTTACGACTTAAGTCAGGCTGGTGGAACTATTAAGGTAGGTAGGAGGTTAAAATGGCCGGACGACTTTTTTTACATTCAGGGATTATTCCGATATCAATACAATAATGTGTTGAATGGACAGGGGTATTATGCTGAGGGAAAAAGTAACCAATATACTCTTGGTGCAACTATAAGCCGTAAAGATATTGATAACCCAACCTTTCCTTCCAAGGGTTCTTCTGTTTCTTTAGATGCAGAATTATCGGGTAAGCCAATTCTGCCTGGTGATGTTAGTTATTATAAACTTGGTTTTAAGGCGGAATGGTATAAGAGGTTATTCAATTCCAATAGAGTAGCTTTATATACGGTTTCAAATATTGGGTATTTACAAGAGTTGGATAAAGCTTCGGAAACAAAAATAAATCCGTTTGAATATTATTATATGGGAGGAAACGGGTTAGTTATTGCAACTGAACCTCTTCGAGGTTACGATGATAGAACAGTCGGACCTCTAAATTCATCTGGTACAGTTATTGGTGGAAGGGTTATGGCAAGATTTACTGCTGAATTCAGGGTGGCTGTTGCTATGGAACCAATTCCTCTGTATCTATTGACATTTGCAGAAGCTGGAAATGTTTTTGAAAAATTTAGTAACACTGATATCTTTAATTTAAGAAAATCAGCTGGCATTGGGGCAAGAATATTAATAAATCCGATTGGATTAATAGGGTTCGATTTAGGTTATGGGTTCGACAGAAAAGCCGTTGATGGCAAAGACCCAGCATGGCTTTTTCATTTTCAATTTGGGAAAGGATTTTAATAAATTTAATACATAAATTATTTGAGGTAATATCAGTGAAAAAATATCTTTTGGCTCTATTTGTTATTCTTTTAACCAGCAATTTTATATTTGCACAACAGCCGTTAAAAATCGGATATGTGGATTCACAAGTCATACTGACACAATTACCCGAAGCTATAAAAGCACAAGGTGATCTTGATGCTTTAACAAATAAATGGACTGTACAGATTGATAGTATGACCAAGGAACTCCAGGATTCATATGCTGATTATCAGAAACAACAAGGTACAATGAAAGATGATAAAAAGCAGGTTGTACAACAGCAATTAGTTGAAAAACAACAGAACATAGAGGGATTCAGAAGACAGAAATTCGCCCAGGGACAAGGTGAAATTTATAAGGAGAATGAAAAAATCTTCGCTCCTATTAAAGATAAAGTTTATAAGACAATAGCTGAAGTAGCTAAAAAAGAAGGTATGCAGTTTGTTTTCGATAAGACTGGTGATGTTTTACTGCTCTATGCTGACTCTTCTTTTGATATTACTTACCAGGTTCTTGATTCTCTTAAAAGGGGTAAGAAATAATTTTTTTTAATGATTTCCGTTCAGGCACCTCTGCGCGGGGATATTATTCTGCTAGTAATTAAGCATATTAAATTATTATCTCGAATATTTCTTTCTATATTTGATACGATTTAAAAAATAAAATTATCAAATTTACACGAGGAGCGAATATGAAAAGGTTACTTTTTCCAGGTGTATTGTTATTATTAGTGTTCTCTGGTTTATCCTATGGGCAGATAAAAATCGGATATGTCGATTCTGATGCCATAATGGATAAATTACCCGATGCTCAGGATGCCAGGCAAAAACTGGATGTTTTGGTTCAGGAATGGCAGGGAGAATTAAATAAAATCGAAAATACCTGGAAGACCAAATATGATGATTATGAAAAACGAAAGTTGATAATGACAGATCAATCTCGAGCAGAATTAGAAGCTGAGCTTGTTAAACTTGAAAAGCAAATCTCAGATTACCGTGAAAAAAAATTTGGTACTAATGGTGAAATGTTTCAAAAACAGGATGAACTGATGAAACCAGTTCAGAATAAAGTATTTTCAGCTATAAAAGAAGTTGCTCAGGAAGAAGATTATGATTATGTGTTTGACAGAAGCGGCGACATTCTATTGCTATATGCAAAAGATAAATATGATATTACAGTAAAAGTATTAAATAAACTGAAATTATAAAATGAATTTTACATTGCAGGAGGCTTCCGATTTCATTGGTGGAAAAATTACTGGGGACGGGAATTTAGTAATTAAAAATCTGGCTAAGATAGAAGAGGCTCAATCCGGGGATCTTACCTTCTTATATATGCCGGCATATGAAAAATTCTTATCATCAACCAAAGCTTCTGCAGTAATTGTAAAAACCGGCTTCAACAAAAAACGGGATGATATTTCTTATGTTGAAACGGAAGAACCTAATAAAGCATTTTTCAAATTAGTCCAACGGTACTTTGCTCCCGACTTTCCTCTCAGTGGAATTGATCAGACTGCCTTTATCGATCCTTCTGTTAAAATCGGAAAGAATCTTGCAGCGGGTAAAAATGTTGTGATCTCCGCAGGATGCTCTATCGGAGATAATGTGAAAATATATCATAATACCGTAGTTCTTGAAGACGTGGAAATAGGAAATGACTGCCTGCTGTTCCAGAATATTAGTATAAGGGAGAAATGTAAGATCGGAAACAGATGTATTATCCACGCCAATACTGTAATCGGTTCGGATGGCTTCGGATATGATCAGGATGAAAATGGGGTATTTCAAAAAATCCCCCAAATAGGTAATGTGGTTATTGAAGATGATGTTGAAATTGGCTCAAATGTTTCGATTGACAGGGCTTCCATTGGTTCTACATTAATTAAAAGAGGGACTAAGATTGATAACCTTTCCCAGATTGCCCATAATGTGGTTATCGGAGAAGACACAATTATTTCCTCACAGGTAGGGATTTCAGGAAGTACTAAAGTAGGTAATAATTGTTTTATTTTGGGACAGGTTGGACTTACCGGCCATATCGAAATTGGTAACAAAGTTATCCTTATTGCCCAATCTGGTGTTTCAAAAAGCATATTGAAAGAGGGCACTTATTTTGGTTCTCCCGCCAAGGAGATCAAAAACGCATTCCAAATAGAGGCTCATATTCGAAATCTTCCTAAATATTCAGAAAAAATTGCCCAACTGGAAAAGCAGATAAAAGAGATTAATGCCAAGCTTGACAAGATTGAGCAGATAAGTTAATTCTTCAATTGTATTTCAGACCCCATCTTGCTATTTTGAAAATCTATTTTAAGATTATTAGGCAATAACCAAGGATTCTAAATGTTAGAACTTCAAAGAACTATAGGTAATTCAGTTTCAATGTCTGGAGTTGGACTGCATACTGGAGCTACTTGTATCATGACCTTTAAGCCGGCGCCTGAAAACTATGGGATAAGATTTATAAGGTGCGATTTAGCAGATAATCCCGAAATCCCGGCAAATGCAGATTTTGTTGTGGATGTCTCCAGGGGAACTACTCTTGGAATTGGAGAAGTTAAAGTACACACCGTGGAACATGTATTAGCTTCAATCGTCGGTCTGCAGATAGATAACATAATAATAGAAATTGATGGAATAGAACCTCCAGTGGGGGATGGCAGTGCATTGCCGTATGTTGAAGTTCTGTTAAAAGCAGGATTCGTACAACAGGATGCCCCCAAGGATTACCTTATAATTGATAAAACTGTAGCATACCATAATAATGAGAATCAGATTGATATTGTCGCCCTTCCATTGGACAACTACAGAGTTACAGTTATGGTGGATTATCAAAATCCTGCTTTAGGAAGCCAACACACAGGACTTTTTGATCTAGAAAAAGAATTTGTTGATGAATTCGCACCCGCAAGAACATTCTGCTTTCTAAGTGAAGTTGAACAACTTATAAATGTCGGACTTATAAAGGGGGGGGATATTGATAATGCAATAGTAATTGTAGATAAACATGCAAACGAAGAAGAGCTTGAAAATATAAGACAAAAAGTAGGAATTAAGTATAAGATTACTCTCGGCAAGAATGGAATATTGAATGATAAGAAACTGAGATTTAAAAACGAACCTGCACGCCATAAATTGCTGGATCTAATTGGAGATTTAGCTTTAATCGGGGCTCCCATTAAAGCACAGATTTTAGCGGCTCGTCCGGGTCATATGGCAAATGTTGAATTTGCCAAACAAATTAGGAAATTATATCAGCAGAAAAAACTTGTAAAAAAATACCAGTACGTCAAAAAAGAAGGGGTAGTATTTGATATTAATGCAATTCAAAGAATTCTCCCTCATAGATATCCTTTCCTTTTAGTGGATAAAATAATTCATCTTGAACTGGACAAAAAAGTAGTAGGAGTTAAATCTGTTACCATTAATGAGCCGTTTTTTCAAGGTCACTTTCCCGGACAGCCGGTTATGCCGGGAGTATTAATTGTAGAAGCTATGGCTCAAACTGGAGGCATCCTTCTGCTTAATGCACTTCCTAATATTGAAGAGAAGCTTGTTTATTTTATGCAAATAAATAATGTTAAATTTAGAAAACCTGTTGTTCCCGGAGATCAACTTGTTCTTGAAGTTGAACTGATCAATAAAAGAAGCAAGGTCTTTATTATGAAGGGGAAAACATTTGTTAATGATGAACTTGTTTGTGAAGCAGAACTTATGGCCGGTATTGTGGACCGTGATAAAAAAATAGAAAATAAATGAAATGGCTTTTTATAAATTCCGGTTCTAATACCGGAAGATATAATATGGATTATGATCTTCAACTTGCTAAAAATTACAAGGATGATGAGATTGTTTTAAGGTTATACAAGTGGGATCCCTATTGTATTTCGCTTGGAGCAAACCAATCACCTGACTCTATTAACTCAAAGCTTGCACGCCAGGACAAAATTGACGTTGTTATAAGACCTACAGGGGGACGTGCTGTCCTTCATGCTGAAGAATTAACTTATTCTGTTGTTTATCCTCTTGATTTCTTTTCATCAGCAAAAGATATTTATTGTCAGATAAATCTTGCAATACTCAAAGGTTTAAAAATATATGACAGCAGATTATCTTCTTTTGAATTGGAAAATCACCAACCTGATTTTGCAGAAATTTATAAGCAGGAAAATAATGCTGTCTGCTTTGCCGTCTCAGCAAAAAGTGAAATTAAATATTCCGGTAAAAAGATTGTAGGGAGTGCTCAGCGGAAATTTGAGAAAGTTGTTTTACAGCACGGATCAATTCTTTGCGGTCCCTTCCATAAAAAGATCACACATTATCTGAATGTCCAGGATGAAATAAAAGAAGAAATCAAAAAAGAAATAGAAGAAAATACCATCGAACTTGGTAGTATCCTTAATGAAAAAATAGATTATTCCCGTTTAGCCTTATCCATTTGTAAAGGATTTGAAGAACATTATAATATGTCATTCTCAAATTCGCGCACATTGCCCAATGATATAATTTTAATAAATAATTAAAAATAAAATGAACACTGAAAAAGAAATAAAAAGAGTAACTACCAAAACCCTTTCTTTACTAAAAAAGAATAATATTAAAATAACTTCATTAACGGCTTACGATTTTATTACTGCAAAGCTGCTTGATGAAGCAGGTATTGATATGATTCTGGTGGGTGATTCTTTAGGTAATGTATTCCAGGGTAATGAAACAACTCTTCCTGTTACAATGGATGAAATGATTTATCATACAAAAGCTGTCAGTAAGGGCATAAATAGGGCAATGTTAATTGTGGACATGCCATTTATGTCATATCAGTTAAGTGTTGATGAAGGTTTCAGAAATGCTGGTAGAATAATGAAGGAAACTCCTGCCGGTGGTGTAAAACTAGAAGGGGGAAAAAGAGTTGCAGATACAGTAAGGCAAATAACCCAGGCCGGAATACCTGTCATGGGACATATTGGTCTTACCCCTCAAAGTATTTATCAATTTGGAAGTTATCGTGAAAGAGGAAAAAATAAACAGGAAGCTGACGAAATTCTTGAAGATGCAAGAATTATAGAAGAAGCCGGTGCTTTTGGTATTGTTCTTGAAAAAATACCAAGTGATCTTGCTAAAAAAGTCACTGAATCTGTAAAAATTCCTACTATTGGAATAGGGGCAGGTGTTCATTGTGATGGGCAGATTTTAGTAACCCCGGATATGTTAGGGCTTAATGTCGATTTCCATCCCCGCTTTGTAAGACATTATTCCTCCTTAGCCGAAGAGATTCTTAAGGCAGTATCCAATTATATTGGAGATGTAAAGCAAAATAATTTCCCTTCGAAAGAAGAAAGTTATTAATCTTTTTATTTGCTAAATCAGAAAAAACAATTAAGGTTATGCCGAAGATATTTCAAATTAGTCTGTTTATTCTTTTAAGTTCACTTTCAATATTTTCCCAGGTAGAATCGCAACTTTATCTTGAAAATGCTGTAATTGAATCAATTAAAGGGGAGGGTAATTTTATATGGGTTGCAACATATGGGCAGGGGATTTTTCGTTATTCAAAAAAGGAGGATAAATGGTTCAACTATTCAACAAAAAAAGAAAACTTGGAGAATGATCTGTTCTATAATTTAGCGGTAAGTAAAGATTTTGTTTGGGCAGGTTCGGGTGATGGTCTTTTTACTTTTGACAAAAAAAAGGAACAATGGAGGAAAAGGAAATTTGCCCAAGGGGGGGAAATGGGGAACTGGATAAGATCATTATGCTATGATCCTTCACAAAATATTCTCTGGATAGGAAGATTTAAAAACCTGACACGACTTGAAGTTGCAAAACAGAAATTTTCCGACTATGATCTCACCACCAAAAATGATTCTAAAACTAATAATATAATATCCATTAAATTGGATGGCGACAGCTTGATATGGTTTGGTTCTGAATCAGGTATACACATCTATAATAAAAATAAAGATATTGAGGACAAGAGGAACTGGGACTTTTTAACGAATAAAAAGGGAGGCTTTGCTGAAGAAGGGGATGCGGTCTCTATTCATGATATGTTGTTTGATGATAAAAACATATGGTTTGCTACTGATGAATTTGTTACTCCTATACAACCTAAGTTTAATATAGGGGGGATTTATGAATTTAACCGTAAATTTAAATGGGATAGAATATCGAAAGATGACGGTCTTCCTGGAAACGGCATTTATTGTCTTGAACGTACAGGCAATTATATCTGGTCAGGTGTTTATGCTTTCGACAGGAAAAATAAAAAAGAATATGGAAAAGGTCTGGTTTATATAAACAGGTTTAATAATAAAGTTCATACAGTGGACTTAAATGCTTTAAATATAAACACCTCTCTTATTCTTTCTCTTTATTTTGACGGCGAAGATCTCTGGATAGGGAGTGATAAAGGTCTTGTCCGTCTGAAGTTTTATAATTCACTCGCTTCCTGGGGAGGCAAAAAAGTAATTAAACAAGATGAAGGCACTAAAAAAAGAAAGAAAAAACTGCTTCACTAAAATTTTCTGTACCATTTTTTATTCTTAATTTAATACTTCAAAAATAAAATACTTTGATGACAAATATATCTGAAAAAAGATTAGCTCAATTAAAGAATTCCTTTAACGGATTAAGAATTGCAATTGTCGGTGATATGATGCTCGACTGTTATTTTCGGGGGGAAGTAAAGAGAATTTCACCTGAAGCACCTGTGCCGGTTCTTGAAGTTGAAAATGAGTTCTATCGTTTCGGCGGTGCAGCAAATGTTGCCTTGAACATTTTAAAGCTTGGTGGTATTCCGTACCCAATAGGTGTAATAGGCAAAGATAATGATGGAAGGATATTCATATCCCTAGCTGAAGATTCCAAAATAAATTTATCCGGACTGATAATAGATGAAAGCAGACCAACAACTACCAAGACACGAGTAATTGCTCATAATCAGCATGTAGTAAGAATTGATAAAGAAAGTAAAAAATATCTTTCCGCTGAAGTTCAGGGGAAATTATTAAAATTCGTGGAAGATAACATTGATAATCTTGACGCTATCATATTGCAAGATTATAATAAAGGGGTATTAACCCCTTCAATAATTGAAAAGATAATTTCATTAGCGAATGAAAAGAATATATTGATTACAGTTGACCCAAAATTTAATAATTTCTTTCTTTTTAAGAATGTTACTGTAGTCAAACCGAACAGGAAAGAAGCTGAAGACGTCCTCGGATTGAAATTAAGCAATGACAATGATATCACAACAGCGGGTACCAGGATTCTTGAAAAAACTAACGCAGTTTATGTCGTTCTAACGCTTAGTGAGGAAGGGATAGCTATTTTTGAGAAAAATAAACCGGAAAAAAGAATGCCTACAAAAGCACAGATAGTGGCGGATGTTTCTGGTGCGGGAGATACTGTTATCTCCACTTTAACAATGGCACTTGCAGCAAAAGCAGATATAATGGAGGCTTCTTACCTTGCTAATTATGCCGGCGGTATTGTTTGTGAAGAGGTTGGCATTATTCCTATAGAACAAGATAAACTTTTTGATACTATCTGGAAAGAGATCAAATGATAGTCACAAACAGAGATGAAATGATCAGAATAAGGCATAGAATAAAAAGCCAGAATAAGAAATTAGTTTTTACAAATGGATGTTTTGATATACTCCATTCCGGGCATGTTGACTATTTAAGTCAGGCCAGACAACTTGGCGATTATCTTGTTATAGGGCTAAACAGTGATTTTTCAGTAAAAAATATAAAGGGGGAAAAGAGGCCTATCATTAATGAAATGGAAAGGGCCACTCTTCTGGATAACCTGAAATGTGTTGATTACGTGACATTTTTTGACGAAGATACACCAGAACAATTGATCAGCAGTCTTATACCAGATATACTTGTAAAAGGAGCTGATTGGACTTTAGATAAAATTGTCGGCTGCGAAATTGTTGAGGCAAATGGGGGGAAAGTTAAAACCATTCAATTTTCTTGTAATCAGTCAACTTCTAAAATTATAAACCTTATTAT
>OCZT010003231.1_pt1 | contig 16727 bp, 9 predicted proteins | sample 1539031 | NCBI WGS metagenome assembly OCZT01 (sample SAMEA3539308, study PRJEB22396) | soil metagenome | biome: tundra; feature: field; material: soil | place: USA | collected 2010-05 | depth 0.15 m | reverse complement strand
CGGATCTCGGCTTCGTCGTGCATGCCGCCCATGGAGATGCGCGCGAATTTGCGGCCGAGAGAGCGCGCGATGGAGCGGCCCAGCGAGGTCTTGCCGACGCCGGGCGGCCCGACGAAGCACAGGATGGGGCCTTTCAACACGGGCCGCAGTTGCAGCACGGCCAGGTAATCCAGGATGCGCTCCTTCACCTTTTCCAGGTCGTAGTGATCTTCGTCCAGGATCTCGGCGGCGCGTTTCACATCGACCTGCGAGCCGGAGGAAATGGCCCACGGAAGGCTGGCCATCCATTCGAGGTAGGTGCGGGCCATGCCGTATTCGGGCGATGCGGGCGACATGCGCGCCAGCCGGTTGAGTTCGCGCAAGACTTCGGTCTTGACGGCTTCGGCCATGCCGGCGGCTTCGAGTTTGGCGCGCAGCTCCTCGATATCGCGGTTGGCGTCATCGCCTTCGCCGAGTTCTTTCTGGATGGCCTTGAGCTGTTCGCGCAGGTAGAACTCGCGCTGGTTCTGCGACAACTGTCCCTGCACCTGGGACTGTATGCGGCCGCGTAATTCGACGAGTTCGAGTTCGCGCGTCAGATTGCGATGGATTTCGCCGAGCCGCGCCATGCCGTCGAGTTGCTCCAGAAGTTGCTGGCGCTCGGCGTGTCCCAGGAAGGGCAAGGTACCGGCAATGTAATCGGCCAGCCGTCCGGGTTCGGTGATGTTGGCGGCGTTGGACGACAGCTCCTCGGAGAGATTGGGCGATGCCGTGACGATCTGCTGGAAGATCGTCACCACGGTCTGGCGCAGGGCTTCGATTTCGGGCGTGATTTCGGGTTCGATATCGGGGAGTCTTTCGACGCGGGCGCGCAGGAAGGGTTCGGTGGCCGTAAACTCGCGTGTGCGGATGCGGGCGATGCCTTCGCAGAACAGCAGCAGGTTGTCCTTGGGAACCTTAATGGCCTTGTGCATGACGCACACGGTGCCGAATTGAAAGAGATCGTCGGCACCGGGGAATTCCACGCGCGGGTCCAGTTGGGAGACCACGGCGAGGGTGCGGCTTTCGCCGAGGGATTGCACCAGCGCCAGCGAACTGGGGCGTCCCACGGTGATGGGCAGGAGCGCGCCAGGGTAGATGACGGTGTCGCGAACCGTGAGCACGGGAAGGTCTTCGAGGACCGGGTTCTCCTCAATCTCCTCGGCGGGAGCTTTGACTTCGGGTTCTTCGGCTGGCATAGGCGAGTACTCTCAGTGTAGCGGGAAGCGGGTCCCGGGGGGCCCGCGCCTATAGGCTACTGTGAAGGTGTGGCCCGCATCGACAACGCGCCGCCATTCTCCAGAGGGCAGGCGGCCCTCGCGGACCATTCACTGCTGCCGCAGCGAAGTAAAAGGGTCTACCTTTGTGGCGTGGCGCGCGGGCAGGTAGCTGGCCAGCAGCGCCACCGCACCCAGAAACAAACCCGCGCCGCCGAGGATCAGCGGATCGCTCGCGCTGAGATTGACCAGCAACCCGGTAACCAGGCGCGTAGCCGCCAAGGCCAGAATCGTTCCCGCCACCAGGCCTGTCAGCGTGAGCAACATGCCCTGCCGGACCACCATACCCAGCACCTCGCGCGATTGCGCCCCAAGCGCCATGCGAATGCCGAACTCATGCTCGCGCTGGCCCACGGCAAAAGCGAGCACACCGTAAAGCCCCAGGGCGGCGAGCAGCAGCGCGACGGCGCCAAGTACACTTAGCAGCGCGGCAGCAACTCTCTCGGGAAACAGCGCGGCGCTGACGTGTTCTTCGAATGGCGTCACCGGGAACGCGCCCGCACTTGGCTCCACCAGGGTCGCCTCGCGCCGCACGGTAGGGATCTGGTCGCGCGCCGGGCCGGCCGTGCGGATGAAGAAGGCGGTCCAGAACTCGCCACCATGCTGCTGGCGAAACGGCAGATAGACGTAAGGAGTGGGCGCTTCGGTCAGGGAGCTATACTTGCTGTCCTTCACCAGTCCCACGATGGTGACCCAGTGCCCGGGGCCGCCGATTCTGTGTCCCAGAGGATCGCCCCCGGAAAAGAACCGGCGGGCGAAGGTCTGGTTCACGATCGCCACGGGGACCGTTTGCGGGGTGTCCTGCTCGGTGAAGTCCCGGCCAGCGAGAAGCGGAATGCTTAGGGCGTCGAAGAAGCCCGGCGAGATCGTGTCGTTGTGCACCCGCACGTCTTCGTTGCGGCGCGGCGCATATCCCTCCACGTCAAGTTCCGCCGACGGGCTGTTGCCGAAAGCGAGCGGTATCACATTCCCGTAGCCCACGGCGACGATCCCCGGCCGCGCGACCAGCCGATCGCGCAGGCGAAAACAGAACTGCGCGCGCTGTTCGCTGGTGGAGCAGAAAGTGTCCACGTGATACTGGACGAACAGCAAGTTCCGCGCGTCAAGGCCCCGATTCATCGCTCGCGCGTTCAGGAAACTCCGGGTGAACAATCCCGTGCCCACCAGCGCCAGCATGGCGAGCGCGACCTCGGAGACAACCAGCAATCCGCGAGCGCGCTGCAAACCCGACCTGGATGTGCCGCTGCGCCCGCCCGTCTTGAGACTCTCGTTGACGTCGGCGCGTATGGAGTACAGCGCGGGTGCGAGACCGGTGATTACCGCGAGGACGGCGCACAACAGAATCGCGAACGCGAGAATGTCGCCGTTCAGGCTAAAGTCGAGAGTGATCGGCAAATCCGTGGCGGGAAGCAGCCACGTGAGCGACTGTCCCAGCCACAGGGCAAGGGTAACGCCAACCACGGCGCCGGCGACCGCAAGCAACAGGCTTTCGGCCACCAGTTGCCGGATCAGCCGCCCGGGTCCGGCTCCCAGCGCCAGACGCACGCTGAATTCCTTCCGCCGGGCGGTGGCGCGCGCAAGTTGCAGGTTGGCCACGTTGGCGGCCACGATCAGAAACAACACGCCGCACACGGCCATTAGTATCCGCAGAGGCGTGAGCAAAAGTCCCTGCAAGCCGATGTGGGCTTCCCAGATGGGCATCAGGCGGGCACTGAATCCACGGTTGCTGTCAGGCGCCAGACTGGCGATGCGCCGCGCGCAGGCTTCAACCTCCGCGTTCGCCTGACCGACGGCGATGCCGTCCTTCAGCCGTGCGGTGACCCACATCTGATGCTGCTTGCGGTCGGTGAGCAGCCATTCTCCCTGGCCATTTAGTTGAGGAGCCATCACCATGGGCACCCAGATCCCGAGTGCCAGTCCCGGGACCGAACCGCGAAACTCGGGCGGAGCGACGCCGATGATGGTCAGCTCGTGGCGGTTGACACGAAGCGTGCGGCCGATCACGGCGCGATCACCGTGAAACCGCTGTTGCCATAGACGATGGCCGAGCACGACAACCGGAGCGGATCCGGGCGCATCGGCGAATTCCGCGGGCAGGAAGGCGCGGCCCAGCTCGGGCTTGACGCCGAGCACGCTGAAGTAATTGGCGGACACGTACTCGCCCGAGACGCGCTGTGGATTCTCATCGCCCACCGCGAAGGCGTTGAATAGCGACGCGGCCACACCAGAGGTCAGCGTCAGACCGTCGCGATAATCGCGGTAATCGCGCCAGGAAGTCGTGCTGAACTCGCCCGTGGGTGACACGGTTTCCAACGCGGACAGGCGGTCGCCGCCGCTGACCCCGGGAAAGGGATGCATCAGAAGGCCGTCAATCCAGCCGAAAACCGTGGTGTTAACCGCTATGCCCAGCGCCAGCGTGAACACGGCAGCCGCCGTGAACCCCGGACTGTTCCGCAAGACTCGGATGCCATAGCGCAGATCCTGGACAAGTGTGCGCATCGTCTGTTGCTCGTGGTGATTCACCCAATTATCAGCACGTTTGCCGCCACACGTAAGTCGCTCATGGGACTGGTTCTCCGCCGCAAAGCAGTGTACCGCTTTGGAACACCTTTTTACGTAAACGGACAGCAGTGGCGGGGATGAAAGGTCCGACCCTTCCCGAAGAGCCGCCGAGCGCTTGTCTTACTTCCGCTGGGGCTGCCTGGTCAGATTCTCGGCGATAAACAGGCCGCTCTTGCCGCCGCTGACGATATCGAGGTCGCCATCGCCATCCAGATCCTGTACCGCGATCTGCATGCCGCCGCCCATGCGGCCGCCGTAGTCGATGATGTGGCGGATCCACTCGATGGCGCCTTTGGCGTCCTTGCGGTACTCATACCAGTAGAGGCCGAGCGGTTCTCTCTCGCCGGGATCGTTGCCGTTATGCGCCATGTAGCGCTTGCCGGTCACCAGGTCCTTCTGTCCATCGCCGTTGAGATCCACCAGTACGGAGGCGTGCGCCTGCGACCAGGTGCTGTCGATGACGTGGGGCAACCAGCGGCCGTCGGCGGTCTGCTCGAACCACATCAGGCCGTAATCGTGCGCGCAGGTGGTGAGCACGTCCATGCGGCCGTCCTGGTTGATGTCGATGGCGTACATGAAGCCGAACTTGGCGCGGCTTCCCGCGGGGGGTACTGCGCCGCCGGGCGCGATGGGGTGCTGATCCCAATCGGTGGGGTGGAACTTCCACTCACCGGGGGCGCGCACATCGGCGGGCGCTTCCAGCCAGCCTTGGGGCGTGAGGATGTCGTTGCGTCCGTCGCCGTTGATATCGCCCACGCCGATGCCGTGGCCGTAGGTCTGCTTGCTGACGACATGCTTGATCCACTTGCCGTTCTGTAATTCGAACCATGCCAGGGGAACGTTGGGGCGGTCGAACTCGGGGAGCAGCTCCTGCGCCTTGCCGTCGTTGTTGAGGTCGACGAGGAAGGCGAATTCGGTGGGGCCGCTGGCATCGATTTCGTTGACCGCCCACGGGGCGCCGGTCTTCCTCGGATTCTTCAGCCAGACGATCTTGTTGGAGAAGTAGCCGAATTGGATGACGTCGATCCAGCCATCGCCATCCACGTCGAGGGCGATGTCGGTGAAGTCGTCGACGTAGTTGTTGTTGAATTCGATCTGGCGGAGGGGATGCTTGACCCAGTTGGGCGCTTCATACCAGCTCTCGCCGGAGATGATGTCGGGACGCCCGTCGTTATTGAGGTCGGCGACCGCCACGGTTTCGTTGGCGCCGGGGTCGATCATGCGGATCTGGAAGGGGATGTCCGGGGAACGGCTCGACGCGACGAGCAGGATGGCGGCCGCAATGGGCAGCAACGGTATCAGGAGCCGGGCATTGAATCGAAACATAAGGTCCCTCGTGTATCATAGGAGAAATTCATGGATAGACGCACCTGGCTCCAACTGATCACCATCCTGACCGCCGCGCGGGAAGCGCATGCGCAGCAGCGCGGGGGCGCGGTTCCTCCCCCTACGGCACCGCCTACTACGCCGCCCGCCGAGGGCGCCGGGCGCGGAGGACGCGGGCAGGGCGGATTGCAGAATCTGCCGATGCGCGTCACCAAGGAACAAGTGATCGGCGCGCTCAAGCTGATGGGCCTCGAATTCCAGGATGCCGAACTCGACATGATGCTGCGCGGCGTCAACCAGGCGCTCTCCAGCTATGAAGCGCTGCGCAAGGCGGACGTGCCGATCGATACCGAGCCTGCCTTCGCGTTCCACCCGGGGCTGCCGGACCGGCAGCCGATCAAGGGGCCGCAACGCTTCGAGACGACGATTCCGAAAGCGCCCGCCATGAAGGCGCCGGCGAATCTGGAAGACGTGGCGTTCTGGCGCGTGGTGGATCTGGCGCCGCTGGTGAAAGCGCGCGCCATCTCTTCGACGGACCTCACGAAGATGTACATTGCGCGCATGCAAAAGTACTCGCCGAAGCTGCTCTGCCTGATCACGTCCACGGAAGAACTGGCGTTAGAGCAGGCGGCGGCCGCGGATAAGGAGATCAAGGCGGGGCACTATCGCGGGCCGCTGCACGGGATTCCGTTCGGGCTGAAGGACCTGTTCGACACCAAGGGCATTCTGACCACCTTCGGTGCGGAGCCCTACCAGACGCGCGTGGCGGACAAGGACGCGACGGTGGTGGAACGGCTGCGCAACGCGGGCGCGGTGCTGATGGCGAAGCTCTCGATGGGCGCGCTGGCGCAGGGCGGGCTGTGGTTCAAGGGCATGACGAAGACGCCGTGGAACACGGAGCAGACGTCGAGCGGATCGAGCGCGGGCCCGGCGGCGGCGACGGCCGCGGGACTGGTGGGCTTCACGCTGGGGACGGAGACGCTGGGGTCGATCATTTCGCCCAGCCAGGCATGCGGGACGGTGGGACTGCGGCCCACCTACGGGCGGATCAGCCGGTACGGAGCGATGGCGCTGAGCTGGACCATGGACAAGGTGGGGCCGATTTGCCGGGGAGTGGAAGATTGCGCGATCGTGCTCAACGCGGTCTACGGGCCGGACGGGCGCGACCGCACGGTGGGCGCGGACCCGTTCCATTGGGAGCCGCGCAAGCCGCTATCCAGCCTGCGCGTGGGGATTCTGCAAAAAGATTTCGACCGCGCGCAGGGAGAGCAAAAGAAGATCTGGGAGCAGGCGATCGCGGATCTCGGGAAGGCGGGCGTGAAGATGGCGCCCACGGAGTTTGCGGAGGACGGCCCCACGATCCGCTTCCTGTTGAGCGCGGAAGCGGCAGCGGCGTTCGACGATATCACGCGCGACGGGCAGGTGCGGAATCTGCGCGGCCAATCGGCGGGCGACTGGCCGAATACCTTCCGCACGTCGCGGCTGATTCCGGCGGTGGAGTACATAAGGGCACAGCGCGCGCGCACGCAGTTGATCGCCCAATTCGAAAAGTTCATGGCGGATTGGGATGTGCTCGTGATGCCGCCGAACTCGCTATTAACGACGACGAATCTGACGGGCAATCCGCAGGTAGTGATGAAGTGCGGGTTTACGGAAGGCGCCAAGGCGGATGGCACGAAGGTGCAGGTGCCGCGCTCGATCAGTTTCCTGGGGAAGATCTACGACGAGGGCTCGCCGCTGCGCGTGGCGCTGGCCTACGAGCAGGCGACGGATTGGCACAAGAAGCATCCTACGCTGGAGGTGTAACCGTGAATCGACGAGTCTTCATTGCCTCCGCAATTGCGGGCATGGCCGCGGCGCAGCAGAGCGATCAGCCCGAACCCATCCGCAAACTGAAGCCCATGCTGGACGGCGTCGAGCCGATCGCCAACGGGGAACGCGCGGCGCGCGTGGAGAAAGCGCGGCGGCTGATGCGCGTCCACAAGATGTCCGCCATCTACCTGGAGAGCGGCGCCAGCATGTACTATTTCACCGGCAAGCGGGAGCCGGGGCAGGCGTGGATTCTGCCCGCGAGGGGCGAAGCGGTATGGACTCCCGCCGAGGCGGCGAAGGCGGCGCAATCCTTGCGCGATCTGGGAATTGCCACGGGCGCGGTCGGGATGGAGGAGCTGGTGCGCTTCGGCACCTACGACGGGCTGCGCCGCGAGGCGCCGGCGCTGGAAGCGGTGAGCGCGACGCCGGTGACGGCGGGGTGCCGGATGATCAAATCGCCGGCCGAGATCGCGCTCTTGCAGCGCGCCAACGATATCACCATCGAAGCCTACAAGGCGGCGCTCGCCACCCTGCGCGAAGGCATGACGCAGCGCGAACTGAGCGCCAACATCTCAGCGGCCTTCCGCGCGCTGGGGGTGGGCGGGGCGGCGATGGCGATTTTCGGCAAATACACGGCGTTCCCGCACGGCAGCGTACAGCCGCAGCAACTGCGCGAGGGCGACATGGTGCTGATCGACGATGGGTGCAGCGTGGAAGGCTATCAGAGCGACATCACGCGCACCACGGTGTTCGGCAAGCCGACCCAGCGGCAGCGCGAAGTGTGGGACCTGGAGCGGCGGGCGCAGGATGCGGCGCTGGCGGCGGCGCGGCCCGGTACCACCTGCGAGAGCGTGGACGCGGCGGCGCGCAAGGTGATCACCGGCGCGGGTTTCGGCCCCGGGTACAAGACACCGGGACTGCCGCATCGCACCGGGCACGGAATCGGGTTGGACGGGCACGAGTGGACCTACCTGGTGAAGGGGAATACAACGAAGATCGAGCCGGGGATGTGCTTCAGCGACGAACCGACCATCGCCATCTACGGCGAGTTCGGTGTCCGTTTGGAAGATTGCATGTACATCACCGAGAAAGGCGCGCGCATGTTTACGAAGCAGAGCCCGGCGATCGATCAGCCGTTTGGATAAACCCATGCCACAACAGACAACGGAAGTTTCGGCGGAGACGTACCGGGCGCGCATCGCCAAATTGCAGGAGGCCATGAAGGAGTTCGGGCTGCGGGCGGTGGTGCTGGAATCGGGAGCGGCCATGATGTATCTGACGGGCGTGCGTTGGGGGCGCAGCGAGCGCACTTTCGCGGTGGTGTTTACGCAGACTGGCGACCCTGCGTGGGTGCTGCCCGGGTTCGAAGAGATGCGGGCGCGCGAGCTGATCAAGGTGGGCGAGGATATCCGCGTGTGGCAGGAGGACGAGAGCCCGTACCAGCGGATCGCCGGGATCCTCAAGGATCGCGGTGTGGCCTTAGGACGCGTCGGCATGGAGGAATCGGTGCGCTTCTTCGTGTTCGACGGGGTGCGCCAGGCATCGAGGCAGGCATCGAAGCTGGAGTTCGTGAGCGCGCAACCCGCGCTCAAGGCGGCGGGGGTCGACCTGACGCAGCAGGCTGGACGCGGAGGACGTAAGCAGTAGGGCGAGAAGTGAAGAAGAGTAATTGGCCGCCGATGAACGCCGATGAATACGGATAAGTACTTTGTGCGATCCGCGTTCATCTGTGTTCATCGGCGGCTGAACATGCTTTTTTCGGCATAGCAGGAGCGATATGCGGCACTGGCGGGTCTTGTTTCTGTTCCTGGGCGCCTCGGGTGCGGCCTTCGCGGCCGATCTGGAAGGCAGAATCGTCGAGGACCACACCGGGAATCCTCTGGCTTCCGTGGAAGTGCGCGTCTATAAGACCGGCCAGCGGACCTTGGCCGCCCACCTGGAGACCGATTCCAGCGGGCGCTTCCACGCGGCGGGGTTGGGTGACGGTGAGTATCGCATCGAGGCCACGAAGGCCAATTTCGTCGGCGCCACCATGCGCCTGCAAGCCATCGCGGGAGGGTTGCTGATCCGCCTGGTGCGCTGTGGGGTGATCACCGGGCAGGTGGTGGACGCGCAGGGCCAGCCGATCCCCGGCGTGACGGTCTATGCGATGCCGAAACCCCTCCAAGGGCCGCTGATGCCTTTCGGTGCGCCCGCCGCCGGCAGCTACACGCGCGTCGACGAGCGCGGGCAGTATCGCTTGTATGGTCTGCCGCCGGGCGAGTATGCGGTGGCGGCGGCGTACGGGGCGTCGACCTCGATGTTCGGGTCGACGGGGGGCGCGGAGGTGCGCAGCGGCATCGGGAGCGGCGTGCAAGTGTATCCCACCAACCTGCGGCCGCAGTTTTTTGCGGTCACGGGAGGGGAGCAGTACCGCAACATCGATTTCTCCATCGTGCCGGCCGCACTGCACAGTCTGAGCGGCAAGGTGGCGCTGCCGGATCCCAAGACCGAATATTGGCTGGCGCTGATTGCCGACGATCAGCCGGGTCTGGCCACGGCGGTGACCGAGACCAGGCCCGATGGCAGCTTCCGCTTTGCAGGCATCCCGCCGGGAACCTACACGCTGACCGCGTCGGGACCGGTAGGCGGCTATGGAGGCAAAGCGGTGCTGGACCCACAGCCCTATTTCGGCCGTAGCCGCGTCAGTGTGGCCGCCGACGTGGAAGGCGTCGCGGTCTCGGTGCAAAGGGCGCGCCCGGCCTCCTTCATCCTGCGATTGGCGCCCGGGCAGGAGGCGGAAGGCGCTTGTCCGGCGACCGCGCAAGTCACGCTGACGGCGCTGGAGGATTTCGCGGCGAAGATCGACCGCACGGGCGAGATCAACTCCGTCAAGGAGCGGGCGATTGCGGACCTGGCGCCGGCGCGCTACCAGATCGGGGTAAACGGGCTGGGCGAATCCTGCTACCTGGCCTCCCATACCATCGTGGATCTCTCGGCGGGCGCGAAGGACGCGCCGGTGCCCGTGCTGGTGGCCGCGGCGGGAGCGATCCGCGGCAAGCTCACCGGCGCAGCCAACCCGCGGGAGTTCGCCGTCGCCCTGGTGGCGGCCGACGCGGAGACCAGCGCGCAGCCGGTGCAGGTGGTGTTTCCCGACGCGGCCGGCAAGTTCACCTTTGGCGCGCTGCGCCCGGGACGGTATCGCATCGTGATCCAGCCGGCCGGTGAGGCTTCCCAGGCGCGATGGGTGACCGACCCGGCGCGCATGATCGAAATCCAGATCGTGGCGGGGGCGCCCACTGAGATGGAATTGCCCGCGCCCCAACGGAGTCCACAATGAAGCTGCTCACGGTGTTGGTAGTTTGCATCGCTACGGCCGCGGCGCAGGACAAGCCACAGGACAAAAACCAGGACGCGGCGCCAAAGTTCGGGTCGATTGCCGGCACGGTGACGGCCGGGGGCGGCGGCCCGCCCATGAAGGACGTCGAGGTCTACGTCCGCCGCAACACGCCGCAGGAACAATTGGCGGTCACGGACCAGCAGGGGCGCTACTCCATCCGCGATGTGGCGCCCGGACAGATTCGCATTTCGGCGAACGCTCCGGACGCCTCGGGGCGCACCGGGTTCGGACCTTACGCCAGCCGCCAGGTCACGCTGGCGCCCGGGCAGGAGTTGGCCGGCGTGGACTTCCGCCTGGTGATCCAAGGGCAGATTTCGGGAAAAGTGGTGGACCAGAACAACGAGCCCGTGGTCGGCATCGCCGTGACCCTGGTGGCGCGCGAGTACTCGCACGGCGCGCTGCGCGCCGTGTTCGCGGGTGCGGGAAACACCGACGATCAGGGCGCATACCGGCTGCCACGCGTGTCACCCGGCCGTGCCTACGCGGTGATGGCCCAGCGGGCGTGGCGCACGCTACCGCCGATTTCGGACTCGCCCCTGGACCCCGCGCTCCGCCTGCCCGCCGTGGTTCCCACCTACTATCCCAACGCGCCGTCCATCGACGGCGCGGAGGCTGTGGTGCTGCGCCCGGGCGAGCGGCGCGAAGGCGTGGATATCCGCCTGACGCGGTCTCTGGCGTTCTGCCTGGAAGGCGTGCTGGAAGGCAATAGCGGGCCGGGCGCCGTTCACTTCAACATCGCCGAGACGCAGCCGGCCAGCGGGAGATCCGGTGATGGCGGCGTCTACATGGCGACCCCAGGGGGCGCCAGCGGGCCGGATGGCAAGGTTCGCATCTGCGATCTGCACCCTGGGGAATACGAGCTTACGGTATCGGAGTCCAATCGCGGCGGGAGTGGCGGCCGTGTGCAATTCGGCGCAGCCATCGTCACTATCGGCGACCGCGACGTGGCCGGCGTGCGCGTGGGCCTTCGCCCGCGCATTCCGGTTTCCGGAGAAGTGGTGTTTGACGGCCCGCCGCCGGAGACTCCGCTGACCGCCAAACTACGCCTCGCGGTGGCTGCCATCACACGTACCGAATATGGCGATGTCCAATCGCCGATTCCCGGCGAGTTCGCTTTTGACGGCGGCCTGCTGATGGACGAGTATGGCCTGGATATCACCAGCGTCCCCGCCGGCGTGTATATCAAGGACGTGACCTATGGCGGCCGGAGCATGATGTACCAAACGCTCCGCGTGGGCAGCGCCCTCGGTGGCGCGGGGCTGCGCGTCATCCTGGGGCGCGATGGCGGCAGCATCGGCACCCGAGTGGCGGACAAGGACGGCAACCCGGTGGCCGATTGCACGGTGGTGATTCTGCCCGCGACGGCGTCCAACGAAGCGGAATTTGCCACCGCGCTGAAGACGGGCAAGACCGATCAGGCCGGCGCGTGGTCCAGCCCGACGATGCCGCCGGGCAAATACTTCGCGCTGGCCACCGGCGAGACCATCGACCGATCGCCGGAAACCACCGGCAAACTCTGGAAGGCGCGGAGCCGTGGCGAGGAGGTCGAGATCGCGCCGAGCGGGAACGCGTCGGTGGCGTTGACGCCCAGAGCGCTCGACTGAGGCGAATGGGGCTGCGCGCCCTGACATTTTCCGGCGGCTCGGTCATGTGCCCACCAACGGATCGTGGTGCTGTTCGGGGATGTTCCTTCTTTCATGTACTTACCTAAATCGCACGGCAGAATTGTGCGACGGATGCGCTTGCCAGAAGTCCGGGAGCTTTTCGACATTTGTTTCAACCGCCCTTGTTTTATTGGATTTGGCTGTGGTAGAGTCAACAAAAATTCCATTCTAGTTTCAGGTGTCAGAAAATCTGAAAGAGGTTGCAATGAAGAGCCAAGGATCCGTTCGTATCGTTTTCGCTGCCGCTTTGTTAGCTGCCGCATGTTTTGCGCAAACCCAGACGGCTCGTCTGGTTGGGACAGTGCACGATTCCACGGGCGCCGTAGTTCCCAATGCCAAGGTCACCGCGGTCAACGCTGGAACCAAAGTGGCGACCGATGCCACCAGCAATTCCAGCGGCGATTATGTGCTGCCGGCATTGCAGCCGGGCACTTATGCGGTGACCGTCGAAGCAAGCGGCTTCCGCAAAGCCGTCATTGAGGGCGTCGAATTGGCTGCAGCGGCCAACGTGTCGCAGGCCATTACGCTCGAAGTCGGCCAGATTACCGAGGTAGTCGAGGTGACCGCCAACACCGTCGCTGTGCAGACTTCCGATTCGCAGGTGGCTACCTCGGTAACCATTAAGGATATCGAGACGCTGCCGCAGTTGGCGCGTACGCCCATCACGCTGGCTATTTTCCAGCCCGGCGTGCAGATCAATCCGCAGGCCAACGGTTCGTCCAGCGGAGCCGATTACAGCTTTGCGCACGTCAACGGCTTGCGGCAGGGCAGCAACAATAACACTCTGGACGGCATCGACGTGAACGATTCGGTGGCGCCGCGCATCGGGCTATCGCTCACCGCCAACAACACCGACTCGGTGGAGGAAGCCAGGGTGGTCACCGACGGCGGCAAGGCGGAGTACGGCCGCAGCGCCGGCGCGCAGGCGCAGCTCATTACCCGCTCGGGCACCAACCAGTATCACGGCAACGCGTTCGATTACCTCCGCAACCGCGACTTCAATGCCAACGACTTTTTCAATAACGGCGCGGGCGTTCCTATTCCCGTGCTGATCCAGAACAATTTCGGCGGCTCCTTCGGCGGGCCGATCAAGCACAACAAGCTTTTCATTTTCGGCAACTATCAGGGCATCCGCACCCACGCGCAGGGCGTGCAGAACACTTTGGTCCCCACCGCCACGGCGCAGCAGGGGATCTACCAGTGGCTCAGTGGTGGAACCGTTCAGCAGTACAACATCGTCAACAACGATCCGCTGCACAAGGGCATCGACCCCACGGTGGCTTCGCTGCTGAAGCTCTTTCCCGCGCCCAACAACAACAATTGCACCGGCTCCGACGGGCTGAACTCCTCCTGCTACAGTTTCAACTTCCCCAACGGCAGCTACTCGGACCAGTTCACCATCAAGGGGGATTACAACCTCAGCCAGAGGATGCACATTTTCGAGCGCACGAGCTGGCAGCGCAATTCGGCGATCGACTCGCTCAACGGCGTGCAGAACGTGGTGCCCGGCCAAGTTCCCGGCACGCAGGGCGGCAAACGCTGGGGCGTGGCCGGTGGATGGGATTGGACCATCACCCCCACCATGGTGAACGAGTTCCGCTATGGCCACCAGAGCGCGTCGGTGGAATTCGTCCGGCCGGAGCGCGAACCCGGGCCCATGGTCAGCCTCAACACCTGGACCACTCCCATACTCACCGCGTTTCCGCAGGGCCGCAACTCTCCGGTCAACGAATACACCGACAACCTCACCAAGGTCCACGGCCACCACACCTTCAAGTTCGGCGGCCAAGTCCGTTTCACGAAGCAGTACGGTTACAACGACGCCGGCATCTATCCGAACATCTCCCTCAGCACGGCTAACGGAAACATTCTCAATTCCAGCCTGATTCCCGCCGGACTCACCTCCACGCAGCTCACCAGCTTCCAGGGCATGTGGAACGATGTGCTGGGCCGTATTTCGTCGGTTGCGGAGACCTATTACAGCAACCTGACCACGTTCCAGGCCGCCGGTACGCCGCGCGTACGCAACTTCCTGTTCCACGAATACGGTTTCTTCGCGCAGGACGACTATAAGATCACGCACAACCTGACGCTGAATATCGGGCTGCGTTGGGAATTCTTCCCCGTGCCTTACGAGCAGGACAAGCAGCAGGGAATCCTCACTCCCGCCAACGTGTTTAATACTGCCGGAGCGGCCGACAATGTCACCGTGCAGCCCTCTACAAAATGGTGGGCCAACAACTGGCATAACTTCGCGCCCCGGTTCGGCTTCGCCTGGGATCCGTTCGGCGACGGCAAAACGGCGATCCGCGGCGGCTTCGGTATCTTCAACGACCGCATTGTGGGGGCCGCTGCCAGTTCGGTGGATGGCGCAACGCCTGCCTTCTCTCAGGGGGTTACGCTCTTCCCCAATTCGACTTCCGGCAGCGATGTCCGCATCGGCACCGGTGCTCCGCTGCCCGCCCAGCCGGCCAGCCCGGCCCTCACTCCGGCCGCCACCCGGCAGACGGCGCTCGATCTGATGAACCCGAACTTGAAGACCGGGTATGTGGCGCAGTGGAATTTGAACATCCAGCGGCAGATCGCCAAGAACACCATTCTGGACGTGGGCTACGTGGCCAACCGCGGCATCAAGCTCTTCTTCCAGACCAACCTGGACCAGTCGTACATCTACAACAATGGCTTCCTGACGGCGTTCAACCAGATTGCCGGCAACCTGACCAACCTGAGCGCGGTGCCGCTCACCAACCCGCTGGTTTCCATTTTCGGCTCGGCCTCCGCCGCCGTTTCGGCGATTGGTTCGAGCGTGTTCTCTACCGGCCAGGTTGGCACGGCCGCCAATACCACCGAGGTGAACAATTACACCAAGTATGCCGCCGCCGGCGTCTCCGAGTACTACCTGCGCCGCTTCCCGCAGTTCAGCAACGTGCTGCTCGGCACCAACGACGGCCGGAGCGCGTACAACTCCCTGCAGGTTCGCCTGCAGAGGCAGTTCGGCGCGGTGCGCGTGGCGGCCAATTACACCTGGAGCAAGGCCATGGATAACGATCTCTCAGCCGCCACCGGCGGCGAGGGCAACGGTTTCGCGGCGCCCCTCGACAGCTTCAACGTGGCGCTCGATCGGGGCCGCTCCAACTTCGACATTCCGCAAGCGTTCACCATGACCTCGCAATATACCCTGCCGATCGGCAAAGGCCACATGTTCGGCGATGCCATGCCGCATTGGGCCAACACGCTTTTCGGTGGATGGGATTTGGGTAGCCTGTGGATTTGGGAAAGCGGCTCTCCGTTCACCGTCAGCTCCGGCCGCAACACCGGCCCGAGCACGGTGAACACGTGGGCCGACTATACCGGATCGCGCAACGTCGGCAGCGTGATGACCAGTAACAACGGCATTGGACCGGGCGTTTATTACTTCACGCCTGCCCAGATCGCCAACTTCGCCGAGCCCGCTGCGGGCACCATCGGTACTTCCGGCCGCAACACCTTCCGGGGCCCGCGCTTCTTCAACCTCGACGCTTCGCTAGTCAAGCGCTTCGAGCTGATGGAGCGCAAATCCCTAACGTTCCGCGCGGAAGCGTACAATCTGCTCAACAACGTGGATTTCGCCAACCCGGGCGTCAACTTTGGTGGCAATGCCAGCGCATTCGGCAAAATCAGCGCCGTAGTAAACAATCCGAGAATCTTACAGTTGGCACTGCGCTTCGATTTCTAAACGCGTGCGAAACAGGCCCCCGGTCTCTGGGGGCCTGCCTCCGCCCAAACGATGACCCTACCTCTTCGGCAGGTAGCTGGCTACGTACTTTAGACCGTGCAGATCTCGATCGCCTGCTTGAGGCTGGCTACGGCGTCGCGTCCCTGCGTGGGCGAGTACTCGTGCCCGAGATAGCCCGTAAAGTTCAGGTCCGCGATCGCCTTGGCGATGAAGCGGTAGTTCAACTCCTGCGTCTCGTCGATTTCCTTGCGCCCCGGATTGCCGCCCGTGTGGAAGTGCCCGATCCACTGGAAGTGGTCGCGGATGTTGCGCACGATATCGCCGTCCATGATCTGCGCGTGATAAATGTCGTACAGAATCTTCACGCGCGGCGAATTGACGCGCTGCATCACGTCCACGCCCCACGCGATGTGGTCGAACATGTAGTCCTTGTGGTTGACCTTGCTGTTCAAGTACTCCATGCAGATGGTGATGCCCTTGTCTTCGGCGTGCGCCTTCACCTTATTCAGAAACGCCACGCAGTTCTCGGCGCCTTCGGCATCCGGCATTCCCTTGCGGGTGCCGCTGAACGTGATGATGTTAGGCACCCCGTTGGCCTTGGATTCGTCGATCGCCGCGTGCATCAGCGGCTCCAGCTTTTCGTGGTTTTCCTTGCGATTGAGCGCTTCGGCGATGCCGCCGCCCGGTCCCGGCGGATACATGGTCGGGGTCAGCCCATATTTCTTGAGCATCGGCCAGTCGGCGGGCCCTTTCAAGTCGTACCCGACGATGCCCAGCGATGCCGCAAGCTTGCAGCCATCCTCCAGGCTCGTCCCGCGGGCGAACACCCCGCCCGTCACACACTGTTTCAAGCGCCCCTTCTTCATCTGCGGAGCGGGTGTCTGCGCCAACGCGGCCGAAGCCGCCAAAGCCGGAAGGAAGTCTCTACGTCGCATGAGGCATGAGTATCACAGTGCTTGGTGAAGCGCAAGAGC
>OCZT010003230.1_pt1 | contig 16738 bp, 17 predicted proteins | sample 1539031 | NCBI WGS metagenome assembly OCZT01 (sample SAMEA3539308, study PRJEB22396) | soil metagenome | biome: tundra; feature: field; material: soil | place: USA | collected 2010-05 | depth 0.15 m | reverse complement strand
TACGGCGACCACCGAGATCTACACTCTTTCCCTACACGACGCTCTTCCGATCTGCCCGTCTCGAGCGCCGATGCTATTCCAGCGCGTAGCACGCTCTCGACGCGCTCAAGAAGCTCGTCAAAGAAAGCTAGGGCTGGCTCTGATGCGTTTGTGGCCGCCCCGAACTCTTCCTCGATCAGCTCAAATTCGCGGAGATGACGTGGACTTGGCTCGTCATCACGGAAGCTCACCGTGCGACACCAGCACGCGTTGCAATGAGCCAGCGCGGTCTCGAGAGCGAGTTGGCCTGTCTGGCTCAGATACCCTCTCGGCTCTTGCTGTGTGCGCTCCGCAGACCCACTTCCTTTATTGAGGTAGTGAGATCCCGAAACGGCTAGGAGGGTGTCGACGTTCTCGCAAGCGCCGGTGACATCGACCAACAGGGGAGGTCTCACCTCCGCCACCCCTTGACCATGATAGTAGTCGCGGAGGCCGGCAACCACGGCCTCTCGCAGACGAATCAGAACAGGAATTGATATCTGCTCAGACCCTGCCGACATCCCCCTGCCGCTCCTCCACGCGATCATCCGCAATCAGGGCCTGTGTTTGCTCTAGGAGCAGTGCAACGAAGCGCTGGTTCACCGTTATGAGGGTGCGCATCGGACCGTCGGCATCGTTGTAATCTCGATGTCCTCCGAGATAGTCCGCGATGCGGTCCGTGGCAAGCGCCGAGGGCTCGATATCTTCGGCAAAGGGAATCGAAATAACGGCATATCCATGACGGACGGAGAGTGTGTAGCCAAATCGGAGCTTAGCTACCTCGGGATAATCCGCCAACACGTCCTGTGAGGCCGCGAGAAACGTACCCGCCTTGTGCAGTGGCAAAAGCGAAAATAATATATGGTCGTCTGGAAGGATGTTGTCAGGCGTCGCAATGTCCGGGGGCGCTCCCCTATCATCAAACACCATGATGCGAGTCTGATTGATAAAGCCGCCGTTCTCCGCAGCACGATCACGCAGGTGGGCGAGGTAGCGATCCTTTCGTGCCTGCGTCCAAAAGTTGCTGTGACGGTCAGCACGCCAGACGACATAGACCGTGTCGTCAGGGTCATATGGAAGTTCGGCCAACACATCCACCACAGGCGCAGAGGACAGGAGAGTACGGTCGCGCTCGGCGAGCAGAATGGTTTCGTCAATAGCAGACAGGGTGCGAACAAGTACCGCACCAGCCCCAGCGGCTTCGTACTCCCGGCGCACAGTCTCGGAGATCTCGGGTGGCGAATGCCGGTCGGTCGTCATGGCAACGCATCTTATCGCGAGGCTCTGCTGGGCGTGTGTCGGCGCGCGTCAAGCAGCGGCAAAAGCTCGCTTGCGCCTCGACGAGGACTGAGCGTGCGAACCCGACTGGAGCTACGCACGGTCCTCGGGCGAAGCTGTTGAGGGCGAAGCGACGGTTGCATTGATGATGGTTTCGCGTTAGTCGGCGAGGAGTAGATCGAGTGCCCGTCCGGGATCAGCGCCGAGGTCGCGCTTTCCAGCGCAGCCGTCGGCCCAGCCCGGACAGCGCAGCCACCAACCGTGCTTCGACCTCCACGCCGACCGACCACGACTGCCAGCGCTTGCACTGCACGAGCAGCTCCTGCCCGGCGCGACGGATGCGAAGATGCACGTGGCGGTCAGCGGCTGCCTCCCTGCCGGTCCATCACCCCCTGAGATGGTCAGATCTAGGAGAGCCAGCCACACCGTCTAAAGCGCCAAGACCTCACTGCCGATCCCCAGCCCACACAACCAAGAGTGGGTTCAGCTCTCCGCTCGCGCCACAGGGTCAAACACCCGATGGGCCTGACGGTGCCGGCCCACACGACGAACGGGGGGTCCCCATGCAGATCTGTCAGGCGCGCGAGCAGTATGTCCGCTGGCTGCTGGTCACGAAGGATCTGTCGCCGCACACGATTCGTGCCTACGACAGCGACATCGCCGCATTCCAGCGGCATCTCGGCATTCGCGCGCTGGTCGAGCAGATCGACCGAGACCGTCTCATCGTCTTCATTGAGGAGCAGCGAGCGGCAGGGCTGTGCTCGACATCGATCAGACGACGGGCGTCAGGTCTTCGCGGCTTCTGCAAGTGGTTGCTGTCGTGCAGTCTCTTGGGCTCTGACCCGTGGGTGGGCACGACCGTCGCCGCCGGGCGATCGCGCAAACTGCCACGTATCTTGCCCACGCACGAGCTCGATCGCCTCTTTCTCTCTCTTCTGAAGACGGCCGGCGTTGACGATGCAAGCGACTCGGATGAGGTGCTCCACCGCCCCCAGCGCCACCGAGCGAGAGGCCGAGCGAGAGCTCGTGCAACACACCGAGGCGGGGTACCGGCGGCTGATCTCCGACTGGAAGGTTCGCCTGCGAGAACGCCACAGGACAACGCTCCGATCCGGCCCAGCCGTTCGAATCGGGCTCGCTGACGTTGACCCAGTACATATGATCCATCTCGTGAACCATCCACCGCAGCACCGAAACGCCCCGCTGGGTCCGCAGCCGGATCGGTCTTTCGTCGCTTGTCCGTTGCTATCCAAAGGTCGCCGGCGCGCGACGTGATCCCGACGAGAGCACGTCCCAGATGATCTCGTTCCCGATCTTTGAGCGTCTCACGGTACGCGACTACGGATTGTATCCGGGTCGCACCTCGCGACCCGGGCTCGATGTGCAGCTGCAGCCCGGATTGACCCTTGTCCTAGGAGCGAACGGCCTCGGAAAGACCACCCTCGTGACGATGCTATACCGCATGTGCACAGGCCCGTTCGACATTCCGGGCCTATCCGTCGGTGGTGAACTCGGCACACGTAGCCTTGAGGCGCGCCGCCTACCGCGAGCCGAAGCTCGGCTGTTCGCGTCTCGGGTTGTCGACTCTGCCGAGCACGCCACCGCGACACTCGAGATGACGCTTGGCTCGGCGCGGCTCGTGATCACTCGGTCCCTTAGTTCGCTCGCCCCGACAGAGCTAAGCGTCGATGGCGAAGCGCTGTCGCCGTCCGACGAAACCTACCAGCAGGCCATCCTCGCGCAGAGCGGAGTGTCCTCCTTTGGCGACTGGATACTCCTTCTGCAGCATCTGACCTTCTATTTCGAGACTCGTCGCGCACTGGTTTGGGATGCGTCCGCCCAGCGCCAGATTCTCAGGATTCTTCTGCTACCGGCCACCACTGGCAGCGAATGGCGCCGACTTGAGCGTTCCATTGTCGAGAACGACAGTCGCATGCGCAACCTACAAGCGGCTCTCACCCGCGAGGAGCGCACCTTGGAGGCGACAGCCGCCCTGGCGAGCGACGGCGACGCAGTGCGAGATGAGCTGAAACTGCTCGAGAAGCTCCAAGAGGTCGATACGCGAACACTGGCCACCCTCGACCAACGGATTGTCGATGAAGACTCCACACGCCAGAGCGCTCGCCTAGCGGCGCTCAGAGCCGAAGCGGCTCACGAGTCCGCGTACCGTGATCTTGAGCGCCAGCAACTCCTGGTAATCGCTTCGGCCTTTCCCACGAGCGACGATACAGCACGTTATCTTCTCGGCAAGCTGTTTTCAGAGAGTTACTGCCTCGCGTGCGGTCAGGTCGCAGTCGTAGCTGTCAACACGATGCGGAAGCGGCAGTCGGACAACCGATGCGTCGTTTGCGACACACCGCTCAAAGACCCCGCTGGTACCAAGTCACTGACCACACGCTCGCTTTCCCGGGCCACGATAGCCCTCCAGCGTGCGCGCGACTGGCTCGAGGCGGCGAACAATGAGCGCCGCGGCGCTGAGGCCGCCTTCGACGCCCTGATTTCCGAGCTCCAGAAGCTCAATACGGAAACAGCCAACCGCGCCGTCCGAATCGACGAGCTTCTAAGGAGACTTCCGCCAGACGACGTCGAGCTGCACCAGCGCCAAGACGAGCTCGCGTCGCTTCGACGGCGCGTCGAGCTGATGAAGGCTGACCTCGCAGACGAACGAGCCGGCTTCACGCGGTTTATCGCCGGCGTCAATCGAACCATCGCCAGGAGGCGGACTGTCATACAGGAGACTTTCGCTCGGTTCGCCGAGGGCTTTCTCCTCGAGCAGTGCGAGCTCGCGTGGGCACCGCACAAAGCGCGCCTCGGGGAGACCGGCGGCCAAATCGCCTTTCCGTCCTTCGAGCTCGAACTAGGGGGCACCGATTTCCCGTCGCCAGTCCGCCGCCAAGGCCCTCTGCAGGTGTCCGAGAGCCAACGCGAGTTCATCGATCTCGCGTTTCGAATGACCCTGATGTCTGCCGCCGGAGTGGCTGCCGGGGGAACCCTGGTAATCGACGCACCAGAGTCATCCCTAGACGCTGTCTTTGTCACCCGGGCGGCTGATGTTTTGACGCGCTTCGCCGCACCAGAGTTCGACAACCGGCTAATCGTCACCTCGAATCTGATTGAGGGGGACCTCATTCCAGGGCTCGTGCGTCGCGCTCGGATTGGCTCGGCATTGGACGCGCGCATTGTTGATCTTTTGAAGCTCGCAGCTCCAACTGCCGCAACGCACAAACTCCATAAAGAGTACGCCGCCGTGCGGCGGCGACTTTTTGCACGAGCGACGCAGCTGGACTCATGACTTCCGATAACGACTACGCATTCAAACAGATCCGGCGGCAACTACGCGTGATCGCGATTCTGCTGGCGGCTAGCGATACGGATCTCATCCCGCTGCCTGCGGAACAGCTACATGCAATCGCATTCTTCGCGGACACCCTGGCTCCCGTCTGGGACCTTCGCATTATCGACGCACAACTGCTAAAGAGGGACGGTAGTCCCATGTCGCCCTCGCTTCAGCGGGATCTCGATCTCCTCGTGGGACGTGGTGTCGTATTTGCCAGCTCCGTCCGGCACAAGCTTGATCCGGCTGGTAACTGGCGGCTTGACGCGAACTATGAGCTTAACGGCGCCTTTGCCGATCCAATCGTTCGTGCCGCTAAGCGATTTGACCGTGAACGGTCCCACTTTGCCTTTGTTCGCGAGGTCGTGTATGCGATGTCAGCACTAGGACTGGTTGGTATCACTGACGCGACAGCGACAGACGCAAGTTACGGAAATGAGCTGGTCGATGTTGGCGGCCTCATTGACATCGCGGGTGAAGATGTCCGGGGCAATCAGACTGTGCGCGTCGCTCGGCGCTTCGCAGAGTTGGTCGAGGCTGACGTCACCTTGAGCTCGGCCGAGATGGTTCACCTGTATGTCCGCGAGCTATACAAGAGGGTTGCTCGTGTCGCCTAAGTCGGATTCCTCCGACATCGCCGGATGGAGCGATGCGGAGCTCCTAGCGACGGTGCGCGAGAATTTTGGGATCGGCGCGGATACCGGCCTGCCTCCCGACCTCCGGTTTCGTGTAGGCGTAACCCGACTAATACGCAATCGTCTGAGGTACCTCGATCAAGGTTCCGAAGTTGGCCCGGCCGTCTTTTTTCTGTCTCCCACCAGCCCGCTCGACGTCGAGTCGTCATGGAGCCCAATGCTCGACAACGGTTTGACGCCGGTGGGAGGCCGTTTCTGGTTTGTGGGCCCGCAAGCAGCATCCGGACGCGCAATTAAGCTTTCCGGCTGGGATGATGACGCCGCTATATTCGCCAAGGCGACCGTCGAGCTCTCGGTGGGCGAGGTGCCGGCGATCGTGTTCGACACTCGCACGCAGCCGCCCAGCGCGAGATTCTATCCTGGTGGACTTTCTGATCCTGATCGGTACGAGCCCCTTCGGCTGTTCGGCGGAAGCATTACCGTGGCGGACGCCGTGGACGTCGTCGAGCGTGTATACCGGCAAAGCCTCGTAACCCCAACCGTCCAGCTAACCCCCGGTAAACTCTGGGCGACACCTACGAAGCACTGGCCGGTTTCGGACGCCGAGGCGCGGATACAGCTTCAGCTGCAGAGCGGTCTGATCGGTGCATTTCCAAGCTGCGTCGTTCGAACTGAGCAGTCCCAAGCAACCGGGAGGCTCGACTTGGAGATCGAGGAGCCGGACCCCCAGATCGAGGATGGATTTGTTCGGCACCTACTCTTGGAGCTGAAGGTGCTGCGCAGCTTCCGCAGTACGGGTGCCGCCGTCTCGGACAAAGAAACCCGAGACGCGGTCAAAGATGGCGTGGAACAGGCGGCCGCATACGGTAACGAGCGCGGCGTGCGGGCTCGTGCGCTGTTTTGCTTTGACATGCGACGCGAGTTCCGCGGGCCCGCCTGCTTTCGCCACATGACCGCGAAGGCACGCCGGCTCACGGTGGCGCTGTACGTCTGGCACTTGTTCGCGAGCGCGTCAAGCTACCGGCAATGGCTGTCATCTGAAGGTAAGGCAGCTTAGGGACGGCGGGACTTTGCGCTGGCGACACTCACGGCACCTTTCGGAGACGCAGGAGCGTCTCCGGGAGCTCCGCCCGCCCACCGTGCTGAGGAGAACTGCGCATAGATCGGGTCGACTCTTTAGCGTCGACGTGCCATCCGGCTAGGTACGCTAGCTCGTTGAGTATACGGGCCGTCGGTATGTAGATCCCACGGTAGCGACTGTCCCCAACGACGACCCAGCACAGAGCTCCATCTCGAAGGGAACGGTGCACTCTTCCCAATACGGCTAGAAGATCCGCAAAATACCCTCCAATCATGTCTGGTATCCACGGGCTCCACAGGTCCCCCCGAACCCGCTCAAGCGCCTCCAACGTTCGGCGCAGCGTGCGTGAGCCTGTCGGCGGCTCTGGATAACTGCGTGACAGTTGTACATGTGACGTAAACGTCGCGTCGCGGAGAGCGCGATTGTCATCCGAGTTTGACAGATATCCAAGCATCCATAGCTCCACGTTGTAGACGTCCGTGTAATCAAACGAGTTGGGATAGGGGGGCGAGAATACCGCGACATCGTGGCTTCCGCCGATGCGCACGTGTCGAGCATCACCATGGAGTACTTTGCCAGGGGCGAGGGGCCGACTGGCGAACCGACGTGCATCGGCTAGAGCTAGCTGGACGCGTTCTAGAAAGACCCTGCTCACATCCGCTGCACCTATCTGGCGCTCCTTCCAACGACGCCGGTATCGCCGTCCCTTGCCGCTAACAACGACGTTGCTCACGTCTATAAGCATGCCGCCAATCAGCACTCGGAAGAGTCGCCTATGCACATCGTCCTTGATTCCGTTGATAGCGCTCAGAAGCGTTGCCAGCTCCGTCGCAACGTCGGTGTTGAAAAGCCATCGCTCTGAGGTCGGGGTCTGGAGAAATGTGGCGGGCACTCGCGCGAAGGTCGTCGCCGGATCGGTTCGTTGCCGATTCGCACGTCGGCGGATAGTCGCGAAATCACGAGCGACCGCGTCGGCGTCGTACGAGACGAGCTTTGCTCTTATGGCGTCTACCAGGAACGGGTTCACCTCAATCGTTGTTGATGCGACACCAAGCAGCTGAGCAGCAAGTGCGGTGGTGCCGGAGCCACCGAAGGGGTCGAGACAAGCGTGGATCTCGGTGTCGCCATAACTAAGTGCACGTCTCACGAACTCAGGCGCGAAAGCCTCCTTGAAGCGATGCCAAGACTGGAAGGCGAGGCGAGGAGCGCCAGTGTTCGTGCCGATCGACCGAATCTCACGGTTTTCGGTCCACTCGTCGAACATCGTCACGCCACACGCATCGAGGCATCATGTTTCGCCCGGCCGACTACCCGACGCGGCCTCTGCACTGAATGCGCCGCAACACCGCGACGCGGACGGAGACCACGCCCGCACGCCAAACGCAGCGCCCTTTCACTCGCCGCTGGATAGGCAGCTAGATTCATGACGCGATTGAAATCGAGGCTAGGACACAAAACAGGCACTAACACCTTTCGGGCTTCGTGGCGCCGGACGCTCCGGCGCGAGCACTAGGGGCTATTTGTATCGCATCGCACCGATGGAGAACCGGTTCGCGGACGCGTGCTGGTCTCGTAGCCGGCCGCCAAAAGGTTGGCGGTGCCGACCCGCTCGCGGTCAATGCATGCATGGAAGGGCCATCCACGGTCAGCGACGCGAGAGTTCTGAAGGACGGGCCACCAGCGCGCCTGCACGTCGTCGACAGACGCCAACCATGCATTTCTCGGTCTCCCGACTGCGTCGCCAAACCCAGCCACAAGGGAGAGTCAGCGCTGCGCGCTTCGCCGCAAAGAGTCCGGCTGGCGCGCTTGCGGCATTCCGCGCGCTCGCGGCGGCCCCTGCGCCTCAGCAGCGCCCGCTCATCGTCCCAGGAGAGCCGTGCCCTGTGCGATCGACGGGCCGCAGCCCCCGCGTCAGCGCCGCCTCCCACCCGGGCCGCGGATGTTCCGGGCGAGGAGCCCGGCCGCCCCTTCGCGGCGACCCATCGGGGGTGTTGCGCCCGCCCCTGCGCGGCCACTAGGAGGGTTTGGCGAAACGATTGGCGAAAGTCCGCGCCATGACCTAGACGAGTAGGCGGCTTCGGCTGACCCTGTCGAGCATATCGTGGAACTCCTGCACGTCGGCGGCGATCGTTCCTTCGCCATCAGGCAGTCGTTCGTGCGGCGACTGCACTTCGAGCCGCGAGATCCGGCCTTTGATTGCCATGCGCGCGTAGAAGAATCGCCAGCGGTGAAGGTTGATCTGCGCAGCAAACCAAATCAGCTCTCGTACGCTCATGTTGAACCTGGGCGTCAGAACGCGGACGGCGCTCCCGCCGTTCCCGCGCGCCATGAACGGCCAGGGCTGAACCGCAGCGGCCCCAAACGCTGTGACTGTAAGCGCACCATCGCCGAACGACTCCTCCTCGTCCTCGGCGACTAGCCGCACAATACTGTTTGAGGCGTCGCCGCTAGATATATATGGCGTGGAGCCATCCGCGTAGTTCTTCTCACCTGTGCTTTTCCCGGCGCCTACGTCGAAGTAATGCGAGACCGGGTGTGCGCCGTTGACTGGCAGGCCTGGAAGGCCGCTCCACGCATCGGCGAAGTCCGGAAGGACTTCGTCTGCCAAATCCGGGAAGCGCCCGGTCGCCTGAAATATCGATCGGAGTACCGCTTCTTGGGCCACATCAACTTCGGCGGCCGTTGCGTGCGGCTGCGGCAGGTGTTGCTGGGGACTCCACTCGGCACCGTCGGCAAGGGCACGCGCATCTATGACGACCGCGAGGTCCGAAGTGACCCGTTCGCCGTCAGTGAACGTATAGTAGGATTCAACGATCTCGGGAAGTTGACTACCGGCGCACTCGACGCGACGCGACTTTAGCTTCTCGAAACCGTCGTTCCAGACTCGCGCCATGAAGGTCTCTTGATTAGCGGGGTGCGGAACGTGCGCCCTAGCAATGACGATCGATGTAGGCGCCGCAGTCGGATAGAAGAGATCCTCGGGCAGACTTATTACGCCGAGCAACGTGTGGCGCTTGAGGAATCTTTCCCGCCAGTCCTTGTTTCGATCATCAGCGAAGATTCCGGCCTTCACAACTGCGGCGAGCTGACCTTCTGGCTCAAGGGCGTTGAGCGCCGCGTCGATGAAATCGACCTCCGGCTCGTCCTCTTGCGAGAATGGCGGGTTCAGGAACGCCCTCGTAAACGAGCGGCGTACAGCTCTGCGCGCCTCGGGCGTGAGGCAGTCTCCGCGCTCCATGTGGCTCTTGCCGTCCCCGCGAAAGAACATGTTGAGCACCGAGAGAGCCCACACCGTTGGATTGATCTCGAACCCGAAGACCGATTCCTTGATCTTCTTGACGGCTTCCGGGGGTTGCCGCTCGGTCATCATCTTGTCAAACGCCGCGACGAGGAACCCGCCCGTACCGGAGGCCACATCGATCACACGATCCGTCGGCCTCGTGCCAATCAAGTCAACGCACAGGCGCGTGATGTGTCGCGGCGTGAAGACAATCCCAAGCGCATTGTTGTCGTACCCGTAGCGAAGGAACGCCTCGTAGAACATTCCAAGGAAGTCAGTGTCGGTTTGCAGTACGGCGCGTACGTTTAGCCGCCGCAGAATCGAGACGATCCTCCGGATCGACGGCGCGAGTCGATCGAAGTCGGCAGTCGTTAGGCGCAGCGTGTCAACGAGCAGGCTCTTTGTTTCTTCGGACATTCCGTGCGATTGACTGATGCCGCGTTCGGCAAGTTCGTTGACCGAGCCGAGCGCGTTTTCGGGGGTAACGTCGATGTCGCCCTCATACATCGCCATCACTATCGCGCCCATAACCTTCGGCCGGAGCGGCGCCTCGACCTTTGCTGACCGCAAGATTGCGCTCAGTTCGATCGCGGCGTCAACGAACTCGGACTGCTCAGGCACAGTGACGGTTGTGGTGCCATCGTCCGCTGCAATTGCAAGCTCAACCTCCGTGTGGGACGGGAACGCTGTCAGTTCGTAGTCCAGGGACTTGAGGGGCACCCACTCTTGCCCGGCGAGGAACCGGACGGCGACGTCCAACCCGGTGTCGTCCGTTCCTGCGGCGCCGACCGCGACAACGATCCGATGATGTCCGGCAGCGTTGATTTCGTCGGCGTATTCGATTGCCTCGGTGATTGCCTTGTCCAGCTTGCCGGACTCGTTCTTCGCCTCGACGACAACCGCAGGCTCGCCACCGAAGCACATGAGGAAGTCCGGCTTATTCAGACCAAGCCCGATCTTCGGGAACTGCGCGACGATCTCATTCTCTTCGACCGTGTCGCCGCCGCTATCGACGTGAGCGAGATTCCAGCCCCGTTGCTCTGCCTCAGCGCGTATGTAGTACCGCGCACGTGCCTCCGCGCGCGTTCTCGATCGCCGTGCCATCGCGTAGAAGCTATAACGCCATGCGGCGGACATTTTGGATCGCTGCGCCGCGAGCGGCACGGCTTGCGCCTTGGAGAGCGCGCACGAGAGCTTGGCGAGAATCGTCAGATCGGCATGCAGCCGCACCCGCTCGATCCCACGCACGCGGAGCGGGGCGAGAGCCCATTCATGCTTCAACCGTCCGAACTCGCGCTCCACCGCGCCGCGCTTCTTGTAGAGCGCCTTGAAGCGCAGAGTCTCGCGCGGGATGAGCGGGTGCAGCCGGTCAGCCTTGACCCAGACCGATGCGGGCTGGCACTCCCCGGTCGGGCAGCGCCACTTGGTTGCCTTCCGACCGTAGTCGGCTCCGGCGAACCGCCACTCGCCGTGCTCGCAGGTGGGCGGCTTGTGGTCGCCGCGCTTGACTGCGGTGGTCTGGCGGAGCGGGATGATCGGCCGCACGTCGCGGTCCTCGCACCCGTCGTGGATTGGCCCGTTGTCGTAGCCCTTGTCCATCGCGCACGTCTCGACGGCGAAGCCGCGATCAAGGGTGGCGTCGAGCAGCGGGAGTGCGACGGTCGCCTCGGCGTCCTTGGCGGTGCGGACCTCCCATGCGAGCGGCAGGCCCGTCGCGGTGTCCACGGCGGCGTGCAGCTTGTAGCCGTAGTACCCCGCCGCCCTTGCGCGTCGAGACGGCCGAGCGATGCCCCCAAGAGGCGTCGGGGTCGCTGTACTCCTCTAGCCCGCGTTCGCGTCCGCCTTTGCTCACGAACCGCTGGCCGTTGGCGTAGGCGGGGAGGTCCGATCCGTCGATGGCGACGTTCTCGCCCATGCCGGGGTTCTCCGCCCGCAGGCGGGTGAGCACCGTGTCGATGCAGGCGTCGAGCAGGTGCTTGTGCTCGCGCAGCTTGGCCGCGAAGCGGTAGCACGCCCATTCGCTCGGGGGATCGCCTTGGCAGCCGAGCGCCGCTTGGAGCCCCGCGTGCTCCCGCACGAGCCGCACGGTGCGCGTCCATGTCGGCAGCGCATAGATGCTCTTGGCGAGCGCCATGCCTATCATCGTGCGGATCGGGTAACCGGGACGCCCGGTCCAGCGGGTCGCTTCCAGGTCGGCGATCAGGGCCGCAACCTTGGGGGAGTCGAGTAGTCCTGCAAGCTCGACTACGGCCGAGCGCGGTGATACGGTCTGCGTGTCCATAGAGCCTCAATCTCTGTGGTCCAGACCCCCGGACGTTGACGCGTCGCGGGGGTCATCTTTCCGTCAATCTGCTTGAGATACTACATGTCCCGTCGGACGGAAAAAGGGCTCTAGAATGGCAAATCCGAGGCCCGAGCGGCCAGCAGCAATTGGGCATTACTCGCCGACGGAGGTCGCGCGGCTAGCTGGCGTGTCGTCGCGTCGAATCGGCTCCTGGGCGCGCTACGGGATCGTGCCGCGCGTCTCGCGCAAACCGAGTGTCTACTCGTACGCGGACGCCGGTGAGGCGGTCATCGCCCGCTACTTGATCGCCCAGGGAGTCAAGCCGAAAAAGATCCGTGAAATGGTCGAGCGGCTGCGAGATCGCTTCGGCGAATGGCCGTTGGCGGGAGCACCGCTCGAACACGAGGGCGGACTGGTCGTCATCCGAGAAGGCGACAAAGTGCTCGTCGATGTCGTCGATCATCCAGGCCACCTCGTTGAGCGCGGAACATTCCTGTCGCTAACCGATGTCTGCGAGGCGCTTGAGCGGGGAGGTTGGGTGGCCTTGAGCACACCCAGGCTGCATATCCAGGTGAGTCCGCATCGCCTGTCCGGCCGCCCGACGATTCGTGACAGGCGGATTCCGACGACGATGGTCGCAGAGCTTGCCGAGCGGGATGAGGGCCGCGCCCTGCTGCGCACGGAGTTCGGGCTGACGGAGGAGGAGATTGATGAGGCCGTCGCCTATGAAAAGGACGTAGAGAAGGCACTTGCCGCCTGACGAACGGCAAATCGTTCTTGACGAGAATGTTCCATGGTCGATTGCCACGGAGCTAAGGGCTCGCGGTTACGCCGCGACATCGAACTACGCGCTCAACGCGAGCGGCCAAGAGGACCCCGAGTGGCTTGAGGTCGTCGCGGCACTCTCCCCGGAGGCCGTGCTCGTGACCTACGACAACGCCATGGCAGTAGAGCACGCAGACTGGCTGCGCGATCTCGTCGTCACCTTGGCGATCATCGACTCGCGCAAACGACCCGCAGAGCTGACGGTCGAGCAGTATTGGCGCGACGTGATCCATCGACATGCCCACTGGTTTGTGGCGCAAGAGCGAGGGTCATGCTGGAAGTATCGACGCGACGCGCGCCGCCGCCTTGACATGGGGTAGCGGACAACCAAAAGCGAGGTATCAGCGATGCAGGCATCACGCCAGTCCCGCACCACTACTGGCCTGGCGAGTTTCGCCAAACCTTCCTAGAGCACGGCCGCGGCGACGCGGCGAGAACCTACGCACTCGTCAAGCGGGGGTGGGGCCAATCGCACGGGGTCGAAAAATTCGATGTGGGGCAACGCGGCCTGTGACCCGACATATGGTCATGGGTGCAGCAGACGGCCGTTTTTCGATCAGGGAACCTGCGGGCGGTACGCGGCGGCTGTGGTGTCGGCGTCGGACGGACGGTTCGAGGGCTGGCGCACGCGCGTTGGGAGGTCCACGGTGGGGTTGACTCCCGCTGACCGGCTTGCGCTGGGTGCCGTGGAGGCATCGCTGGCGCAGGCGCGTGATGGGCTCGATCCGCGCCCAGCGCTTGACGCGCTTGCGGGCTCTCTGGCAGAACTCGGCGTGCGCTCGGTCCCTTCGGGCACGCGACGGCTCGTATCGCGCGACTTGCGCGCCTGACTTCGGCGGCTGGAAAGCGCAGGACGCAGCCAGAGCACTATCGACGCGTACCGCATCGCCGTCGGGAGCCTTCTCGCGTGGGCCGAGCGTACCCAGCGAACCGCGGAGCTGTTCAAGGAGAGCGCGATCCTCGACTACCTCGAGGACTAGGTCCGAGTGCCCAAACGATCGTGCCGAAGCGCAAACCACGCGGTCGGCGCTGGAGACGCGCAACGCGCGAGCTACCCTGAGCAAGCCCATGCTGCGCGTCTACCTCGACCAGAACAAGTGGATCGAGATCGCCCGTGTGCTCACGGCGGGCACCGCGTCGGAGGTGGTCACGATGATCTACGCAGCGGTAGAGCGCGGGTATGCCTCGTTCCCGCTCTCGGGCGGTCACGTCTTCGAGACGTGGAAGGCAGCCAGCGCAGCGCGCCGCCACGCGCTTGCTCCGGCGATGGCCACCATCTCGATGAACCACACGATCGCGGCGCCGTCGAAGTTGCTCCCCGGAGAGCTAGACCATGCCTTCAAGCGCCGCTTCGGACGCCCGCTCTCCCCCCTTCCCATCGTGCCGTTCGGGTGGGGCCTCGCCCACAGCTTTGGTCAACCAGTGCCGCAGCTGTCCGACGAGACCCGCGCGATGCTGCGCGAGGACTACCCGAACATGTCCGAGCAGGAGCTCACCGCACTGATCGAGATGGTGCTCCTTGCCGGGCCACCCGAGGATCTGCCAGTCGAAGGCATCGCACAGCCGCCGTTGCAGTTCGCGGAGGCGTTCGCGACCGAGGAGAACGAGCAGGTGCAGCGCTTCTCCGAACACGGCGCCGACAAGGACCTCCGACGCCGTGCTGTCGCCGCCCGGGCGATGATCGACATCAAAGAGCCCATCGAAGGCGCGCAGGCGCGGGCGAACGTGTCCACCGCTGAGTTTTTCGCGCTCGGCCAGGACGGCGCAACGGAGCTGATGCTGGACCTCCCCTCGCGCGCGCCCGGCCTCGAGATGATGTGGTGGCAGCACGACAACCCGCAGACGGAGTGGACGCCGAACGACCTCAACGACATCGCCTACCTGTCCGCGGCGGTCGCCTACTGCGACGTGGTTGTCACGGAGCGGAAGTGGACCCACATCCTCAACCAGAGCGGGGTAGCCGATCGCTTCCACACCACCGTCACGAGCAAGCTCGACGACCTCACAGAGCTGCTGGTGACCGCGAGCGTCGCCGCCTGACCACGGCGGGGCGAGGCCCAGAGCCGTCCCGGAGCATCGCCCACCGGCCCTACGATCATGTCGATGGCTCTGCGGATCGACACCAGCCGGGCGCTCCGAACGCACAAACAGCTCACCGAGCTCGTCGAGGCGGTCGTCGCGGCACCCCAGGCTGAGCCTGAGACGCACGCAGTCGAGTGGAAGTCCGAGCTAGATCTCGCCGGCGACGCCAAAGCCAGGTTCAAGCTCGCAAAGCAGGTGATCGCGTTCGGCAATCGCCACCCCGACGATGCTGCGCGCGAGTTCGAGGGTTGCGCGTACATCGTTATCGGCGCGGACCCTTACAGGCGCGCGCGCGAGCGCGGGGTCAAGCTGATCGGAGCGACGGCCCACTACGTCACCGTGCGGCTCGACGACGGGCCGATCATCGACCAGGATGTCGTCCGCGTCGACCACCGCCAGAGCGCCCAGGAGCTGGAGCGCGTCGGGCGCGACGTCGAGCGGCTGGTGCTCGCACGGGCGGTATCGCTGCACCTCGACGACCGCGTGATCATCGACGGCAGGCGCACGATCGTGTTCTGAGAAGCCAATGCGGACCGTCGATGCGCCTCCTACGGGATCGGCGTCGTGGCCACGTATTTGATCGTCCTGTAGCGCTGTTGAACGTAGGCGGGCGTTCCCGGCGGCCGATTTACGACATTCACCCAGCGGTAACGCCATGGACCCTCTACGGCTACGTACGCGCCCGGGAGCGTGCCGGGGCCACTTGGGTTCAGGAGACGCCGAGCTGGGCGTGGGACAGGCGAGCGGTCAACGCCCAAGCATTGACCCGAGCTTTGGGTTGATAACGCTGCCGGCGGCAGGTATTCGCTTGCTTCAGGTCAAATAGCTCTTCATGTCCGACGCCTGGGTCTACATGTTGCGCTGCCGGGATGGGTCCCTCTACACGGGTTGGACGAGCGATCTCGAGAGGCGCCTGGCTCGCCACAAGGCGGGCAAAGCCAGCCGCTACACCGCGAGCCGGCTACCGGTGGAGCTGGCTTTGGCGTTGCCGATGGCCGATCGCAGTGCGGCGCGTCGGGAGGAGGCGAGGATCAAGATGCTGCCTCGTTCACACAAGCTGGTGTTGGTCGCGACGCTGGCGCAGGCGGCGGAACGGAGAGCGCTGGGCGAGTAGGTGACGTACTCAGCCCGCCATTTGGCTTTCCAAGAGTTTCTTTGCCCAATCAAGCATCCCCAGTGAGACCCACGGAAGCTGCCCGGCTCGAACGCGAATCCCGACATTGCCGTCAGGTCCCTTGACCTCGACGATGGTTATGACGCGGCCGATCTCGAAGTCGCGTCCAAGGTCGCCTTCGATGGCATCCATCTGCTCGGCCACTTCTTGCATGAGACGGCTTCTACCGTCGGCGCCGGGCGCCGTTACGTCGGGCTCTATGTCGTCGTTTTCTGCGTCAGCCATTATGCCCATTCCTGTCGAACAACAAGAAGACATCATGCCATGTCGGCTTCTTTGCCCGAGCCCGCTTCAGCGAGTGGGAGGCGCGCCGGGGCTCTGGCGGCGCACACCCGGCGTGTCCGCGTGCACTTTGAACCCGCCGGACTGCCTGCTCTTGCGCTGGCTGCGCTCCTGCTGGGCGATCCACAGTCGGATGGCGCGCTCGACGTTGCGCTCTTGTCTGGGAGTCATGGTCGTAATGTTCGGCCGCGCGGGTCCCCGGCACACTGGACAGCGGTCCCAAATCAGACGATCGCGTTCTCGACAGCCGGTCAGGACGATCGGGCCTGTCGAAATTGGTTGGGAGTATCGTCTGAGGATGGCCACGGCGAGCGATGCGGCCTCGGCGGCGGTACCGCACCTGAGCGTGGCCGAGCGGGTGGCCGCGGGCAAGGCGGCGCGAGCCGAGGTCCCGCGCTCGGGCCACGCGTCCTTCGAGCCGGCGGCGCACCGCCCCGATCCGGTCGAGGGGCTCGAACGCCAGGC
>OCZT010003229.1_pt1 | contig 16739 bp, 12 predicted proteins | sample 1539031 | NCBI WGS metagenome assembly OCZT01 (sample SAMEA3539308, study PRJEB22396) | soil metagenome | biome: tundra; feature: field; material: soil | place: USA | collected 2010-05 | depth 0.15 m | reverse complement strand
AGGGCGGCGAAGACCGCCGCCGTTACGCGCCTATCAAGACAGGCGAGACGCTCGCTTCGCGGCTCGGCAAAGGCCGCGTCGAGCGCGATCTCGAGCTCCATGAAGGCGACCTTCTCAAGTCGAAGATCAAGCAGGTCGCGAGCGGCCGCTTCGGCGTGACGGCGGAATACCTCGCTTCCGCCGAGCAGATCCAGATCAAGATGGCGCAGGGCGCGAAGCCCGGCGAGGGCGGGCAGCTGCCCGGGCGCAAGGTGTCCGAGTACATCGCCGAGCTGCGCTACTCGACGCCCGGCGTCGAGCTGATCAGTCCGCCGCCGCATCACGACATCTACTCGATCGAGGATCTGGCGCAGTTGATCCACGATCTGAAGAACGCCAACCCGGCCGCCTCGATCAGTGTGAAGCTCGTCTCCGAGGTCGGCGTCGGCACCGTCGCTGCGGGCGTGGCGAAGGCGAAATCGGACCACGTCACCATCTCTGGTTATGACGGCGGCACCGGGGCGAGCCCCTGGTCATCGATCAAGCACGCGGGAACGCCGTGGGAACTGGGCCTCGCCGAGACGCAGCAGACGCTGGTGCTCAACCGCCTGCGTGGCAGGATCGCGGTGCAGGTCGACGGCCAGATCAAGACCGGCCGTGACGTGGTGGTCGGCGCGATTCTCGGCGCCGACGAGTTCGGCTTCGCCACCGCGCCGCTGGTGACCGTGGGCTGCATCATGATGCGCAAGTGCCATCTCAACACCTGCCCGGTGGGCGTCGCGACCCAGGACCCGGTGCTCAGGAAACACTTCTCCGGCAAGCCTGAGTACGTGATCAACTACTTCTTTTTCGTCGCCGAAGAGGTACGCGAGCTGATGGCGAACCTCGGCATCCGCAGGTTCAGCGAGTTGATCGGCCGCACCGATTTGCTCGACATGAAGCAGGGCATCGAGCACTGGAAGGCGCGCGGCCTCGATTTCTCGAAAATATTCTATAGGCCGCAGATGCCGGCGGAAGTCGCGCGCTACCACTGCGAGCAGCAGGACCACGGCCTCGAGGGCGCGCTCGACGTGCGGCTCATCGAGCTGGCGCAGCCCGCGCTCCAGCGCGGCGAGAAGGTCGCGATCGATATGCCGATCCGCAACATCAACCGCACGGTCGGCACCATGCTGTCGTCGGAGATCGCCAGGCGCTACGGCCACGAGGGGCTGCCGGACGACACCATACGCATCCGTTTTGCCGGCTCTGCCGGGCAGAGCTTCGGCGCGTTTCTCGCCCGCGGCGTGACCCTCGACCTGATCGGCGACACCAACGACTACTGCGGCAAGGGCCTGTCAGGCGGGCGCATCTCGGTGCAGCCGTCGCCCAAGTTTCGCGGCGAGTCGACCGAGAACATTATCACCGGCAACGTGGTGCTCTACGGCGCGATCGCCGGCGAGGCGTATTTCCGCGGCGTCGCCGGCGAGCGCTTCGCGGTACGCAATTCCGGCGCCCGGGCAGTGGTCGAGGGGGTTGGCGACCACGGCTGTGAATACATGACCGGCGGCACGGTGGTGGTGCTTGGCGCGACCGGCCGCAACTTCGCGGCCGGCATGTCGGGCGGCATCGCCTACGTATTCGATGAGGAAGGCGAGTTCGTCAAGTACTGCAACACGGCGATGGTCGAGCTCGAGCCGGTGCTCGCGGAGCCCGAACAGCAGGCCAAGGTGTCACGCGACATTTGGCATCTGGGGCTCGCCGACGAAGTGATATTGAAACGGCTGATCGAGAACCACGCGCGCTACACCGGCAGCCGCCGCGCACACGACATTCTCGAGCAGTGGAGCGTCTACCGGCTGCGCTTCGTCAAGGTCTTCCCGAAGGAATACCGGCGCGCGCTCACCGAGCTCGCCGCCGCCGCCCCCAAGGTCGCGGCGTGAAACTGAAATAGGCGCGCGGAGCGCAGAGCATGGGCAAAATCACCGGATTTCTCGAGTACCAGCGCCTGCACGAGGCGTCGCAAGCGCCGGGCGCGCGCAAAAAACACTACCGCGAATTCGTTCATCATCTGACCGACGACGAAGCTAAGATCCAGGGCGCGCGCTGCATGGACTGCGGCACGCCGTTCTGCATGAGCGGCTGTCCGGTCAACAACATCATCCCCGACTTCAACGATCTCGTTTACAGGCAGGACTGGCAGAACGCGATCGAAACCCTGCACTCGACCAACAACTTCCCCGAGTTTACCGGCCGCGTATGCCCGGCGCCGTGCGAGGAAGCGTGCACGCTGCGCATCAACAACGACCCGGTCGGCATCAAGTCGATCGAGCACGCGATCATCGACAAGGCGTGGGAAGAAGGCTGGGTCAAGCCACAGCCTCCGGCAGTCAAGACCGGCAAACGCGTCGCGGTGATCGGCTCGGGTCCGGCCGGCCTTGCCTGTGCGCAACAGTTGGCACGCGCCGGGCACGACGTCGTGGTGTTCGAGAAAAACGACCGCGTCGGCGGCTTGCTGCGCTACGGCATACCCGACTTCAAGATGGAGAAATGGCTGATTGACCGGCGCATCAAGCAGATGCGCGGCGAAGGTGTCGAATTCAAAACCAACCACGCCGTTGGCCAGGCGCCGGTGGGCGCGGGTAACAGCGCGGCGAAGGTGCTAGATGCGGCAACCATTGCCGACGAGTTCGACGCGGTCGTACTCACCGGCGGCGCCGAGCAGCCGCGCGACCTGCCGGTACCGGGACGCGAGCTCGACGGCATCCACTTCGCGATGGACTTCCTGGCGCTGCAGAACCGCCGGGTCGCCGGCGACCCGGAGGTTCGCGAGCTTTGGGCGACCGGCAAGCACGTGGCGATTATCGGCGGCGGCGACACCGGCTCCGACTGTGTCGGCACTTCGAACCGCCACGGCGCCGCCTCGGTGACCCAGTTCGAGCTGCTGCCCATGCCGCCCGATGTGGACAAGAATCCGGTGTGGCCATATTGGCCGCAGCGGCTGCGCACCTCATCCTCGCACGAGGAGGGAGTGCAGCGAGACTGGGCAGTCGCGACCAAGCGCTTCGAGGGCAAGAACGGCAAGGTTGAGAAGCTGATCGCCGCGCGCATCGAGTGGAAAGACGGCGCAATGCAGGAAGTTCCGGGTTCAGAATTCGAAATGAAGGCCGATCTGGTATTGCTCGCGATGGGGTTCGTCTCGCCGGTGCAGTCGGTGCTCGAGGCTTTTGGCGTCGAGAAAGACGCGCGTGGCAACGCCAAGGCAGCGACCGACGGGCAAGGCTGTTACGCAACCTCGGTGCCCAAGGTGTACGCGGCCGGCGATATGCGCCGCGGTCAGTCTCTCGTGGTGTGGGCGATCCGCGAGGGTCGTCAGTGCGCACGCGCGGTCGATGAGTTCCTGATGGGGACTTCGGTATTGCCGCGGTGATTCAGGATTGAGTTAATAGGATTGAGCGTGACTCAGCCTCGATCCTCGATCCTTGATCCTGATTCATGTCCAAGCTAAAAAACGATACGCTGATACGCGCGCTGCTGCGCGAACCCACGCCCTACACGCCAATCTGGCTAATGCGCCAGGCCGGACGCTACCTGCCGGAATACAACCAGGCGCGCGCACGCGCCGGCAGCTTCCTCGCGCTGTGCAAAAACCCGGACCTTGCGACTGAGGTTACGCTGCAGCCGCTCGCGCGTTACCCGCTGGACGCGGCGATCGTGTTTTCCGACATCCTGACGATACCCGATGCCATGGGCCTTGGCCTCTATTTCGCTGATGGTGAAGGTCCGAAATTCGAGCGCCCGCTGCGCGCCGAATGGGAGATCAGGGACTTAACCGCTCCTGACCCTACAGCGCATCTGCGCTATGTGCTCGACACTGTCAGCCAGGTGCGACGTGCACTCGCCGGCAGCGTGCCGCTAATTGGATTTGCTGGCAGTCCGTTCACGCTCGCATGCTATATGATCGAAGGCCAGGGCAGCAGCGATTTCGCGACCGTCAAGAACATGCTTTACCAACGCCCCGACCTGTTGCATCATATCCTCAGCGTCAACGCAGTCGCAGTGACTGCTTACTTGAACGCCCAGATCGAAGCCGGTGCTCAAGCGGTGATGGTCTTCGACACCTGGGGCGGCATGCTTTCCCACGCCGCATTCCATGAGTTCTCACTCAGCTATACCGCGCGCGTGATCGCCGGACTGAAACGCGAGCACGAGGGCGCACGAGTACCAAACATCGTGTTCACCAAGGGCGGTGGCGGATGGCTCGAGAGCATCGCTGCGACCGGTTGCGATGCGGTCGGCCTGGACTGGACGGTTGATATAGGCGAAGCACGCGCACGCATCGGCGCACGCGCGGCCTTGCAGGGAAATCTCGACCCGGCAGTGCTGCTGTCGTCACCCGCGGCGATCCAGCGCGAAGCCGGTGCGATCCTCGAACGCTACGGCCTTGGCAACGGTCATGTATTCAACCTCGGCCATGGCATTTCCCAACTCACGCCGCCGGAGAACGTGTCGGCGCTAATCGAGACGGTACGCGGCCTGAGCGGCAGCTATCACTGAAAACCCGCGCCAATTCTGCCTTTGCGCGGCTCTCACCCCGCAAACTTATGCACAACAAAGCTTTGCAGGTAGCGGTCCCCGCGCAGCACTATGGTATTCCATGGGACAAAACCGTTAATGCGTTGATTTAAAAGCAACATATCGTTACCAGATGAAAAATAAAAGAAAAACAGGTGCCGCTGGCAGACAGCCATCTCCATCTGGTCGAAAATTAATCAACAAAGTTATCCACAGGCATTATGAATCGCAAAAAAACTCTGTCAGATGAAATATTTGTCGAAAATTTTTAGAATCTACCTGAGCGACTCTTGCTAACTCAATCACCACAAGTTAAATCCATGAGCATTGTTCGCGTTGCGCTCGACGTGCCATTACCGACGCTGTTCGACTATCGCGCCACAGCCGCCGCCAGTGAAGACATTGGCAGGCGGGTGCTGGTGCCATTCGGTAAGAAAATTGCGGTCGGCGTGATCATCGAACTCGCATCCACGACGTCGCTGCCGATGCAGCGCGTGCGCAGCGTTCTGAGTATTTTGCGCGACGTGCCGCCGTTACCGTCCGACGTCCTGGCGCTGCTCAAGTTCTGCAGCGATTATTACTACCATCCCCTCGGCGAGGTGGTGCTGAATGCGCTGCCGACTCGGCTACGGCGGCGACAGACGCTCAAGCCCGACACGGCCTCACGCTACAGGTTGACTGCGACTGGGCGTGCCATTGACGCCGCCTCCTTACGGGGGCGTGCGACGGTCAAGCTTGAGTTGCTACGCCTGTTACGTGCAGCCGAAGACGGTATCGATGAAGTCTCGCTGCGCTCCATCGCCCCACGCGCGGCGGCGGCACTGAAAACGATGACTGAACACGGCTGGATCGAGCGCGTCGCGGTTACGCGCAAGGCTCCGCAAGCATCCACTGCGGTGCTACGGTTTGTGCCGGGACCGGCGTTGACCAACGAACAGCGCGCGGCGGTCGACAGCCTGCGCAGTGTGGATGCCGGATTTACGCCGTGGCTGTTGCTCGGTGTCACCGGCAGCGGCAAGACCGAGGTTTATTTGCAGTGGGTCGCTGATACGCTTGCTTGCGGCAAACAGATCTTGTTGCTGGTGCCTGAAATCAATCTCACGCCGCAACTTGAAGCGCTGGTGCGTGCGCGTTTCCCAGAAACCGTGCTAGTGTCGTTGCACAGCGGCCTCAACGAGAGCGAGCGTTTACATAACTGGCTTGCCGCGCAATCCGGTGCAGCCGGCATTGTGCTTGGCACACGGCTCGCGGTATTTACGCCGCTGCCGAGGCTCGGTTTCATCATTGTCGATGAAGAGCAGGACTCCTCGTTCAAACAAACGGATGGCTTGCGTTATTCGGCGCGCGACCTCGCACTCTGGCGCGCCAAACAGCGCGCGATTCCGATCGTACTCGGCTCGGCAACGCCCGCGCTTGAAACATTTCATAAGGCGCTTAACGGCAACTACCGGACGCTGGCGCTGACGCAGCGCGTGAATGCGATGCCGCCCGCCATCGAGTGCGTCGACACGCGACGCGAGCCGTTGCTCGACGGTATGTCGCAAGCGCTGCTCAACGCGCTGCGCGAAACCATGAAGCGCGGCGAGCAAAGCCTGATTTTCATCAACCGTCGCGGCTTTGCTCCGGTACTGATGTGCCCAAGCTGCGGCTGGACTTCGGGTTGCGAGCGCTGTTCCGCCAAGCTCGTGCTGCACCTCCAGGATCAGCGCCTGCGCTGTCATCATTGCGGCCACCAGGAGCGCATTCCCACAGCGTGCCCGCAGTGCGGGAACCAGGATCTGAAGCCGCTGGGGCAGGGCACGCAGCGCATCGACAGCGCATTAGCGCGCATCTTCCCGGGAGCACGCATCTTGCGCATCGACCGCGACAGCACGCGCCGCAAGCACGCCTGGCACGAAATGCGCCGCCAGATCCACGCGCAAGAGGTCGATATCCTGATCGGCACACAGATCCTCGCCAAGGGCCACGATTTCCCGCAACTGAATCTGGTCGGCGTGATCAACGCCGACAGTTCTCTCTACAGCACGGATTTCCGCGGCAGCGAGCGCCTGTTCGCGCTCCTGACGCAAGTCGCGGGACGCGCCGGGCGCGGTGCCACTCGCGGCCAGGTGTTGATCCAGACCGAATTTCCGGCGCATGCGCTCTATCAGGCACTGCGCCGTGACGATTACCCGGCTTTCGCCAAAGAGCTGCTGGCCGAACGCAAGCAGGCGGGCTTTCCGCCATTCGTGTACCAAGCGGTGCTGCGCGCCGAGGCATTACGCCGGGAGACAGCGATCGAGTTCCTCATACACGCCGCGCGTGATGGTGCCAAAATAGAGGGGGCGGTCACGATCTATGATCCGGTGCCGGCGAGCATGTCGCGTCGGGCCGGGATTGAGCGCGCGCAATTGACGGTGCAATCACGCTCTCGCCCAGGGCTGCACGCCTTTCTGCGCGCCTGGCATGTCCGTCTCGACCACGCTGCCGGACGCAAAGTCCGCTGGGCACTCGACGTCGACCCGCTAGAGCTGTGAGGGATAACTCCCCGGGCATGCATCCCATGGCATGCTAGAATTCGCAGCTTTTCAGGCATCCGGACGCGAACCATGATGATGCACCCTAGTCTGTCATGCTCGAACCAATACTCCATATGGGGCAACAGAAATTCGCGGATAGCGCATGGCGCAGCGGCATAAGCGGGATTTGACGACACCACATGGCGGCCCAGGCATTCCCTGAATTGCACGCCCACGTCGCGGGCTTGCTGGAAGAGGCGCTCGCCTTTGTTGCACCCGGGGTGCAGGGCGCTGCGATCGTGATCGAACGCCCGAAACAGGCGCTGCACGGCGACTACTCGTGCAACAGCGCGCTGCAACTTGCGAAAACGATGAAGCGCAGCCCGCGCAACATTGCCGCCGCACTCATCGCCGCACTGCCGGCATCCCCCTATGTTGCCAAAGCCGAAATTGCCGGCGCCGGGTTCATCAACGTTTTTCTCAAGCCCGAGGTCAAGCGGGCTGTGCTGCCGCACATCCTTGCACTGGGCGCCGAATATGGCCGCAGCCACGCCGGTCAGCGCAAGAAAGTCCAGGTCGAGTTCGTTTCCGCCAATCCAACCGGACCACTGCACGTTGGTCATGGCCGCGGCGCCGCGTTTGGCGCCAGTCTTGCCAACGTCCTGGCGGCGACCGGCTTTGAGGTGCAGCGCGAGTTCTACGTCAACGATGCCGGCCGCCAGATGGACATTCTGGTGCTGTCGACTTGGCTGCGTTACCTGGAGCAGGGCGGCGCCCGCTTGGCGTTTCCAGCCAACGCCTACCAGGGCAACTACGTGCGCCAGATGGCGCAACAGATCCGGATCGCGCATGGGGGGCGCTATATGCGTGAGGTGAGCGCGCTGTTCCAGGACGCGCCGGACACCGAGCGTGAACCGGAGGCGTGCCTCGATGCGCTGATCGCCGGGGCCAAGTCACTGCTCGGCGAAGACTATGCCTACATCCACGATTTCGCGCTCGCTGAGCAACTCGGCGACTGCCGCCACGACCTGCTCGAGTTCGGCGTCAGCTTCGACCACTGGTTCTCCGAAAAATCGCTCTACGACTCAGGGCTCGTCGAACGCACGGTCGCCAGGCTCGAGGCGAACGGTCACGTCTACGCGCAGGACGGCGCGAAATGGTTCCGCTCGAGTAGATTCGGCGATGAAAAGGACCGTGTCATACAGCGCGAAAACGGCCAGTACACCTATTTTGCGTCCGATATCTCCTACCACCTCAACAAGTTTGAGCGTGGGTTCGATCTCGTGATCGATGTGTGGGGCGCCGATCATCACGGCTATATTCCTCGCGTGAAAGGCGCGCTCGAGGCCCTCGGTCTTGATCCCGGGCGGCTCACCGTGGCGCTGGTACAGTTCGCAGTGCTCTATCGCGGCGGCAAGAAAGTGTCGATGTCGACGCGCGCCGGCGATTTCGTGACGTTGCGCGAGTTAAGGCAGGAAGTCGGCAACGACGCCGCCCGGTTTTTTTACGTGCTGCGCAAAAGCGACCAGCATCTCGATTTCGATCTCGACCTCGCCAAATCGCAGAGCACTGATAATCCGGTCTACTATGTGCAGTATGCGCATGCCCGGGTTTGCAGTGTGCACGAGCAGTGGAGCGGCGATGAAGCCGAGTTGCGGGCGGCGGATCCGACGCCGCTCACGCTGGATGCGGAAATGTCGTTGCTCTCGCGCCTGATCGAGTATCCGGAAGTCGTGGCAAACGCGGCGCGCGAACTCTCGCCTCACTTCGTCGCATTTTATCTGCGCGAGCTTGCTGCCGAGTTTCACAGCTACTACAACGCCACCCGCATCCTGGTACCGGAATTACCGATAAGACTGGCACGGCTGGCTCTGGTGACCGCGGTGGGCCAGGTATTGCGCACCGGGCTCGCGCTGCTGGGTGTCTCGGCGGCAGAAAAAATGTAAGATTCAGTTATGAGCAAGGACTACAAAGAGCCGAACAAGAAATCGGGCAGAAATAAGGACGGCACAGGGTCGCTACTGATCGGCATTCTGATCGGCTTGCTGCTCGGTCTCGGCATCGCGCTTGCAGTGGCATGGTACATCAACAAGATGCCAACGCCGTTCCTCAATCACTCCGGCCCGCCGGCAAAAAGCGCAGCCCCAGAGATCGCCAAGGCCGATGACAAGAGCGGCAAAGCGCCGGACGGCAAACTGCGCTTTGACTTTTACAAGATACTGCCTGGCACGGAGGAACCGGCCACCGAGCAGCAGTTCAAGGAAGCGCAGCAACAACCGTCAACCGCGCAGACTAGGGAAGCGTTTTTTCTGCAGGCCGGCGCGTTTCAGAATGCCCCCGACGCCGATAATTTGAAAGCCCGGCTCGCGTTGCTGGGTGTGGAAGCAGCGGTACAAACCACGACGTTCCCAGACAAGCGCATATGGCACCGCGTGCGCGTCGGCCCTTATACCGCGATCGAGGACCTCAATCGTACGCGCGACATATTGAAACAAAACGGCATCGAGACTTCTCTTATCAAGGTGCGCGAGGCAGCGACGCATCCCGCCAAATGAGGAATGTCCGGACTACGGGCCAGATTATGATTGGAGATGCGATGAATCTGCTGAAGCGCCTGGGCTATCTTGCGGCATTGCTGGCGCTCGTCTTTATCGCGCTGCCTGCCGCAGCGCAACAGGCGAAGCGCGACGTCGATTACCGTCTGATTTCCCAGCAGCCCGTCGAAACCGGCGAGCGCGTGGAAGTGATCGATTTTTTCTTCTACGCGTGCCCATATTGCAACGAGCTGGCGCCGTTTCTCGACCTTTGGCTTAAGCGCAAACCGCTCGACGTAGTATTTCGCCGCGTGCCCGTGGTACGCCACGACTCCTGGATCCCGCTTGCCAAAATTTATTATACGCTCGAGGCAATGGGCGAGGCCGGGCGGCTGCACGGCGCGGTATTTCACAGCTACCATGCCGAAAACCTCTCCATGAGCCAGGAAAAGGTCATCGCCGAGTGGGCCGAGAAGCACGGTCTTAACCGCGACAAGTTCATGGCGATCTACGGTTCCGACGAGACCCGCCAGAAAGTCGAGCGCGCGCGCAAAATGACAATGGATTACGATATACAGAGCACCCCTTCGGTCGTTGTCGACGGCAGATATCTGACGTCGAGTGGCATGACCCCCGGCGTGCCGCAGGTTATAACGGTGCTCGACGGCTTGATCCAGCTCGCACGCCAGCAGCGCCGCGAAAGAAACGGCAAGTAGCGTCCGCCGGCTCCGGCAGCTCCGTCGCCATCCGCAAAGACATGCAGCGCGTGATCATTACCGGCGCCTCGAGCGGCATCGGCACAGCGTTGGCACGACTCTATGCGCAACGCGGCGCGGTGCTCGGACTGGTCGCGCGGCGGGAAGCCGCGCTCGCGCAGCTCGCGGCACAACTCCCATCCCCCACGCTGATCTATCCCGCCGATGTGCGAGATGCTGCGGCGCTACAGGCCGCGGCGGCTGATTTCATCGCGCGTCACGGTTGTCCCGACATCGTGATTGCCAATGCCGGCATCAGCATCGGGACACTGACCGAGTTCGCCGCAGACACGCTCGCGTTCCAGGAAGTGATGGATATCAACCTGGTGGGAATGGTCAAGACATTCCAGCCGTTTCTCGCGGCCATGCGGGCGGCGGGCCGCGGCGCGATGGTCGGAATCGCGAGCGTCGCGGGCTACCGCGGACTGCCCGGCGCTGCCGCTTATTCGGCGTCGAAAGCCGCCGCGATTTCGTATCTGGAAAGCCTGCGCATCGAACTCGCCGCCAGCGGCATCAAAGTAATCACGATCTGCCCGGGTTATATCGCGACGCCAATGACGGCGCAGAACCCCTACCCGATGCCTTTTCTGCTGAGCGCCAATAGCGCCGCGCAGAAAATCGCAGCAATCATCGAGCGCGGCGAGACGTTTGCCATAATTCCGTGGCAAATGGCGATCGTTGCGCGCGTGCTACGCGTGCTGCCGAATTGTTTCTACGACCGCCTGCTCGGCAATGCCCCGCGCAAGCCACGGCGAGCACGCTGAACACGCACTACTCGACCGTCACCGACTTGGCCAGATTGCGCGGCTTGTCGACGTCGTTGCCGCGCGCGAGCGCAGTGTGATAGGCGAGCAGTTGCAGCGGGATGGTGTGCAGGATCGGGCTCAGGATTCCTGCGTGGTCGGTCAGCGTGATCACGTGCACGCCGTCGCTGGCCTCGATATGCGCGTCCTGGTCGGCCAGCACGTAGAGCTCACCGCCGCGCGCGCGCACTTCCTGCATGTTCGATTTGAGCTTCTCGAGCAGCGCATCACGCGGCGCGATCGCCACCACCGGCATGTTGCTGTCGACCAGCGCGAGCGGTCCGTGCTTGAGTTCGCCCGCGGGGTAAGCCTCGGCGTGGATGTATGAAATTTCTTTGAGTTTGAGCGCGCCTTCGAGCGCGATCGGGTAATGGATGCCGCGTCCGAGGAACAGCGCGTGCTCGCGCACGGCAAAGCGTGCAGCCCAAGTCTTGATCGACGGTTCGACCTGCAACACATGTGACAGCGCCGCCGGCAGGTGCCGTAACGCATGAATCAGTTCGGCCTCACGCTCGACAGTGATGCGCCCGCGCTGCTTGGCAAGCACCGCCGTCAGCAGCACCAGTGCTGCAAGCTGAGTGGTGAATGCTTTGGTCGAAGCCACGCCGATTTCCGGCCCGGCGCGCGTCAGAAAGCGCAAATCGGACTGCCTGACCAGCGCGCTTTCGGCAACGTTGCAGATCGTCAGGCAAAAAGCGTGGCCGAGGCTTTTCGCATGGTTGAGCGCGGCGATGGTGTCGGCGGTTTCTCCCGATTGCGAAATCGTGACGACCAGCGCGCGCGGATTCGGCACTGACGCGCGGTAGCGGTACTCGCTCGCGATCTCGACGTTGCACGGCAGCCCGGCGATCGCCTCGATCCAGTAGCGCGCGACCACGCCGGCGTGATAGCTGGTGCCGCATGCGAGTATCAGTACGCTGTCGATCCGGCGCAGGATCGATTCGGCTTCGGCGCCGAACAGCCGCGGCGAAATCGACCGCGCATTGGTGACCATTTCGAGCGTATTGGCGGCTGCGCCGGGCTGTTCGAAGATTTCCTTCTGCATGAAATGCCGGTATGGCCCGAGCTCGACCGCATTCGCGGCAAGCTCGCTCACGTGGACCTTGCGTTCGACCCGTTTGCCGTTTGTGTCCCAGATCTGAAAGCCGCCGAGCCTGATATCGACGACATCGCCTTCTTCGAGATAAATCATCCTGCGGGTGACCTGCAGCAGCGCGGAGGCGTCCGAGGCGGCAAAGTTCTCGCCGTCGCCGACGCCGAGCAGCAGCGGCGCGCCCATGCGCGCGACCACCAGGCGCGATGGATCGGATTCGCTCACCACCGCAATGGCATAGGCACCAACCAGCTCGGCGACGCTGTTTCGAACCGCATCGAACAACCCCGCACCCGCCTTCAGGTTCGAATGCACCAGATGCGCGATGACCTCGGTATCGGTGTCGGATACGAACTCGTAGCCCTGGGCGCGGAGTTTCGCGCGCAACTCCTCGTGGTTCTCGATGATGCCGTTGTGTACCACCGACACGCCTCCGGACACGTGCGGATGCGCGTTCTTTTCGGAGGGCACGCCGTGCGTCGCCCAACGTGTGTGTGCGATGCCGATCGCGCCCGACAGCCCCTGCGCCTGGGTGAGCTTCTCCAACTCTGCCACCCGGCCTGTCGAGCGTACGCGCTGAAGATGTCCGTTCAGGACTGCCACGCCCGCGGAGTCGTAACCTCGGTATTCGAGCTGCTTCAGGCCCTCAAGCAGGATGGGAACCACGTTGCGTTTAGCTATAGCGCCGACGATGCCGCACATGTTTGGGCCTTACTTTTTTTTGGTCGGGCGCTGCCACCCGGCTATCGATACCTGTTTCGCGCGCGAGATTGTGAGCTGGCCCTCGGGCGCATCGCGGGTAAGCGTTGTACCCGCGCCGAGCGTCGCGCCGCGCCCCACCCGTATCGGCGCCACGAGCTGTGTGTCCGAACCGATGAAAACGTCGTCCTCGATCACGGTGCGGTGCTTGTTCGCACCATCGTAGTTGCAGGTGATGGTGCCGGCACCGACGTTGACGTTGCGGCCCACCTCGCTATCGCCGATATACGCAAGGTGGTTCGCCTTCGATCCCTGCCCGATTTGGCTCGCCTTGACCTCGACAAAGTTGCCGATATGAACGTCCTCGGCGAGTGCGGTACCAGGGCGGATGCGCGCGTAAGGTCCGATGCGGCAACCCTTGCCGATGACCGCACCGTCTATCATCGAGAACGGTTCGATACGCGTCATGGCGCCAACCTTAGTGTTCCTGAGCACGCAATTAGCACCGATCTCGGCACCGTCGCCGATTTCAACCTCGCCCTCGAACACGCAATTGACATCAATGCGCACGTCATACCCGCAGCGCAGACCGCCTCGCACATCGATCCGCGCGGGGTCGGCGAGCGTGACTCCCGCTTCCAATAGGCGCTCCGCGCTCCGCCCCTGGTAAATGCGCTCTAGCTGGGCGAGTTGCTGCTTGCTGTTGACACCGAGGATTTCCCAGTTGTCGTGCGGCGCGCAGGACTCGGCTTTGATGCGGTCCTTCAGTGCAAGCGCTACCACATCGGTCAGGTAATACTCGTCCTGCACATTGCGGTTCGAAAGTTTCGCGAGCCAGCCGGCGAGCCGCTTGCCCGGCAGCAGCATGATGCCGGTGTTGATCTCTCGGATGCGCCGCTGTTTCTCGGTCGCGTCTTTTTCCTCGACGATTGCCGTGATCCCGTGCTTGGCATTGCGCACGATGCGGCCGTAACCGTGCGGGTTATCGAGTTCAGCAGTCAGAATCTTCAGGCGCTCACCGGTGCCGGCGGTCAATGCAGTCAACGTATGCACCGCTACCAACGGCACATCGCCATACAACACCAGAGTGTCTTTATGCTGACCGAGATGCGGCAACGCCTGCTGCAGCGCATGGCCAGTGCCGAGTTGCGGCTGCTGTTTGACGAAAACAAGGCCGTCGGCGCGCACCGCGTCCGGCACCTGCTCGCCGCCATGCCCGTAGACGATGCAAATGCGCGCCGGCTTGAGTGCGCGCGCCGCCGCTATCACGTGCGCAAGCAGCGGTCGCCCCGCAAGCGGTTGCAGCACTTTGGGCCGCGCCGAGTGCATGCGTTTGCCCTGGCCTGCGGCAAGAATGACAACGTTGACTGCCATCCGCAAATTATCGCACAACAGACCTGTAATCAGCGCGCTGCGGCTCGCAGCGCAACGTAGCTTGCAAGTGCTTCCCGCTGGTTCGGCGCGAGATGCAGGCCGGCTTTGGTACGGCGATACAGAATATCCTCGCCGCTTAACGCCCATTCATGCTCGATCATGTAGTCGACTTCACGTGCGTAAAGGTCGGCGCCGAAGTGCGTGCCGAGATCAGCTTCTGTGCGCACACCCTGCAACACGCGTCGGGTCAGGCCACCGTGGCGCCGCGCCAAATCCCGCAGCAGGGGCGCCGGCAGTAACGCATATTCGGCTGCAAGCCGGGCATGAAACACGTCGAAAGTGCCGCCGATCTCGCCACCAGGCAAGGGCGCGTTTGCGGTCCAAGCAGTCTTCATGCCGGGAAACCACGGCGCGAGCTGGTCGAGCGCGTGTTCTGCCAGTTTGCGGTAAGTCGTGATCTTGCCGCCGAACACCGACAGCACCGGTGCTGATCCCGCATCCGCATCGAGGCGCAAGGTGTAATCGCGCGTCACCGCCGACGGATCCGCGGTGCCATCATCATACAGCGGGCGGACCCCGGCGTAGCTCCACACCACATCAGCGGGCGCAATCGGTTGCGCCAGATAACGGTTCACCGCGCGGCACAGGTAGCCGATCTCTTCCGCGCTCGCGCCCGGCCTCGCGGGGTCGCCGTCGAACGCCACATCGGTAGTGCCGATCAGCGTATATTGGGCTTCGTACGGGATCATGAAGACCACGCGGCGATCATCGTTCTGCAGGATGAACGCGTGCTCGCCTTCATACGCTGTGGGCACCACGATGTGGCTGCCTTTGACCAGCTTGACGTTGTCGCGGCTCGCCTGGTGCAGGCGATCGTTCAACACTTGCTTGACCCATGGACCCGCCGCATTAACGATGCCGCGCGCAAGCACGGTGCGCTCGGCGCCGTGCGTTGCACGCAATACCGCCTCCCAGCCAGCGGCGGCGCGCTTGGCTTGTTTGCACTCGGTGCGGGTCGCGATTTCAGCGCCCAGTTCGCGCGCGCTCAGCGCATTGGCGAGCACCAGCCGCGCATCGTCGACCCTGCAATCGGAATAGACAAAACCGTTGGTCAGGGCCGGTTTGAGGCCGGAATTGTAGGGCGGCACGCGCAGGTCGACGCCGCGTAACCCGGGCAGCCGGGTGCGGCGCCCGAGGTGGTCATAGAGGAACAGGCCGACGCGTATCATCCAGCGCGGCCGCAGCTCGGGCACGTGCGGCATGACGAAAATAAGCGGCGTCACCAAATGCGGCGCGATCCTGAGCAGCACTTCGCGCTCGGCCAGCGCTTCGGCGACCAGCCGGAATTCGTAATGCTCGAGGTAGCGCAGCCCGCCGTGGATCAGCTTGCTGCTCGCCGACGAAGTCGCCGCCGCCAGGTCGTCTTTTTCGACCAACAGCACCTTGAGCCCGCGCCCCGCAGCATCACGGGCGGCGCCAGCGCCGTTGATGCCGCCGCCGATAATCAAGAGATCGTACTGTGTGCTTGGGTCCGCCACTGGCGCGCCCCGGGAAGAGGAAGTAGGGCGATTCTAATCCAATGCGACAACCCCAAATAAAAGGCGGGGTTGGTGGCCGCCTTTCGGTACCCGCGCGTTGAACGGCGCCTGCGCCCGCTTGAACTCGCGGACGTAAAGCGGCGCACTCGCGTCCGCGTTTACGGCTATTTCTTTCTCAGCTTGCGGATCGCCGCGAGCTGTGCCGCTGCCTCGGCCAGCTCGGCCGTGGCCTTGGCGTATTCCATCTGCGAGGTGCGGTTCTGTATCGTTTCCTGCGCGCGCTGCTGCGCGGCGAGCGCCTTGGCCTCGTCGAGATCGTGGCCGCGGATCGCGGTGTCGGCAAGTACGGTGATTACGCCCGGCTGGACTTCGAGCACGCCGCCGGCGACGAACACCAGTTCCTCTTCGGCCTGGCCCGGCACCTTGATGCGCACCGAGCCGGGCTTGATGCGGGTGATGAGTGGCGTGTGGCGCGGATAGATTCCGAGTTCGCCCGCCTCGCCCGGCAGCACGACGAATTCCGCCTCGCCGGAGAAGATCGACTCTTCGGCGCTGACAACGTCTATGTGGATGGTGTTGGCCATTACTGCAGCGTTTTCGCCTTTTCCACGGCCTCTTCTATCGTGCCGACCATGTAGAACGCCTGCTCGGGCAGGCTGTCGTAGTCGCCGTTGACGATACCCTTGAAGCCCTTGATGGTGTCCTTCAACGACACGTACTTGCCGTCCTGGCCGGTGAAGTTCTTCGCCACGTCGAAGGGCTGCGACAGGAAGCGCTGGATCTTGCGCGCGCGCGCCACCGCCAGCTTGTCTTCGGGCGAGAGCTCGTCCATGCCCAGAATGGCGATGATGTCGCGCAGTTCCTTGTAGCGCTGCAGCGTCTGCTGCACGGCGCGCGCGGTGTTGTAGTGCTCTT
>OCZT010003227.1_pt1 | contig 16744 bp, 14 predicted proteins | sample 1539031 | NCBI WGS metagenome assembly OCZT01 (sample SAMEA3539308, study PRJEB22396) | soil metagenome | biome: tundra; feature: field; material: soil | place: USA | collected 2010-05 | depth 0.15 m | reverse complement strand
TCCGCAAACCCCTGTTCCGCAGCTCGCTTCAGCGTTGGCGCAAGTACGAAGCCGACATAGCTCCGTTACTGCATGAGTTATATACACTTAGTAATGGCTGCCTGAGATGACGAAGATCCGCTTCTGCTTCGTCGAAAAGATCGAAGTCCTGAATCAGGAGATTGATAATCTCAAAACTTTTTTCGGATAAAATCAGGCAAAGGTATTGACGCCGGAGGCCTGCTTCTTCGCCTGATTCAGAAGGGCGGTCACGGCATCAGACGGTGCAGGCGCCTGTGTCGTTCCCTTCACCTTGGCCAACAGGTCGCTGGAGCTGGTCGTCTGATCCTTCGCGGCATTAGCGGCAGCCAGCTGCTTTTTTGCGGCGGCGGCGGCATCGTTCGAGGTCTTGAGCTTTGCCTTCTGCTGGCTGACCAGATCGTTCACCTGCTTGGTCAGCGAATCCATGATGGCGCCGCTCGAATCGAGACCGGGAAGCGCCGCATACATCGCGATCTGGCCTTTCAGCTGCGCGACCTTGGCTGTGATGTACCAGTCCTGCTGGGTGTAGGGAACCGGCGCCGGCGGCTTGGCCGGTGTCAAAGAAGCGGCGGATTTTGATATATTCTGTACAATCGGCGGATCTATGATGCCTTTCGCTGCGTCCGCCGCGCGCTTCAGAAGATCGGCAGAACTTAAAACGCCGGGCGCGTCGGTCGCATTAGGATCGCTTCCGCCCGTCGCCTGACTTTTCGACTTCGACAGCAACTGGTCCGCGGTCAAAACCGAGGACGATGTATCAGAAACCGTTGTCATACTTTCATAATACCCTAAAGAAAACGTTTAACTGGTCTTAATATTTGGCCTGTTAGGGGCTAAGATCAAAACTCAAGCTGGAAACTTAGGGAAGAAACCTCCTTTATGCGGCTGCGGACAGACTTTGCTGGCTGCCCTGACTGGAAATCAGGAAGTTTAGGAACTGGCTGCGGAGCTGCGCGAAAAGTTGTTTCAGGTCGCTCTGCGAAGTGCCGCCGGTGCTGCTGTCGCCGTTTGTCGTATCGGTGCTGGCTGTGGAGGTGGTTGTACTATCCGTGCTGCTCGTGGTGCCGGTGCTGCTCGTACTATCAGCACTGGCGGCTTGAATGCCCCCGTGATGATGATGACCGCCCGGAGGAGGCGGCAGGTTCTGCGCGAACTGCGATTCACTGACGCTGCCGGTGTTGTTCGGATCAAGCTGGGAATAAAGTGCATCGGCTGATTGGGTGGTTCCACCGGCTTTTGTCACAGCCTGTTCCAGTTCGGACTTGCTGATTGTGCCGTCACCATTGGCATCCAGTTTTGCAAACAGGTTCTGCGCGAATTGCGATGCCGGGCTGGTGCCTGCGGTTGTGGCCGCCGCCGCCGTGGCCGCAGTCGTCGTGCCGGTCGTGGACGCGGACGCGATTGATTGCAGGTCTTTTATAAATGCCTGAAGGGCGGCCTGTGCTGTGCTGTCGCTACTCGTGCTATCTGTGCTGGCGGCGGCCTGCCCGCCACCATGATGATGACCGCCCGGACGGGGCAGATTTTGGGCGAATTGCGATTCACTGACGCTGCCGGTGTTGTTCGGATCAAGCTTGGCATACAGCGCGTCAGCCGACTGGACGGTGCCACCGGCTTTTGTCACAGCCTGTTCAACTTCGGATTTCGTCAGGTTGCCGTCGCCGTTCGCGTCCAGTTTTGCAAACAGGTTCTGCGCAAACTGTGCGCCCGGACTAGTGCCGGTTTGGCTGGAAGCGTCGGTTGTGCTGGTCGCAGAAGAAGATAACAGGGAAGGCCCAAGGTTCTGAAACAAGGCCTTCAAGGCGTCTTGTGCCGTGTTGCCGCTATCCGCTGTGGTGGTGCTGCCGGTGCTGGTCGTCGTCCCGGTCGCAGACGCTGCCGCTGATTGCAGTTCCTGTATCAATGCCTGCAAGGCATCTTGTGCCGTATTGCCGCTGCCCGTGCTGCCGGTAGTGCCGGTGCTGCTCTGACCCGACGCCGATCCAAGAAGAAGCTGGAGCAAGGTCGATGAGGACAAATTATTGGTGGAAGAACCGGAAGAAGATGACGATGAGGAATCTGTTGAGGTCGTTGTCGATGCCACCGCGCTTTTCGAGGATTGCGCGCTTTGGCTTTCTGCTTGCTGCAGCACTTGCGCCAGACTGTTGCTTTGCTGACTGCCTTGCTTCTGAAACAAGGACGAATAATACGATGAACTGCCAACGCTGGAAATCATAGGAACTCTCCATTTCTAAAGCCATATTTAATATGGCTCTGTGCTTGTCCTTTTACTGTTAAACGGATGCGGGCCTGTTTATCCTTCGCATCTTTTCTATTATTTTTTGTCTGCCCCTGAAACGGGGGAGAGCAGGGATCAGCAAGCCTGTCCTTCAACTAATCCGATTTGTCTTATTTGTCTTCTTCAAGCGATTTTGCGTCATCGTCTTTTTTTAGCCGGCGTATTGAGAAGACGGCGACTTCTAGGTGGTTAATATCATCAATCTCATCGTCATGCCCAAGTCTTTTAGACCAGACACCTTTATACGGAGGACTGCCGACGCTGGATATCATAAGGATTCTCCTTTTTTCAAGCCATGTTCAGCATGGCTCTGCGCTTGTCGTTCTACTGTTAAACGGATGGGCCTCCGTTTATCCTTCGCATCTTTTCCTGTTTTTTCCTGCCCCTGAAACGGGGGAGAGCAGGGATCAGCAAGCCGATCCTTCAACTGCGCCCGTCCTCTTGACAATAATGACTCAAGTGCGCCAACACTGACTTTCATCGCCTCTGCGGCTTCCGTGTTGGCGCACTCTGAAAAATACACCAGTTGTACGGCCTGCCTCTGTCTCTGCGGCAGCTCAAGCAGGGCTTCGTTGATTACCGAGGCCTTTTCTTTTTCGCAATATGCGTCGTCCGTGCTTTGTGAGGCTTCGGTATCCTCGTAGAGCATTTTGCTGAATGCCCGGATCTCACTGCCTAATCTGCGTTTTTCATCGAGACAGAGATGTTTTACGACTGTGAACAGCCAGGTTTTAACTGTGGCGCGGGACTCCCAGCTTTCGGCCTGTTTCCAAAGCCGTACAAAGGCTTCCTGCGCAATATCTTCTGCCTTTGAAGCATCGCCGAGAATCCCATATGCCAATTTCAGTACGGGCTTCCTGTTGTCGCCGAATAACGCCGCGAAAGCTGTTTCGTCTCCGTCCGCGACGGCGGCCATAGTTTTTTTGTCAAGTTCAGCGGGCGTTTCCTGAAATTCGTCAATGAGCATATTCGCGGCCTGCGGGGCGCAAGCCGCATCGCCGGGATACAAGGATTCCCGTTCAACGTTTTTATTTCGAGAGTCAACCTGGACTGGCATCCCGCTGCTTCCCTATTCTGGTTGGCAAGCAGCGCTGCAAGAAACGGGCCAGTTTTTGGATATGTTACAAGCGCGGATATGCCGGACATTGATGCTCTTCGAGTTATCGGTCGCCGGGCATAAATTACCCTGCCGGGCGTTTATTGGATTTCCTGGGAAAAGACGGTCGGTGAAAAAGGCTTACTTTTTCTCGTTCTCACCGCAAAGGCTTAAAACTTCGGCCCGGCTCAGGACATTGTTGTGGTCGCTGTCGAGCGTGGCGAATGTTTTCTGCGCATATATCATAAATTCAGCGGGCGTCACCCGGTTGTCCAGATCTGTGTCGGCGGACATAACAGGATCGACGACGGCGCCGTATCCCTGACTTTGACTGGATTCAGCGGTAACATTGCCGGAATTGCCGCTTCCTCCCATGCCGCCATGTCTGTGCCGGTGCGATCCATAGGAGGGCTGCGAAGCCTGATCCTCGCCCGATGCGGCAGAAGAGGTTTCAGCGGGAGAAAAGGAAGACGGGGACTGCCGGTAGGGCTGGCGGAATCTTTCCAGTTCTTCCGGAACGAGATAGCCTTTTCCATCGATGTCCATCCGCTGAAACTGTATCCGGGCATCGGCCAGAAACTCATCCTGGCTGATCCCGTTGGCATGATTGGTATTCAGCCGGTCGAACCAGCGTGTAATGGCTTCCTGACAGGTTGGTTTGCCAAGCGGTCCGCCATTGAGGGGTTCGCCGTTGGGGCTATACAATATCCGGGTAGGACCTGCGTGACCCGAATGTTTGCCGCGGTGCGATGTTGCGCAGGCCGAAACCATGACGACACTGGCAAGAAGGGCTGTAAAAATATAGAAGCGGCTCATATGTACTTATGCCAAATTGTTAGACATCCGGACCATTAAATCTCCTTAACGTTAATACCAGCAGAAATCCGTTGCTGACAATCAGAAAAAGTAGGTTTGATTTATAAAAAGCAGTAATCCATTATCAGGGCACGTAAACGAATTATTGCAACAAGGAGAGATCGCATGAAAATCAAAATGATGCTTCTGACCGCAGCGTCCGTCAGTCTGCTGGCCCTTCCGGCTCTAGCACAGGACAATAGCGGGGCCGGCGGCAATGGCGGACAGGGAGGACAACCCGGACAGGCGTTCGATGCACGCAAGGCCGAAGTGGTCCAGCATATTGGCGATCGCATCGCCGAACTGCAAAAAGCGCAAGCCTGCGCTCAGGCGGCTACCGATCCGCAGTCCCTGAGAGCCTGCCTTCCGAACAGGGGGGAACGCGGGGGACAAAGGGGCGGCCATGGCGGTGATCAGGGCGGCGGGGGCGGTTCTCAGGGAGATGACGGCCAGTAAGCTCAACCATCATAAAACGGATACCGCGCCATATTTCCAATGAAAAGAAAACCGCGCATTTTAAGTGCGCGGTTCCCCCCTCGAGGAGGCTCACAGGAGAAAGCCGCCTGACCAAACTCCTGAAACGATAACGATGAAGGACATGCAAATCCGTCGAAAACTTTATTTCCCGTAAAGTGGATCTATCGCACATGGAGCAATTTTAAGCAGCATGGCCAACAGATTTTATCTCGCTGATCCGTTATATATAGGGGTTTTCCGGCGCCGGCCCGTGACCGGAAAATAATGGAACGGCATGACAGGATGGCCCACGCACAGAGTATGGACCCCGGGGATGAATCATTGCTGATGGGCCGTATTGCAGCGAAGGACGATGAAGCCTTCGCCACGATAGTGAGTCATCACATGACCAGCATATACCGCTTCGCCTACAGCATTACGGGCGATGCGGCGATGGCCGAGGATATGACGCAGGAAACGTGCATCCGCCTGTGGAAAAACGCCGGCCAGTGGAAACCCGAAGGCCGGGTCAGAAGCTGGCTTCTGCGGATCGCGCACAACCTGTGCATGGACGGTTTGCGAGCAGCGAAGCCGACTTTGCCGCTGGAAAAACTGGAGTCAAGCCTGGCCTCAAACGAGCCGGATGCCGGAGCCGCCATGCAGGAGAGCCAGATATCGCGGATCGTGAAACAGGCCCTCTTCGAACTCCCTGAGCGGCAGAGAATTGCGCTGATGTTGGTGCATTATTCGGGCTGTTCACAGGGAGAAGCGGCGGAAATCATGGGCGCCAGCGTCGATGCGATTGAATCGCTTCTGGCGCGGGGAAAACTGGGGCTCAGGAATTTATTGTCGGGGATGAAGGAGGATTTACTGGAGGGTTAGGGACATGAAAGACAAAAACAAGGCGATTGACATGCTGCTGGATCGGGTGCGCTGGCCGCTGCCGCCGGCGGACTTGCAGGAACGGATTTTAATGAAAGTCGGAGAGGAGGATATCTCCTTCCTGCCGCCCTTTATCATACCGCTGCGCGCGGCAATGGACAGGCCGGCATGGCGGACAGCCATTCTAGTCCTGATCGTCGCCACAGGTTTCTGCGCCGGAATTTTCAGCAGTCAGCAGGCCGGGGCCAGTGACACCCCATTCTATACGGGTTCAGGATTCATCCTGACGCAACTTTTCACTGACAGGAGCCTATGAAATGAAAAGACCGGCGTTTTTATTTTTCTGCCTGAGCGTTTCGCTGCTGTTCAACACTTTTTTCATCGGACTGTTGGTTTCGCATGCCTTCCCGGTCATGGGCGGTCATTTTAATCATTCCTTCGCGGCGGAAGAACGGCTGGAGCACGCCGTCACGGCTCTAGATCCGCCTTACCAGGACAAGGTTCAGGCCCTTCTGGCCGCACATGAAAAGGAAACGAAAGCCGGTTTCGAGCGCATGCATCACCTGTTCAGGCAGATAGAGGAAACCCTGACCGCGCCGAAATTCGATGCCGGAAAACTGTCCGGCATCCGCCAGCGGATCGACGACGAGGATAAACGGCTCAAAACAAGTTTTACGGGAATCATAGACCAGATCGCCGGAACCCTGCCCGATGAACAGAGAATCGCTTTTTTCAGCAAGGCGTTACCTCAGCCGAAATCCTCCGGTGACAAGCCTGAAAACGAAAAACAATCCAGCAAATAAAGTTTTGTGCGGCGGAACCGCGTCTTATGATTCCAGGGGCGCGGATACTTCCTTTAAAATCCGTCGAAAATATTTACGATTCTTTTTATTACACACGCCAATCAATATCTTTATTTTTGCCATATTTTCAGCTTTACTTTAGAGAGTAAAAATTAAAATCCTGCTCTAGAAGGAGATTTCATGAGATTTTATTTACCGTTTGCCGCCATCTTTCTGATGATAAACTTTTGCGGCATTGCGCAGGCGCAGGAAATTGTTACACAACAGATTGTGACCACGACTGCGCCGCCACCGCCTGTCAGTGTGGTCACAACCGCAAAACCCTATTGTCGCGAATATACCCAGAAGCTCACCATCGCCGGAAAGACGCAGACAGGTTATGGAACAGCCTGCCTCCAGCCTGATGGCTCATGGGAACTTCAGCCTGCCGTCAAGAAGATTGCCGTCGCCACGCCGGGCGGAGAAACAATTAGCACAGTCCAGACCATACGATATGTGACTCGTGGCGATAGAGTATATGTTATTCCACCCCAGCCGTACGTTGCCTTCGCATCGGCTCCGGTCGTCGAAGTGATTGAGCAACCGCCCGTTGTCGAGGTCATTGGTGGGCACCACCGGCATTGGCATTAGGCAATGCGGGGAAAGTTTTTGAGGCGGGGCATCCGCCGCCCAGCGCCTCAATAAGCTGCACCGAAGCGGCAAGACGGTTTTCCCGGATGTTCAGGGCGGTCTGTTCGTTGCTCAGCACGGCATTCTGGGCGGTGATGACGCTGGTATAGGCGACCGTGCCCGCCTTGTACTGGTTCAGCACAAGCGTTTCCGCCTGGCGCGCGGACTTGACGGCCTGACCCTGCACGCCAGCCTGCTGCGCGAGGATGCGCAAGGAGGCCAGATCGTCCTCCACCTGCTGGAAGGCGGTCAGGACGGTCTGGCGGTAAAGGGCGACCTGCTGGCCATAGGCGGCGCGTGCTTCTCGCACCTTGGCGGCGCGGGCACCGGTGTCGAACACCGTCAGCGCGAGCTGCGGGCCAACAGCCCAGACGCTGCTGGATGTGCGCAGCAGCGCCCCGAGAGCAGCGCTTGTGAAGCCGTCGCTGGCGTTCAGGGTGATGTCCGGAAAGAAGGCGCTTATGGCGACGCCGATTTCCGCGTTGGATGCCGCCATGCGGCGTTCAGCGGCGGCTATGTCGGGCCTGTGTTCGAGCAAAACGGAAGGCAGAGTAGGTGGCACAGCCGGCGCTGCCGGCAAGTCCCCCGCCGGTTTGAGCGTAAATGATGCGGGCGGTTTGCCGATAAGCACAGCGATGGCGTGTTCGAGCTGCGCCCGCTGCACACCGACATTGATGGCCTGCGCGCGGGTGGAATCGAGTTGTGTCTGCGCCTGCAGAACATCACCTTTTGTGACAATGCCGGCGGCATACTGGTTTTTCGTGATCTTCAGGGCTTTTGCGAAATCATCGGTGGTGGCGTCGAGCAAGCGCCTGAGTTGGTCGGTGGCGCGCAGTTCGAAATAATCAGCGGCCAGAGTGCCCTGCGCCGACAGGGTCGCGGACGCAAGATCGGCGGCGCTGGCCTGTGCACTGGCGACATCGCCTTCCACGGTGCGGGCGATGCGGCCCCAGAGATCGGGTTCCCAGCTTGCGCCGAGCGAGGTGCTGAACTTGTTAGAAGGTGGCTGTGTACCGCCGCCTGAGCGCTGTGCGCCGGCATCGAGCGTCGCCGATGGGAACAGGCTGGCGCGTGTCTCCTGCACGATGGCGTCAGCCTGACGGTAAGCCGCTTCAGAGGCTTTGAGATTCTGGTTGGAAACAGCGACCTGATTTTCAAGGCCGTCGAGTACGGGATCGTTATAGACCGACCACCACGATCCGCGATTTCCCGCGTCATCCGGAGATGCCGGTTTCCAGTTTCCGGCTTCCTTGTAAGCCGCCGGAACATCGGTGGCAGGGCGATGATAGTCAGGACCTACGGCGCAGGCGGACAGCAGAAGCGCACCAGCCAACATGGTAGTTGTCTTGATTTTCCACATCATGCGCTTTTCCCCTGCAGGGCGAGGCCGCCTGTCCCGCGTCTCTGCGCCCACCACCGGCTCAGATGTTCAAGATACAGGTAGACAACCGGCGTTGTATAGAGCGTCAGAATCTGGCTTACGATCAGGCCGCCGACAATCGAGATTCCCAGCGGACGGCGCATTTCCGCGCCCTCGCCGGTTCCCAGTGCCAGCGGCAGGGCGCTCAGCAGCGCCACCATGGTGGTCATCATAATCGGACGGAAGCGCAGCAGGCAGGCGTGGAAGATGGCATCCTCCGCGCTCATGCCATGATTTCTCTCGGCGTCGAGCGCCACATCGATCATCATGATGGCGTTTTTCTTGACGATGCCGATCAGCAGCAGCACGCCGATCAGCGCGATGATGCTGAATTCCGTGTCGAACAGCATCAGGGCCAGCACCGCCCCCACGCCGGCAGAGGGAAGGGTGGAGATGATAGTGATCGGGTGAATATAGCTTTCATACAAAATTCCCAGCACGATATAAACCGCCACGAGCGCCGCAAGGATAAGAACGGGTTCGTTGCTGAGCGATTGTTCGTAGGTTTTGGCCGTTCCCTGGAAAGTCCCGTGGATGGTGGGTGGAACGTGCAGTTCATTCATCGTGCCGCGGATGGCGGCGGTGGCATCGCTCAAAGACACGCCGGCCGCAAGGTTGAATGAAACCGTCGTCGCCGCAAACAGGCCTTGGTGGTTAATGGAAAGCGGCGTGGTGCCGGGGCCAAAGCGGGTGAAAGCGGACAGGGGAACCATGGTTTCCGCCGCAGTGCTGACAGCCGCGCCGGTTGAAGCGCTGTTATGCCCGACGGCGGCAATCTGGTTAAGGCTCTGGTTGCGCGCGGCGTCATTGGCGACGGCGGATGCGGTCGGCGTGCCCGCCGCACCGGGCTTTGCCTTGCCGGTATTGGTGCCGGCGACGGCATTGGTGCCCTGTGTTCCCGTGACCGTACCGCCCGATGTGCTTACATAAAGGTCCTTGAGTGTTTCCGGACTCTGCCAGTATTGCGGTGCGACTTCCATGATGACGTGATACTGGTTGAGGGCGTTGTAAATGGTTGAGACCTGCCGCTGGCCGAAGGCGTCATAGAGGGTATTGTCAATTTGACTGGCGGTTAGGTGCAGGCGCGCCGCCGTGGCACGGTCGACGACAAGATCGGTTTCAAGGCCTTTTTCCTGCTGGTCGGAGTTGACGTCGGTCAGCTCAGGCACATGCTGGAGCACCTCGCCTACTTTCGGTGCCCATGCGCGTAGGTCCTCGAGGTTATCGGCCTGCAATGTGTATTGGTATTGCGCGTTGCCCTGTCGCCCCCCAACGCGAATGGCCTGCGGCGACTGGAGGAACAGAGTTGCTCCGGCTACGACAGACATTTTCTTGCGCAGTCGGGCGATAATCTGGTCGGCGGTTGTTTTCCGTTCCGCCAGCGGTTTGAGCGCGACGAAAACCTGCCCCGTGTTAGTCGATCCGCCGCCAGTGAATCCAACGACATTCTCGACTTCCGGGTCGCCCTTTATGATGTTTACGAACTGTTCCAGCTTCAGGCGCATGCTCTGGAACGAGATGCTCTGGTCGCCCTGAACGCCGCCCATCAGCCGCCCGGTATCCTCCGACGGGAAAAAACCCTTGGGAATGGTATAGAACAGAAGGCCGTTCAGGCCGATAACAGCCAACAGCACCGCCATGGTCATGCGGGAATGCTTCAGCGCGCCGCGCAGCGTATGTTCATAACCTTTCTGGAGGCACTCGAAGGCCTGTCCGGCAAAACGCGACAGCCGCGACTGCTCGTTTTCCGGCTTATAGCGCAGGATGCGCGCGCACATCATAGGTGTGGTGGTCAGGGAGACGACGAGTGAGATCATAATGGCGATCGATAGTGTCAGGGCGAACTCGCGGAACAGCCGCCCGACGATGCCGCCCATCAGCAGGATAGGGATGAAGACCGCCACCAGCGACAGGCTCATCGACAGCACGGTGAATCCGACTTCCTGCGCTCCTTGCAACGCCGCTTGCCGCCGATCCATGCCGGCATCGATATGCCGCGAGACATTCTCCAGAACAACGATGGCGTCGTCGACGACGAAGCCGGTGCCGACGATGAGGGCCATCAGTGATAGATTGTCGAGGCTGAAACCGCAGAGATACATGATGCCGAACGTTCCGATCAGCGATACAGGCACTGCGACGATAGGGATCATCGTGGCGCGCCCGTTGCGCAAAAACAGGAACACGACTCCGATTACAAGCATCACGGCGATGATCAATGTGCGTTCCACGTCATGCAGCGACGTGCGGATGGTCGTCGACTGATCCATCGCCACCGTGATGTCGATATTGCCGGGAATGGACGCCTTGAGCGTGGGCAGCAGCGCCCGGACATTGTCGATGGTGTCGATGATATTCGCTCCCGGCTGTTTGAAAAGGATGACCAGCACGGCGGGCTTGCCATTTGCCAGCCCTTCGTTGCGCAGGTTTTCGACCGAATCCGAAATGTCCGCCACGTCGCGCAGCCGCACGCCGGCGCCGTTGCGGTAGGCGACGATCAGGTCGGCAAACTGGCTGGCCTGCCGCGCCTGATCGTTGGTGTAGATCTGGTAGCGCTCCCCGTTCTGGTCGATTTCGCCCTTGGGTGCGTTGGCGTTGGCGGAGGCCAGCGCGGCGCGCACATCCTCCAGCCCGATGCCGTACTTAAACAGGGCGCGCGGGTTGAGTTCGACCCGCACGGCGGGCAGGGAGGAACCGCCGACATTCACCTGCCCGATTCCCGTAACCTGCGAGAGTTTTTGCTCCAAAACGGTCGAGGCGGAATCGTACATCTGCCCCGCTGTCAGTGTGGGTGAGGTCAGGGCCAGAATCATGATCGGTGCGTCAGCCGGATTGACTTTGCGGTAGGTAGGGTTGCTGCGCAGGGATGCCGGCAGATCAGCCCGCGCCGCGTTGATCGCTGCCTGCACATCGCGCGCGGCTCCGTCGATATCGCGATCAAGGCCGAATTGCAGCGTTATGCGGGCTGAGCCTACGGAACTGGAAGAAGTCATTTCGCTGACATCGGCAATCTGCCCGAGATGCCGCTCCAGCGGCGTCGCCACGGATGTCGTGATGGTTTCCGGGCTGGCGCCGGGCAGCCCGGCCTGCACAGAAACCGTCGGAAAATCGACCTGCGGTAGCGGCGAGACGGGCAGGATGAAGAACGCCACCGCACCTGCCAGCGCGATTCCCAGAGTCAGGAGCGTTGTGGCTACGGGCCTTGCGATGAACAGTTTCGACGGGTTCATGCCGCGCCCTCCGCCACCGGGCTTCCATTGTGATTCGGATCGAAGCGCCGGGCGAATTTATCGAAGGCCAGATAGATGACCGGCGTGGTGAACAGTGTCAGCATCTGGCTGAAAATCAGGCCGCCGACGATGGAAATGCCAAGCGGATGGCGCAGTTCAGATCCCGTGCCGGTGCCAAGCATCAGGGGCAGGGCGGCAAGCAGCGCAGACATAGTGGTCATAAGAATCGGGCGGAAGCGCAATAAACAGGCCTGATGAATAGCCTCGCGCGGCGATTTTCCCTCGTTACGCTCAGCATCCAGCGCGAAGTCGATCATCATGATGGCGTTCTTCTTGACGATACCGATCAGAAGAATGATGCCGATGATGCCAATGATGCCGAGATCGCTGCCTGAAATTATCAGCGCCAGCAACGCGCCGACGCCCGCTGAGGGCAGCGTGGAGAGAATCGTCACGGGATGGATGAAACTCTCGTACAGTACGCCCAGCACGATATACATGGTGATAATCGCTGCGAGGATCAGGAGCAGTTCATTGCCAAGCGATTGTTGAAACGCCAGCGTCGCTCCCTGAAAGCTGGTCATGACGCTCAGGGGCAGACCAATATCCTTCTCCGCCTGCTGAATGGCCTTGACCGCGTCGCCCAGCGCAATGTTGGGGGCAAGGTTAAAGGATACGGTCACGGCCGGGAACTGACCGAGATGATCGATCTCCAGCGGCACGGTCTGCTCCTCGACCGTGGCGATGGCGGAAAGAGGTACCTGTCCGCCGCCTGCCGCCGGGAGATAAAGGGAGCCGAGCGATTGCAGATGGTTCTGCAGGGCCGGATCGGCCTCAAGAATGATGCGGTACTGGTTCGACTGAGTAAAAATTGTGGAAACGATGCGCTGGCCGAAGGCGTCATAGAGGGCGTTATCCACCGTCGCCGGCGTGATGCCGTAACGCCCCGCCATGTCGCGGTCGATATGGATATAGGCGGACAGGCCCTGATTTTGCGCGCTGCTGGCAATATCGGCGACCTGCGGCAGTTGCTGCATCGCCTGAAGCAGCTTCGGCGTCCAGATGGCCAGCTCGGCAGGGTTGGCGTCCTCAAGGATGAACTGGTACTGTGTGCGGCTGATGGTGGCGTCGATGGTCAGGTCCTGCACCGGCTGCATGTACAGCATGATGCCTGGCACATTGGCGGTTTCGTGCTGGATGTTGCGGATGATGGTGCTGACATCGTTGTGGCGGCTGTTACGCGGCTTGAGGTTGATCAGGAAGCGGCCCGCATTCAGCGTCGTGTTGGCGCCGTCAACGCCGATGAAGGATGACAGGCCGTCCACGTCAGGATCTTTCAGAACGGCGGCGGCCAGAGCCTCCTGCCGGTCGGCCATGGCGGAAAAAGACACCGACTGCGATGCTTCGGAGATGCCCTGAATCAGGCCGGTATCCTGCACCGGGAAGAACCCTTTGGGGATGACGGCATAAAGCAGGACCGTCAACACCAGTGTGCCGATCGCCACAGTCAGCGTCAGCGCGGAATGGTCGAGCACCCAGTTCAACATCTTGCCATAGCCGGCGATCAACCGTTCAAACCAGTCCGGTTTTTTGTCTTTCTTGTGAGGCTTCAGCATTCTGGCACACAGCATCGGCACCAGAGTCAGAGATACGAACGCCGAAATCAGGATGGTGACGGCCAGTGTGATGGCGAATTCACGGAACAGCCGCCCGACCACATCGCCCATGAATAGAAGCGGGATTAGGACTGCGAGCAGCGAAACGGTGAGGGAAATGATAGTAAATCCGATCTGTTCCGATCCCTTCAGCGCCGCTTTCATCGGCTCCTCGCCTTCCTCGATGTAGCGGGAGATATTCTCGATCATGACGATGGCGTCGTCGACGACGAATCCGGTGGCGATGGTCAGGGCCATCAGGGACAGGTTGTTCAGGCTGAATCCTGCTAAGTACATGACGGCGAACGTGCCAATCAGCGACAGCGGCATGGACAGGCTCGGGATGATGGTGGCTGGTACACTGCGCAGAAACAGGAAAATCACCAGCACCACCAGCGCTACCGCCAGCACCAGCTCAAACTCGACGTCGGCAACTGAAGCGCGAATAGTGTTGGTGCGGTCAGTCAGAACCGAGATATCTACCGATTCCGGCATAGCGCTTTTGAGTGAGGGGAGCATTTTCTGGATGCTGTCGACGACCTGGATGACGTTGGCGCCCGGCTGACGCTGGATGTTGAGGATGACGGCGGGCGTTGTGTTCGCCCATGCCTGCAGCTTCGTGTTTTCTGCGCTCGGCACGACCTTTGCCACATCAGAAAGATGCACCGGCGCGCCGTTTTTATAGGCTATGACGATATTGCTGTAGTCATCGGGATTTTGTAGCTGGTCGTTGGCGTTGATGGCATAGGCGCGGGTAGGGCCGTCGAAATTGCCCTTGGGGGTGTTGACGTTAGCGGTGCTGATGGTGGTGCGGAGGTCGTCGAGATTGAGGCCATAGGCCGCCAGCGCCTGCGGGTTAGCCTGGACATGCACGGCCGGGCGCTGCCCGCCGCTGATGCTGACGAGGCCGACACCCGGAAGCTGCGATATTTTTTCAGCGAGGCGCGTGTCGGCCATATCCTCCACCTGCGTCAGTGGCAGGGTCTTCGACATCACCGCCAGCGTCAGCACAGGCGCGTCGGCGGGATTGACCTTGGCGTAGATTGGCGGCGCCGGCAGGTCCGAAGGCAGGAGGTTTCCCGCGGCGTTGATAGCGGCCTGCACCTCCTGTTCGGCAATATCGAGGCTTAGATCAAGGCCGAATTGCAGCGTGATAACGGAAGCACCCGCCGAACTGGCCGATGACATTTGTTTGAGGCTCGGCATTTCACCCAGCTGCCGCTCTAGCGGCGCGGTAATGGAGGAGGTCATCACTTCCGGGCTGGCACCGGGATAGAAGGTCTGGATCTGGATGGTCGGATAATCGACCTCGGGTAGGGCGGAGAGCGGCAGGAATTTGAAAGCAACAAGGCCGACCAGCAAGACCGCCAGCATCAGAAGCGATGTGGCGACGGGCCGCAAAATGAAGGAGCGGGAGGGGTTCATCAGCCGGTGCGGACAGCAGGCATCGTCATTGCTGCTGTCTCCGGTGGTGATGTTGGCCCGGAGCGTCCTGACCACCGTTTTTCTTTCCTTCGACAGGATCCGATCCGGCGGACGCGGCATTGTCCTGTTTCTGCTTTTCCTGCGCACCGGGCAGAAGCACGCTCGCAGCGTCCTTGAGCTTGTCGGCGCCATCGCTGACGATTGTTTCTCCCGCCGCCAGGCCCGACAGGACGGCGATGTTATCGCCCGCCGATGGCCCGAGCTTCACCGGCGTCATGGTCACTGTGCTGTCCGGCTTGACAGTGTAAACGAACGTGCCTGGCGCGCCGCGCTGGATGGCGGAGCTGGGCAAGACAATCACATCTTTGAGCGTGTCGACCAGCAATTGCACATTGACGAACTGGTTGGCGAACAAGGCGCCATTCTTGTTATCGAACTGTGCGCGTATTTTCACCGTACCGGTGGTTGTATCGATGACGTTGTCAACTGTCGTCAAGGCGCCGATGGCAAGCACCGTGGTCTGGCTGCGGTCGTAGGCGGTGACGGGCAGCACAGCGCCGACGGCAAGGCGTTTCATCAACGCTGGCAGATTGTCCTCCGGCACGGAAAAGATCACGGAAATAGGCTGCACCTGGGTGATAACGACGATGCCGCTGGCGTCGCCGGTCTGGACGTAGTTGCCCGGATCGACCTGGCGCAGGCCGATGCGACCGCTGACCGGCGCGATGATGTGGCAGTAGGCAAGATTGAGTTTTGCATTATCGGCCTGCGCCTGGGCGACCTGCACGATGCCTTGGTCCTGCTGGACGAGGGTCATCTGATTATCGAACTGCTGCCGGGCAATCGAATCCTGCGCCACCAGCTTTTTGAAACGGGCGAGATCGTTTTCCGCGCCTTGCAACAAAGCCTGATCCCGCTGCAGTTGCCCCTGCGCCTGGTTCAGCGCCAGCTGGTAGGGGCGGGGATCGATCTGCACCAGGAAATCACCTTCCTTCAGCATCTGCCCTTCCGTGAAGGCCACTTGCGTCAACTGACCGGCAATCTGGGTACGCACCGTGACCATTGCCAGCGGAGTCACCGTTCCTAGCGCGTTGACGGTGATCGGGATTTCACCTTTGGCCGCCGTCACCACCGCGACGGGCATCGGGCCGTTCAGGGCGAAGCGGCCTCCACGGCCATGGCCGCCGGCGGGCGTTTCATGCGATCGCGTATAGGCCAGCCAGCCGATGCCGCCTGCCATAACCATGAGCGCTATGATGAGTCCCAGCCGGCGCCAGTATTTCGTGCGAGTGTCGTCGTGAGTTGCCATTTGGGTTCCTACGGGCGGCTTGGCCTAACAATTACGAAAAACAGATCTGTTTTTCTGAAGTTTAATGAAGGATACACTCACTTTTCGACCTTGCCATTATAGGCGTGGAGAGAACACGCAGAAAACAGTTTGTTTTTGAATTTTTGCGACGGATTCAGGCCGGTAGCAGCGTTATAACGGCGGATCGCCTCGCAATCAGTTCTTCGAAAACCAAACGTGCTGTCGTGGCGCGACGACCTGACCTTGCAGGTGCGGGGCGCTGGGCAAAGAACCCCAAGATCGATTTTTGGGTTTTTTTGCCCAACGCCCGAAAAGATGCTATGGGGGGTCACTACAGAATTCGGAACTTAAAGCACGTTAAGCTTGGCGACCTGTGTCTGTAGAACGTCCGGTTAGGGTATACCCTAACCGGATGTCAATTCGATTATGATGAAATGAGTGTCCTTAAACTTTTCCAGCGCATCTCCGCTGTATTCGATGGCAGTCTGTTCGATCTCTTCCAAGGAGAAGGCAATCTCTCCCCGGTTCCGGTTTTCGTACTCGGCATGCCGCGTTCCGGCAGCACTTTGGTGGAGCAGATACTTGCCAGTCATCCGCAAATTCATGCCGCCGGTGAACTGACGGCTCTTGAGATGGCGGCCAGCA
>OCZT010003226.1_pt1 | contig 16746 bp, 19 predicted proteins | sample 1539031 | NCBI WGS metagenome assembly OCZT01 (sample SAMEA3539308, study PRJEB22396) | soil metagenome | biome: tundra; feature: field; material: soil | place: USA | collected 2010-05 | depth 0.15 m | reverse complement strand
ACTCAAAATCGAGTTCCGCAAGGAGTGCTGGTTCGATTCCGGCCAGGGGCACCAGGCATTTATTCCTAGAACGTTTACCGACTTTCTAGTCGTCCGTGAAGAATTCGGAAGCGATTGATATGTCGCTGTAATTTGACCTGAGCAAGTATTCGATTTTGCAAGAAAGCCGGGGGTGGGTCTCGGTTTTCTTGCGTTTTGGGATTCCAGATTTAGGCGGTTCGTGATTCCTTTGACGGCGAGATTCGCTTTTGGAGGAGAGCCGTGAGCCAGCCGCGCGACGATCGCCAGGACGACCTGTTTCGCGCGTCCCTGGAGGCGATCATCAAGCTTCGCCATCCGCTGGTGCGGCTTGCGGCGGAGATTAATTGGGATTTTCTGACGAAGCGCTTCAGTTCGGTATGTCGCGCAGGGCCGGGGCAGCCGCCGCTGCCAACGCGGCTGGTGGCCGGGCTGTTCATCCTCAAACACGTGCACAATCTCTCTGACGAGGCGCTGTGCGACAGGTGGGTAGAGAACCCGTATTTCCAGTATTTCTGCGGCGAAGTGGTGTTCCAGCACGAGCTGCCGTTTGACCGCTCGTCGCTGACCCGCTGGCGCCAGCGGCTGGGTGAAGAGCAGATCGCCGCGCTGTTGCAAGAGAGCCTCTCGGTGGCGCACCGGAGCGGGGCGATCGAGACCAAAGATCTCGAACGGGTCGTGGTGGACACCACCGTGCAGGAGAAGGCGATCGCCCATCCGACCGACGCCCGGCTCATCCACCGCGCGATCGAGAAGCTGGTCGATCTGGCCAAACGCGAGGGTGTCGAACTGCGCCAGAGCTATCTGCGCCTGGCCAAGCGCGCTGCCATCATGGTCGGGCGCTACACCCATGCCCACCAGTTCAAGCGCGCCAGGCGAGAGCTCAAATTCCTGCGAACCCGGCTTGGCCGCATCATCCGCGATATCCGCCGCAAGATCGCTGGCAACGCGGCGCTCGAGGACCGCTTTGGCCCACTGCTCGATCTCGCGGTGCGGGTCCGTATTCAAGAGCAGCGCCAGCGCGGGTCGAAGGTCTAACCTCCGGAAAGGGGCCCTAATGTTTACGCCAGCAAAGCTTTCCAAGGAAAAGAAGACTCTCGACGATCTGGCACCTAGCGCCTACGACCATCTCACTCAGACGCGCAAGCTGGCAAATGGCAACGACTTCCTGCCGGCAATCGTTTCTGACACTCAGTTTGACGGCGAAAAGTCATAGGATTAATCATCGGAGGAAGACGGGCGTAGTGCTCTGACTCCTTCGGTTGATTCGCCCAATTTACCCCTTGGCGGCCACGCTCCGCACCGGTGTAGAAGCGGGGGGTGTGGCTGCATTTCGACGGGGCCAGCAGATACTATTCATATATACTAATTCGTACGACTTCTCTGCGGACGCCTTGATTCGAAGACTAGGCAACGCGGCGGTCTTTCGTTTCAATCTTGACCTCTGGCGAGACTACGCGATCAAGATCGACGGCGTGCACTTCGCCATCACAAATGCGGCGGGCCGCACAGTCAAGTCAGACGACATTGTGAAATTTCTCTGGCGCAAACCGCTCACGAACCAGCAGCTCTTTCCCGATCGCACCTTTCCTCGCGAGCTTGTTTTTGAAGAGGAAGAACTCGCCTATGCGATGCGCGATGTGTGGAACATCATGTATCTGCTCGGGCGAGCGGTGCTGATTGATCCGCTATCGGACAGCGTTGCAGGCAAGCTGATTCAAATGCAAATTGCGTCCTCCTACTTCCAGGTCCCGACGTGGAAAGTCGTCTCCGGGGCGCAAACAGTGCACGAGCCTGATCGGTCGTTTGTGGTGAAAAGCCTTACCTCCTCGCGCACCGGTGCGCGATCCGTGCTCTTCACGACGCGCGTCGATGAGGATCAATTATCGCCCACATCGCCATGGCTGCTCCAGGACTACGTGGCAGCCGAATACGACGTCACTGTGGTTGTGATCCGCGATGCGCTCTTTGCGTTTGCTCTTAGCCGGGCCGAGTTTCCAGCCGAAGTAATTGACTGGCGCCGCGCTCGGGTTTTGACGTCAACTCAGACTTGGGTTCCCCACATACTCCCGCAAGCCATTGCCGCCGCGATCAAGCAATTCATGGGGGACATGTCTTTACATTATGGGAGGCTGGATTTTCTTCTGACCGGCGACACCTATTCCTTCCTCGAAGTTAATCCGAATGGCGAATGGGGATGGCTCGCGGAGTCCGGTGGTGCGGGCATTCTGGAAACCTTGGCGAACGAACTCTCGCCGGACACACGTTGTCACCCATTGCCGAACCCACGCACCATAAAGCTTAAACATCACGGGACATGGTGAACGAGACCTCGGGAGCCGAGCGGCAGCGCCTCAGGCGCTGGCATCGCCCTGGCTTCGCCCCTCACCGGGTCATGTGGGTTGGGGGCTGTGAAATGAATGAGGTTGATGCGGCTGCAGCCACGCTCATCGAACGAAAGATGGTCAACCACTTCGGGACCATGCGGACCTGGATCAGAAACTTCACGTCACGATCCGCGAGGCCTGGCGACCTTCTTCTCAGATCATCGACGCGACTTTGTCCAGCCCGATGATGCGGGCGAGCGTGCGCACTTCCTGCTTCTGATCTTCGCGCAATTGAAACAACAGCGGCATCGCCGCCGATTTCAGCTGCAGGACTTCTTCAGCGTCGGGATCGATCGGCGCGCCGGTCGCGTTCGGATCGGCCTTGCGCGTGGCGTGGATCTTGCGGGCCACGGCGCGCAGCGCGTTTTCCACCGCCGGCCAGTAATATTCCTGGTCGGAAGAAAGCTTCAGGCGCTCCTTGATGCCGGCGATCTGGACGTCGCTGAGAAGCGCGTAGGTCTTCTGCGGGGCCGGCTTATTGGCAAGCTTCGGCTTCTGCGGCGCGGGCGGCATCGCCGCCGGGGCTGCGATCTTCGGCATCTCGATGTCGGCAGGGGTGCTGGAGGCATAGGCCAGCCGCAGCGGCTCGCTCGGACTTGCTGTCTGCGGCGGTTCGAACGATGCCAGCGCCAGGGTGGCGACTGCCAGCCTGTCCTGCTTGCTTTCCCTGTTCGAGACCGGGCCTTTGACGACGGACGAGGCCATTTCCGACCGGGCCGCCGGCACGCTGTCGCGGCCGAGAATGCTGGTGGCGGCGGCGCCGACGACGAGGAAGCAGGTCATGGCGATGATGGTGATTATTCTCGTCAAGCCGTTCCCCGTTTGCTTCCGCGACCCCGTTCACTTTCCCGATAACTGGGCACTAATTAAGGCTGAACCGTGCCGCCTCCGCGGCGGCGGCGAATTTGGCGGCGGGGGCCTAGCCGGGGAGTTGCGAAAATCAGGCCGCAACGGATAGATCGTAGGCCTCCTGGATATCGGCGACGATATCGGACGCCTCCCACAGCGCATCGGGGCCGACCGACCGCAGACTGATGGTCCAGTTGCCGCCCTTGCTGGTGCGGGGCATGCTGACGATGTCGAATTGCACGCTGCGGCACAGCGGATGCCGCTCGAGCGCGTAGGCGACACGGGCCCTGATCTCGTCGAGGGTTGCCGGCGTTCTTGCAAAGAGTGTCTCGAAATCCATGTCGCATCCCCTTTGACCGGCGGTCTTTGGCGCGGCCCGCCGCGGCAGCGGTGAACGGCCCCTGGACAGGATTGTTGGGGCGAGATGGTTAATGGCGCGTTAAGGACCGGACCTGAGGCCGCGATTACATCGGCCGCCTGACGGCGCAAAGCTGGATCTTGCGAGCCTCGCGCAGCACTTCGCAAAACCAAAAACTTCACCGGCCAGGATCGGAGCGATCGCGGCGTGAAGTTTGTCACCTACTCATATGTCCGATCTTCAGCCGGCAGCCGCGAGCGACCTTTCGAAGCCGTTGGGCACTTCAATATCGACTTCAAGCGTCGATACGGTCTTGCCCCTGTCCATCCTGACGATGACCTTTTCCGGATCGAGCACGACATGCCGCGAGACCACAGCAAGAATCTCTTCCCGCAGCAGTGCCAATAAGTCGGGCTGACCGCGCAAGCCGCGTTCGTGCGCCAGGAGAATCTGCAGCCGTTCCCGTGCAACAGGCGCGGAAGCAGTACGGCCACTGAGGAGCCGCAGCAGATTCATCATGCCGCCCTCCGTCCCAGCAATCGGTTCATCAGGCCTTTGCGTTCGACCGGCACCATCATGGTGACAGCTTCGCCCATCAGACGACGCGCCGCGTCGACGTAGGCGCGGGCCGGCGCGCTGGCGGCGTTGTTCAGAGTAACCGGTGATCCAACATTCGACGCCCGCAGAACGTCCTGACTTTCGGGAATGATGCCAAGCAGCGGCGTCGCAAGAATTTCAAGAATATCCTCGATGCTGAGCATCTCTCCCCGTGCGGCGCGCGCAGAGTCGTATCGGGTTATCAGCACATGCTTCTCGACCCGTTCGCCCTTCTCGGCCTTCACGGTTTTTGAATCGAGCATTCCGATGATGCGGTCGGAGTCGCGCACCGACGAGACTTCGGGGTTGGTGACGATGACGGCCTCGTCCGCATAGCGCATCGCAAGCGTCGCGCCCCGCTCGATGCCTGCCGGACTGTCGCAGAGAATCCAGTCGAATTTGGTGCGCAGATCCGCGATAATGCTCCCAACACCCTCGTCCGTCAGGGCATCCTTGTCCCTGGTCTGGGATGCGGGAAGCAGCCACAAATTCTCCAGGCGCTTGTCGCGAATGAGAGCTTGCGAGAGCTTTGCAACGCCCTGCACCACGTTGATGAGGTCGAACACCACCCGACGTTCCGCCCCCATCACAAGATCGAGGTTGCGCAGACCGACGTCGAAGTCGACGACCACGACTTTTTCTCCCATTTGCGCGAGCGCCGCACCGAGCGCGGCCGTGGAAGTGGTCTTTCCAACGCCACCCTTGCCGGACGTCACGACCAGGACTTTGGCCATTCTTACCCTCCTTACTCGGTTAATTCAGCGGTGTAATTTTCATGACGTCGCCTTCGAGCCACGCTTGAGCGGGCCGATTGCGCAGGGTGGCGTCTATTTCTTCAGCAGTCTGGTAGTAGCCGTCGATGGCCAGAAGCTCTGCCTCGATTTTCTGACAATAAATCCGCGCGGCTGAGTTGCCGTTGACACCCGCCATCGCACGGCCACGAAGCGTTCCGTAGATATGGATAGACCCCCCGGCGACGATCTCCGCGCCGGAACCGACCGAACCCAGCACTGTCACATCGCCTTCGGTAAAGACAATCGACTGACCGGAGCGCACCGGGCTTTCGAGCAATAGAGACATTGGTTTCGGTTTGGCTTCAGGCTTCTTCGGTTCATTCTGCATGAGCACACAGTGGCGTCCGCCTGTCAGCAAAGGCGGCATGCTCGTAGTGAGGTGAGCGGCGTCCACACCCTCGATACCAAGGACCCGAATATTCCGCTGTTCGAGGCTTGTGACGAGGTGCGCGATAGCGGATTGGCTAAGGTCCACGGCGGAAAGGTCAAGCACCACCGGCTTGCCGACAAAAAAGCCGGGCGAGCGGGCGAGCGTTGCGTCTATTTCTTCAAGCCAGCCTACGATCGGAACGACCGGGCAAAACACAAACGCAACGTAGGAGCGGCCCCGCATCCGAACCAGTTGACGTGTTGGCTGCGCAGTTGCGTCCATGGTGGTCGACTCGCCTTTCTTATCGAATGGTTAAAGATCGGCGGTCTTGGTTAACGGTTGATTAACGGCGCCGGTTATTCGGCACTTTGGCGATGCGGCATTGCAAACCGTGAAGTTGTTTCGTCGATTTTGTGGCGGCGTCGGGTTTCCCGACACCGCCGGTCGTTGCGCGGCCAGCAACCGTCAACGCAATACTTGCCCGGCGTTAACCAAAATTGTTGGTTAACAAAACTTAACCTCAATTTGGTCGAGGTTCGGACTTATTAATGTCTTGGCGCGGTATCATCACATCTTGGTTATCTCCTCAGCTCGGCGGCTGGGGAGATTTCCGCCGCCCGTTCACGGGCGGACAGTTGCCAGGGGACAGAGGCAATGGAAGAGCTGGGGGACGCCGCGGTCTCGCAATCTATTCGCCAACCGACGCGCATGGCGCACGATGCATTTGGCGTCGGACTCTTTGATTCAAATTCTCCAGCCAGACTTTGCACTTTGTTCGGGCCTGCCGCGGATTTTAACCGGGCGACGGCCCTCATTGCTTGGAACTGTGTCTCATCCGTCCAAAGGAAAGAAAAGTCCACAAGCCCGTTGCTGCGGCCGCCAACCGGTGACCGTGGCGGAATTCCCAAGCGTTATGAGGAGTAGCGTATGAGTAGCTTGAGTGAACTAGACCATCTCAACCCCAATGATCCCTCGTACTATGCACCGCGCTGGTTGCGTGAAAGATCGGAGTCGCCACTTTCCCCTTCGCGGGAAACAAGATCCGAGTCCGTCAGGGGCCCGATCTCCCCTCCAGCCACGCTCGATACCCAGCTTGAGAAAGCGGTTTCCGAAGCCTTGTGGCACCCACTAGACCCCGAGGTCATTCACGAGCCTCCTGGATTCGCGCGTGAAATGGATCAGCAAAGGGCGTTGATCAGCGTTGCCGGCCGTTTCGCTGCAGCCGTCGGCGTTTCAGCCATCGTGGCGCTGTTCTTTGTCATCATGATCCCCGCTTCACGGGATCATGCCCTGCAAGCGGACGGCGGCGCTTCAGCCTCCTCCGGGATATTGCAGTGGATAAAGACCGCTCTCTATCGGCCAGCCCAGAGAGACGACGACTCGAAACCCGCCCTTTCCGAGTTTCAGCCAATCCTGGCGTCAACCCGAACCGGCCAGCCTGTCATTACCCACGAGCAGTCCGAAGCGCTGCTTCAGCAGTTCGTGCAATGGCGCCAGAAACCTAACTCAACGGAAGTATCTCAATAGTGGAACCGATCAATCAAACCTGGGGAGAAGCGACGATGTCTGATCAAGGATCCAACATGACCTTGGTGCGGAGTTTGCTATGACCCCTCGTTGGATGACGATTCTATTTGGTGTGTTGCTCGCAAGTGCTGCGGGCGCAGCACCAGGCGACAAGACGGATGTTGTACGGGACCTGGCGGGCCGCGTTGGACCGATCATTGGTTCGGCGTTGGCCTGCCCCGACATCGCGCGGCCGCGAATTCAGGTTATCGTCGATAAGTTCGCGGCTGTGATCAAGGAAGCCTCGTCCAACGAGGCCGAGCGTGACGACCTTACGCGGCTGCTCGATCGCAATGTCGCCGACGGTCGTAGCGCCGTGACAGCAGCAAGGATTGATTGCAGAACGGCAGACCGCCAGCTCGCTGATCTCGAACAATCAATCGCTGCGCCAACTTTGTCGGGTGTTGTCGGACCGTCTTCCGCCGCCGCCGCCACGGCGCCCACCGCGCCGCTAGCGCCAGCTCCCAGCCCCCCGGTCCGCGGCGTAACCGATCGAGAAATCCGGTTCGGAATCGCGGCGCCGTTTTCCGGCGCTGCAAAGGAACTTGGGCGGCAAATGAAGCTCGGGATCGACACCGCGTTCAATCGGGTCAACGACGCCGGGGGCGTGAACGGCCGGATGCTCCGGCTGATCGCCGCTGACGATGGCTATGAGCCGACCCGAACCGTCGACGCCATGAAACAGCTCTACGAGAAAGACCAGGTATTCGGCTTCATTGGAAATGTTGGAACGCCTACCGCGATCGTCGCGGTGCCCTACGCGCTCGAGCGGCGGATGTTGTTCTTCGGCGCCTTCACAGGCGCGAATGTCCTGCGCAGTGATCCCCCCGATCGTTACGTATTCAACTATCGTGCGAGCTACGCGGAGGAAACCGATGCCGTCGTGCACTATTTGATAAAATTGCGACGGCTGCAACCCAGGCAGATCGCCGTTTTCGCCCAGCAGGATTCATATGGCGATGCGGGATTCGCAGGTGTCGCGAAGGCGTTTCGTGCGCTCGGCGTCAGCGACAGCGCCATTGTGCGGCTCAACTACAAGCGAAACACCGTGGACGTGGACGACGCGGTCAATCAGTTGAAATCGCAGAAGCCGGCAATCAAGGCGGTGGTCATGGTGGCCACCTATCGGGCCGCCGCGAAGTTCATCGAGAAGACGCGCGACCTCTATCCCGGAATGATCTACAGCAACGTGTCGTTCGTGGGCAGCACCGCCCTTTCCGAGGAATTGATGCTGCTCGGAGCGCGCTACGCCACTGGCGTGATCGTGACACAAGTGGTGCCGGCGGTTGCCGGTTATTCGAGTGTGGTCCTCGAGTACAAGAACGCCCTCGCCAAATATTTTCCTGGCGAGACGCCGGATTACGTGTCGCTGGAAGGCTACGTTTCGGCGAACGTCCTGATCCAGGCTCTAAAGCGTACCGGACCACAGCTCGATACCGAAAAGCTCATCGACAATCTGGAGAGTATGCGCAATCTCGACATGGGTCTTGGAACCCCTCTCAATTTTGGCCGCGCTGAGCACCAGGCTTCGCATAAGATATGGGGTACGGCGCTTGATGAAAACGGGCGGTTCCAGCCAATCGAACTTGAATAAGCATCCGTATCACTGCCCTTAAGGGCAGGCGCTCGCTTGATGCTCTGCATCACAGCGGCGGATCGATCGCCTCGTCGTATTCTTTCTTGAACCGCGCGATCAATTCGGCGGCGGGCAGAATTTTGCCGACGCTGCCGACGCCCTGGCCGCTGCCCCAGATTTCCTTCCAGGCTTTCGGCTTGGCGCGCTCGCCCGAGGCGTCGGTGCCGAAACTCATTTTCGACGCGTCGGACTCCGGAAGATTGTCGGGATCCAGGCCGGCCGCCACGATCGACGGCTTCAGGTAATTGCCGTGCACGCCGGTGAACAGATTCGAATAGACGATATCTTCCGCGGTCGAGGTGGTGATCATCTGCTTGTAGCCCTCCACCGCATTGGCCTCTAGGGTGGCGATGAAGGCCGAGCCGATATAGGCAAAGTCGGCGCCGAGCATCCGCGCCGCGCGGATCGCGCGGCCATTGCCGATCGCGCCCGACAGCGCGATCGGTCCATCGAACCATTGCCGGGTTTCCGCCACGAATGCGAACGGCGATATTTCGCCGGCATGGCCGCCCGCGCCGGCGGATACCAGGATCAGACCGTCGGCGCCCTTCTCGATCGCCTTGTGCGCGAATTTCTGGTTGATCACATCGTGAAAAACGATGCCGCCCCAGCGATGCGCGGCCTGATTGAGTTCCTCTCGCGCGCCGAGCGACGTGATGATCATCGGCACCTTGTGTTTCTCGCAAAGCGCGAGATCCTGTTCGAGCCGGTTGTTGGATCGATGCACGATCTGATTCACCGCGAACGGCGCCGACAGCCGGTCGGGATGCGCCTTGTCATGCGCGGCGAGCTCTTGCTTGATCCGCACCAGTCATTCGTCGAGCAGCGCCGGCGGACGCGCGTTCAGCGCCGGAAACGATCCGACGATACCCGCCTTGCACTGCGCGATCACCAGATCGGGCACGGAAATGATGAACAGCGGCGCACCGATCACGGGAATCGACAGACGGCCCTTGAACAAGGCAGGCATGGACATTCAATGAAATCCTTTTGGTTATTCAGGGGAGGCAGGGTACATCGATTTAAAGATGCCAGACATCATACCAACAAGGCAATCGCGCCGTGGACAGCCCGGTCCCGGCGCTACTGACACAGCGCACGGGTAACGTAATTGTCAGTCCGGCAGTCGTCCGGTTTTCGTGTCCGGCCGGGGATCAGCACTTTCGCGGAGCAGGTTTCCGCGGAATCGGTGTTAAGACTCTTGCCCTCTTTGAAACCTTTGGTCTGGCAGAGTTTATCGGCGCCGGCTTTGCAGTCGGGCGCGCCGTTTGCCGAAACGGGACATATCATGCGCCCCGCCACCATGGAGGATGGCTTGGCCAAGCGCGACAGGGTGTCGCCCGCCTCTTTCGCGCGCGCGTTCAAATCGTCGATGGTCTCACCCGGGCTTTTCAGGGGCGGAAGGATCGACAGGGATTTCTCGAACAGCTTTCCCATTTCGTTGAACAGGCCTGGATTCTCTTCGCGCGCAGACGGAGGGGGTGACGGTGCAGGCTCGCCTTGCTGAGGCGCCGCTTGCTGGGCCGGCGCCTGGACGCCAAGAGAGGATGGCGGCGGCGCCGCCTGCGGCCACGCGGCGCCGGCGGCGATCATCAACATCAACGACGCCGCGGTCACGGTCGCGACGTGCGTTCTGGGCGCCGCGGGGTTGCCGGGTCGATCAAGCATGACATCGAGCGTAACCTGAAGCCGCGTACCGGCAAAGCACTTCACGGCTGCCTTCAGAACATTCGAAATGCGACGATAAAGCCGAGCACGAGAGCGCCGGCTCCCAGCGCCACCCACAGCCCAAGATGTCTCTCGACCCGTACCCGGATCCATTCGCCATAGCGGTTGAGCAGGATAGCGACCATGAAGAAGCGCCCGCCGCGGGCGATCACCGACAGCGCTATGAACAGGCCGATGTTGTAGTTGGCAAACCCCGAGGTGATGGTCACGAGCTTGAACGGGATCGGCGTCAAACCCTTCAGCAGGATGATCCACGCGCCATATTCGGCGTAGCCCGCGCGGAAGGCCTCGACCTTGTCGCCATAGCCATAGAGTTCGATCAGCCAATGTCCGATCGAATCGTAGAGCAGCGCGCCGATGGCATAGCCGAGAACGCCGCCCAGCACTGAGGTCGCCGTGCAGACCGAGGCGTAAAGCCACGCCCGCTCCGGCCGCGCCAGCGACATCGGGATCAGCATCACATCCGGCGGCACCGGAAAGAACGAGCTTTCCGCGAACGATACCGCCCCCATGATCCACAGCGCGTATGGCTTGTGCGCGGCGTCGATACACCAATCGTAGATCCGTCTCAGCATGGCGCGATGAACCACCATGTGCAGGATTTGTCCATGCCGGGAATTTGAGAAAATCCGGGGAAGCGTTAGTGGCGCTTGCGCAGATTGCGGTTCTCAAGCGCGACAATTGGTCGCCGTGCGACCCGAGCCGGCGATGTCTTGGACATTTTGACGGCGGATTTCGGCAGCTTCTCGGCAATTCCGAACAGATGCTCGCGCCGCTCCATTTCGCGCCAGACGTCCTCGGGCCGCACACCGGCCGACGCCCACAAAACGGTGAGATTATAGAGAAGGTCGGCGCTCTCGCGGACCACGGCGTCGGTCTTGCCATTGACGGCGTCGATCACGACCTCGATGGCTTCTTCGGCCAGTTTCTTGGCCATCTTGGCCGGGCCGCGCTGAAACAGCCGTGCGGTTCGCGAAATCGCCGGATCGAGATCCCTGGCCGCGATCACCGCCAGATAAAGCCTGTCGAGCGAATCACTCATGCCCCGAAACTAGTCGAAACCGCTGGCCAGCGTGTTAACGGGCACCGCCAGCAACAAGAAATCCGCCGGCCGCCCAAGGGCAGCCGGCGGATCGATCGGTCCGGGAACCGGCGGTTACCAGCCAGCGAGCGGGTGACCATTAAAATGAGGGACACTCGACCTGCCATAGCCTCCGCCGTAATATGGGTCGCCGCCGTAATAGACGGGGCCACCGCCGTAATAAGTCGGGCCGCCGCCATAATAATAGTCATCGCGGCGGTTCTGCGAGGCGGCGATCGCAATCCCGGTACCAACGATTGCAGCAAAAGCGCCCGCTGCCGCAGCACCTCCGCCGCCACGGTAATAACGACGCCGGGCGCTGAAGTCTGTGGCGCCGCTGGTCGCGGTCGCCGCCGACACGCCGTTGCCTGACGGCGCGGAGCCGGCCAGAGCCAGCGACGGCTCGACGACGGTCAGCGCCACCGCCGCAACTGTCGCCATCACGGCGGTGCGGCCAATGGATGAAAACAAACCTTTTCGCGCGAACATCTCGATGTCCTCCTTGGCAGCCTGGCCTGGTAGGCCTCACGTAGCTAACCACTCAGAGCCAACGGCCGAGCCCATCTAAGGTTCCCGAATCCGAACCCGGACTGAACGATAGGTGGCGAAATCGTGCTACTCATCGGCCGTTCAGATTTCATCCGACAGAATGCTTGCCGCCGGCGCTTCGGGCGTCATGAATCAGACATAGCCGGCGCGGCAACTGGTTTTCGGTCCCCCATGCGCGTAATTCAGACCATTGCCGTCCGCTGCTTTCTGGCTTCGCTGACAGGCCTGCTGGCTTTTGCGTGCTTCGGCGCGGCACAGAGCCGGGCGGCGGGCGAAGTTCGGCAACCGATCGCAATCCAGTTTTCCTTCGATCGTCCGATCGATGCGAGCGCAGCCCCCTTTGTGCTGGCGGCGAGCCGCGGTTTGTTTGGCGCGGAGGGCCTCGCGGTCACGACCGATATCGCCAGCGGATCGCCGGACGCGATTGCGCGCGTCGCCGCTCATACCAGCGATTTCGCGCTGGTCGACATCAACGAGCTGATCCGCTTCCGCGACAGGCCGAACGCGCCGCCCATCAAGGCGGTGTTCGTGCTGTTCAACAAATCGCCCTACGCCATCGTTGCCCGCAAGAGCCGCGGCATCCGCGCGCTCTCCGATATCGAAGGCAAGACTCTCGGCGTCGCCGACGGCGATCTTTCGATCCGGCTATGGCCGGCGCTGGCGCGGCAAAACGGCATCAAGATCGCAAGCGTGAAGCAGAACAAGATCAGTGCCGCCGTGCGCGAGCCGATGCTGTCGGCGGGTCAGGTCGATGCCGTGGCCGGGTTTTCGTATCTATCGGCGGTCAACTTAAGGGATCGCGGCGTTCCGGCCGACGACCTTGCGGTGCTTCGATACGCCGACTATGGCTGCGAGGCCTACGGGTTCGCTGTGATCGTCAATCCGGCGTTCGCAGCCGCCAGGCCCGAGGCCGTGAAGGGTTTCCTGCGCGCGGTCATTGCCGGCACGCACCTGGCCATCACGGAGCCCGGCCGCGCGGCCGATGAGGTTGCCAGCCGGATGGACGGCGGATCGCGCGATCTTGAGCTGGAACGCCTGCGCACCGTGATTCACGACAACATCCTCACCGGCGAAGTGATACGCAACGGCATCGGCAGCATCGATCCGGCCCGCTTCGACCGGTCGATCGATCAAATCGCGGAAGATTTCAACTTCAGGAAGCGGCCATCCGCGGTGGATATTTTCGACGATGCCTTCCTGCCGCCCCCTGGCGGCCGCCTGATCAATTGAGCAAAAAGCCAGTGGACACTGTATCTCCCCGGCGATCCCTGATTAGAATGCACCTCCAGAACGATCGTCCGCCCCCGCCGACCCCTTGAGTCCCCACGGCATGTCCCTGCTTCGCCTTTATACGCGCGTCCTTGAGCTGCTCGGCAAAGAGGCGCGGCTGGGCTGGATTCTCGCCGGCGCCAATCTGCTGCTGGCCGGCGCGCAATTCGCCGAACCGGTGCTGTTCGGCCGCATCGTCGATGTTCTCTCCGGCAAGCCGTCCACCGAGCCGCTCGCGTCATCGTCGGCCTGGCCGCTGCTGGGGGCCTGGGCGGCGTTCGGCCTGTTCACTATTCTGTGCAGTGCCGCGGTCGCGCTGCACGCGGATCGACTGGCGCACCGCCAGCGTCAGGCGGTGCTGACGAATTATTTCGAGCACATCATGCAATTGCCGCTGAGCTTCCACACCGGCACCCATTCCGGCCGCCTGATGAAGGTGATGCTGAACGGCACCGACTCGTTGTGGCGGCTGTGGCTCGGATTTTTCCGCGAGCATTTCGCCGCGATCATGTCACTGGTGGTGCTGCTGCCGCTGGCGCTTTACCTCAATTGGCGGCTGGCGATCCTGCTGTTCGTTCTGTGCGTGGTGTTCACGGTGCTGACCACGCTGGTGGTGCGCAAGACCTACGGCATGCAGAGCGAGGTCGAGGCGCATTACAGCGACCTCTCCGCGCGCGCCTCCGATGCGCTCGGCAATGTCGCGCTGGTGCAAAGCTTCGTGCGCATCGATGCCGAGGTGCAGGGGCTGCGCTTCGTCGCCGACAAGCTGCTGGCGGTACAGATGCCGGTGCTGTCGTGGTGGGCGCTGGTCACCGTCATCACCAGGGCGTCGACCACTATCACGGTGCTGGCAATCTTCACCGTCGGCATTGTGCTGCACGAACAGGGCCTCACCACCGTCGGCGAAATCGTGATGTTCGTGAGCTTCGCCACCATGCTGATCCAGAAGCTCGAACAGGTGGTCGGCTTCATCAACAACGTGTTCATGGAGGCGCCGCGGCTGCAGGAATTCTTCAACGTGCTGGATGCCGTGCCCGCGGTACGCGACCGGCCCGACGCGATCGATACCGGACGGCTCTCGGGCCTGGTTGAATTCAGCGATGTCTCGTTTTCGTACGACGGCAAGCGGCCGGCGGTCGAAGACCTGTCCTTCACGGCGCTGCCCGGCCAGACCGTCGCGCTGGTCGGCCCGACCGGCGCCGGCAAATCGACCGCGATTGCATTGCTGCATCGCGCGTTCGATCCGCAGTCGGGCTTCATCAAGATCGACGGCATGGACGTCCGCGGCCTGACGCTGACGGCGCTGCGGCGGAATATCGGCGTGGTGTTTCAGGAGGCGCTGCTGTTCAATCGTTCGATCGCGGACAATCTGCGCGTCGGCAAGCCGGACGCCACCGAAGAGGAAATGCGGATTGCGGCGGGCCGCGCCCAGGCGCTGGAGTTTATCGAGCGCAGCGAGCAGAAATTCGAGACCAATGCCGGCGAGCGCGGGCGCATGCTGTCCGGCGGCGAGCGGCAGCGGCTGTCGATCGCGCGGGCGCTGTTGAAAGATCCGCCGATCCTGATCCTCGATGAGGCGACCAGCGCGCTCGATGCCGTCACCGAAGCCAAGGTTAACGCCGCGCTTGACGAGGTGATGAAGGGACGCACCACCTTCGTGATCGCGCACCGGCTCTCGACCATTCGCAACGCCACGCGCATCCTGGTGTTCGACAGTGGACACGTGATCGAAAGCGGAACTTTCGACGAACTGGTGGCGAAAGGCGGCCGTTTTGCGGAACTCGCAAGGGCCCAGTTCATGGTTCAGGAGAATGCGCGGTCGAGCGTTGCCGCACCGGAGATCGGCAGCGACGCTGTCAAGATTTAAGTATCGCCGAAATTCGACCTATTTCGTCCACGATTTAATCGCACAACCTCTGTTCCGGACCGGCAAGCCGGTATAAGTTCGCACCCGCCGTAACCGACGGCGCCGGACACGCTTGAAACCCGAACGTCACATTCAAGGACCTCCTCTCGCAGGCGGGTCTCAAAGGACCGGAATCGGATAGTGCATTTTCTTTACCCGCTGCTTCGCAAGTCATCGTTGAACTGGATCGTTCTTGTCGCAGCGCTCGGCATTGTTGCGCCGTGCGTTGTGCATGCGGAAGCGCTGCTGGTCGTTGAAGCCGATACCGGAAAGGTGCTGGAGGCCCAGAACGCCACCTATCCCTGGTATCCCGCATCGGTGACCAAGATGATGACGGCCTATGTCACGCTCAAGGCCGTCAAGGAGGGGCGCGTCTCACTCGATATCCTGCTGACTGTGTCGTCGGTCGCGGCCGCGCAGTCGCCGTCCAAGATGGGGTTCCGGCCGGGGACTCAGGTTACGGTCGATAACGCGCTCAAGATGATGCTGGTGAAGTCGGCCAACGACATGGCCGTGGTGCTCGCCGAGGGCGTCGGTGGTTCGATCGACGGTTTTTCGGCTCTCATGAACCAGAACGCGCAGCGGCTCGGCATGACGCAGACGAGCTACGTCAATCCCAACGGCCTGCCCGCGGACGGTCAGATCACTTCGGCGCGCGATCTCGCGATTCTTGCCCGCGCGATCATTCGCGACCTGCCGGAATACGAATATTTCGTGCACATTCCCTCGATCCGCTTCGGCCGCAAGGTCACGCAGAATTTCAACAAGCTGATCGGACGCTATCCCGGCGCCGATGGCTTCAAGACCGGCTTCATCTGTGCGTCCGGTTACAATCTGGTTGCGTCGGCCACACGCAACGGCAAACGGCTGATCGCGGTGGTGCTCGGCGCCTCGTCCGGCCAGATGCGCGCGGTGCGCGCCGCGCAACTGCTTGAGCGCGGCTTTGCCAACAACACGCTGTCGTGGTTGCGCCCCTCGCTCGGCACGGTCGACAATCTGGCGCCGATCGACGCCTCGCCGCCGAACCTGCGCGACGAGATGTGCGGCGGCAAGCGCCATAAGCCGGCCAGCGACGAGGATGAGGACACGGTTGCCGGCAATGCCGGCGGCCCAAGCAGCGGCGAAACCGCAATCACGTTTTTCACCGCAGGGCTGCAGCCGCCGATGGCGAAGCCGTCGGAACTGCTGGCCGCGGCGCCCGCGCCCTCGGAGCCGATTCCGGTTTACACCGGTCCGACAAGGACAGGCTCCGCATTGGTTGCCGCCGTGGCCGAAGACGCCGAAAAGCAGACCACGCGGCATCGGGGAAGGAAGTCGCGGGTCGCGGCGAAAAAGCCGGATACCGCGGCAGAGCCGAAGACCGAAGCCAAGGATACCGGCAAGGACGCCAAGTCCGACGCGAAATCCGCGGCCAAACCGGCCGCCGTCAGACACGCGAACGCCAAGCCGGATACCAGCCCGAAAGCGGCCGAAAAGCCGCTAGCCGCGACCGATAAGCCTGTGGCGAAGCCGGCCAAGCCCAAGGCTGCTGGCAAGCCCTCGACCAAACCCAAGAACACGACCAGCGAGGCCAAGCCGGCGGATCAAAAGACCGCCGCCGCGCCACGCACTTAAGGCTGGTTTCGGGCCGGCCGGGCC